>Ga0209454_1004398_pt1 | contig 10508 bp, 11 predicted proteins | sample WorMetHERISLAND1_2_FD_187400 | JGI IMG/M metagenome (GOLD analysis project Ga0209454, IMG submission 187400) | Marine gutless worms symbiont microbial communities from Max Planck institute for Marine Microbiology, Germany - Olavius geniculatus... | ecosystem: Host-associated > Annelida >...
TTTCAGCACTGACATTGACAACACCAGCAACACAAATAAAAACAACAAAATGCCAGCCAAGGAAAGAAAGGCTCCAGAAGGAACACTAACATCTACCCTAATCAACACAATATGACAGAAAATTAGACAAATCAGTATGATTAATGTTTATGAGTTAGTGTTAACTGTATCGACCAGCAGCTGGAAATTATCTGAAGAAAGGTGGGGACAGAGAGATAATGCAACCATTTGCCATCATCCCTGCAGCGACTGCTTGATGGTAACCTGTGCTGAACTATTTGAGTACTGTAATGAGTGGCTGGTTGTATAAAAAGTGAACTGTTGTTTGCTACGTGTGAGATGATGACTGCTTAGGTCGTGTACCGATGAAACGTGCAGTTGGCCGACCATCTCGTAAACCATTGCACCAACCTAAAACTTACACCCAGCAACTACAAGACCTTCAGCAGCCTACAGGTAACCTTATGAATGAAATAATCATGCCGTGTTTGATCCGTTTAACTTGGAACTTGTGAGTTCAGTTTATCAGTAGAGGTAACTTCAGTGATAATGTCATGGATTTAATGATATAATACTACATTTAGTGTAGTCAACACTTATTGCTATTTAGAATACCTGTTGCAAGACACCCTCATTTTTCACTATTGCTGCTGTCTTTCCCTTTCTTCCTTCTCTTCTCCTGTGCCATCAAATACCATTTTAAATGGAAGGGTGTTGGGGAGTGATATGAGCTCAAAACATGCATTTGGGGTCTTGCATGTACCTACAAGTTTATCTGTATATGAGTTGCTTCGTTATGAATCAGTATGTCCAAGCATCAAAACTCATTTGAAAATTGTTGCACAACTTAGTCTTTAATGATGTTAGCACTGGCTTCAAAGATTGTATACTAGACTATATATGGGCTGTCATTTTTTTTCATTTGCTGTGTGTTTGGTTCTATGCATTTCACGTATATTTTATCTGCTTACAACATTCCTTTCATCATTTGCGTGTGTTTTTTTTCTGGTTTCAGTTTTTTCTAGCTTCAGTTTTAGTCGAAATATGGTGAAACTCATGTTGTCTGTACGTGTTTGCAGTGCATCCAAAAAGTGGAGGACAGCACGGCCGTACTGTTTGGTCGAGACCCTATGCCGACCCGTACTCTACTGTGACCGAAGAAATGCCAAGTGACTTGAGTTTGTGGAGTGATAATGACGATGAAGCTAGAAGACTTATCTATAGCAACAGCATGTCTGACATTGTAAGTGCAGCAACTGTGCTTGATGATGTAAGACACAGATGATGAAGTGAATTAGTCATCAGCTGAGCATCCAACTTCTGCACATTATTTGTAAACCAAATTGACAGCTACATGACATCGTATACTACTATTTTGATACATTTTGTAATTCTGAAATCCGGGATTAGGTTGCCATTAATTCCGAGATTTGCGATTGGTGAAAATGGTTAGAGTCCTGGGATTTAGGATACCGGGATTGCAATCATTAGTGCTGAGTGGCTGATATGTGTTGAAGTGTGTTGATGGTAGTGGTTGTTTGCAATGCAATGCAGGCTGTCGGAGCCAGTGCCACTGACCTGGCGGTGACTGTTGGAGACCACCCAGAAGCAGCGTTGGATAATGCCGACCTGGATTCTGTGCTGAGTGGTGCAAGTCAAGTGAGTTGGACAAGCTTCGTCGACTGGGCCGAGGTCGACAAACTCATCGCAGAAGTCGACTGATCTACTGCCATAAAGTGCTGCTAGCAGAACGTGGAAACATCAGGGCGTAGGAAAACCAAACACTGCTGCTGAAGTCTACTGATTTTCCATCAACATACTACCACTAGCTGGGTTGCCAGAGTTTTTAGAAGTCATGTTGCCCAACACTGGCGATAAGTGACCCAATTTTTATCTTTTATAATTATGTATCCCAGTGGAAGCTAATGATTAAAAAAAATTAGCCCAAAAAGTAGCGACGAAGCCAAACTTTAGGGTGCCAACAGCTGCCAAAAGTACCTCGGCTGGTGCATTTTTACTGAATATGGCAGCATTGACTAATATGTGCTGCTAATGGGACTAAAAAACAATGGACATAGTTAAACGAAAATTAGTGTGAACGTTCCTCAGTACATGAATAACTGGTATGCTGATTTCCAGTTCAGAAGGTGCACAGCTTTTGACCGATCCAGCATGTGATGGGTTGTCAATAAAATGATATGTAATATATAAACATATATGTCTTACAGATTATTCACTTACGGTCTCACTTGCTTTTGGATTTGCTTTAAGAGGCACGTAACCAGTGGCGTCGTTGGTCACAAAAGCAGGCGTCGCAGGAAGTTGCAATTTTCTGACAGACAGGTGCAAATTTCCAACACAGGAGATTATGGGTGCTCAAAATTTTAATTTTACCCCTAAAATGGGAATTTCAGCCCAAAATTTTGTGTCTTGGATGAAATTTTTCTGACCAGAAGATTTTCCGACGGTCAAAAATTTAGGGTGAGGAATTGCCCCCTTGCCACGATGCCATGACACATAACATACCTCCAGTTATCACATGGGAACACGCCACCACTGCGCTTCATCCGTATACCATATAATATATGTCTGCTTTTTTCATGAGCTTAATTAATGACAACTGCGTTTTGTATTAGCGGCTCAAAAACGTTGTGCACCACTGGTTACAGGTCACAGTTCGAGCTGTACATGACTCAGGGACTTCTATCCCTATACCTATAGGGCAGAAGTTTTAATCTGCACCATTAACAAAACTTCCCCACCACTTTTCACTCGGCGATCAACACCCTGGACAACGAGAGGGGGAGTAGGTAATGCAGAGGGAAAGGGGGATAAAGCATAGGAAAGGGGAGTGAGCAGAAAAAGGAGAAGGGAAAAGGGGTGGATGGAAAAGGAGGCAAGGAGGGGAAGGACCTCGAAAGTGGGAGAAATTGAGCCCGAAAGTTGGGGGACTTGTAGTTTTGATTCCAGATTTGGGGGTATATAAGACACTGCAGGTCTACGCGGATGGCGGCATAATGTCAGCAGTGGGTTGGAGTATGTTAATCTCATGACCTTAGCTTTGTGTGTCCGGTGGTCAGGTGCTGTGAAACGTCAGAATGGGGCACACAGTTAGGAACCGAATAGCTCGAGATTGTAAATGTACTGTATGTAGGCATAAAATGACGTGCCAGTTCAATTTGATTCAGAAAATTTTCAGCAGTTTCACGGCAACTTAAAGCTGTTGTGGGCTCCCAGGATCTGCTGCTTCATTATTTAATTTAACTTAATTTAATCTGTTATAGAATTTATAGTACTTTTGTTATGAGTGTATTTTATTAGTTCTGCTATGTTGGCAGATATGTTTTGCTTTACTTACATGTGGACACTGTAGGCACTATAGCAATGTTACTTATATTGTACCTGCATTGTATTCTATGTCAAGTTGTATAAAAATTTCTGAATCTGAAGGAGATCAGTGAATGTAATAGATCATAATTATTCATCTGGCTGAAGTATTATAAAGGCTGTTTAGTTTACCAGTAACTCTGTATCCACACGAATATGTTAACATCTCATGGCCTGTGAGACTCGACCATATTTTAAGAATTCACTGTTTCAAACAACAAAGCTTTGATCTATGTGAATTCTGTGTTACTGAAGAGAGACTAATACGGTCTGTCTGAGTTTACACAAATACATCAGCGGCCATCCGGCTGTGCACAAATTATACATCGTAACATGAAGTCATCATCATCACTACTGTACACATCACAAAGCAGTAGCTGCTTTCGCGCGTAAAAAGTAGGCGGGCCAGGAAGTTGCAAATTTCTCACAGAATATCAGCAGGCAACTGACAAATGGCAGAAAAGTTTCGGACACAAAAGATTATCATCATCATCATCATGACGCGAAGCGTTCAGCCGTAGCATCCCGCCGTTGTGATTTGTTGCCAAAACGAGCGATCTTCTGCCAGCTGCAGAGCGTCGGTCACTGATATTCCCGTGTCCCAGCAGATCTGATGGATCCAAGTGATAGGAGGTCGACCATGAGCACGTTTCCAATCAGGAGATGGCCGGGCACCGTCTTGGGCTTCGCAGGAAGTCCGAAGGATCTGGTTTCCTGGAACGTCCTCTGTGAGTCTGGCAACATGACGAAACAAAAGATTATGAATGGTCAAAATTTCAATTTTGCTGCTAAATTTACCCAAAATGTGGTTTTAGCCCCAAATTTTGCATTCTTGGACAAAAAATTTTGGACCAGAAGGCTTTCCAACAGTCCAAAATTCAGTCGGGCAATTGTCCTTCAGTCACTGTCACGAGGCAAGGTTCTGTTGGAGCAGTTCAGCTTCATCAATGAGGAAAGTCCGCAGCAGTGAGACGACATTCTCTTGACTGCGTGAAACTTGACGCTCGAGCGCTGCCTTGAGATCTTCCTTCACGACCTTGTTCACTCCGCGTGTCACCGCTCGTGCCCTGCAAACACGGTGCAGCCTTGTCAGCACAGAACTGCAGCATTAGGCCTATGAAGGTGCTTGGTGGTAACGGTTAGAATGCTGGACTTGCGATCAAAACGTTGTGAGTTCAACTCCCCATTATAGAATCTTCGGAACTGCTGTAGCAGTTTTTACACCTGTCACCTAATCAAAACACTGACGAAAGCTGTAACGATGCTCCATAAATTTAATGACGGAAATAAAGTTACGGAAATGGAACGGTTCTGACTATATATTTGTTACACAAAATTGTACACTTGTACAACAAAGGTGCAAAAATATTTTCTACACGGCATACTAGGCCTAGCAAATACTTGAAATGCGTTATTTAAACTAACAAGTATCCTGATCTAATATCAATGGAAACTTTTCAACGTCCTCACGCTAACAATGCTCCATTAAAATGATCAACATGTTGAGCGCTCATGACATAAAATCAATGTCAAGCCAGAGGAGATTTTGGACCATACTGAAACAGTGGCTTATACATCATAAGGAACGTCGGACTGTTTAACTGTTATTAATTACAACAAGTACGAGCAGGCACTGAGGAGCGTACTTGGCACTGGTCGGCAGGAGGTCTAACACAACTCCCTGAGTCCAGACATATGCAAACTCTTCCAACATGTCGACATCTGAATGACGCAAGTCAAGGCAATCATCCCAAGGGCAACGCATCACGCATCACACATCACACATCGATGATGCAGTCCTCCGGACCGGTCTTGGTCTCGAGGTGCCTCGAGGACAAAAATAAAGTCTTGGTCTTGATCTGAAAAAGTTGTTTGCATCACTGCCAGGTCAACTATCAACAATCACATAAGAGCTCTGTGCGAGATCACAAGTGACATGTTAAAATTATGCCCAAAAAGTATTAAATGATAATCCATAAAAAATAATACATTGTCTTTACTGGAGATATGTTGACTTTGACTGCAAAAAGTAACTGCAAGTGATATTTATATTGTGAGTAAGTCACAAATACTAGTACAGCACATCTAACGTTTATTTAATTTTTGTGCCATTCTTTCTGGACTTAGTCCACATTGGGCCAGGTTCCACAAAAGTTAATTTTTCAGAATTACTGAAAGCATGACTTCACAACCAATACCATTCATGCTATACAGCCAATAAGACCAAAGCATTGAAGCATATTACTTACACAAAGCCCATCTACAGAAAGTCAATTGAAAAACCTGCCGTTATCTTTTACACTAGTTCACTTGAGTGAATCTGTTGGCTGGACAACAGAAAAGGCATCTGTCTGTAAAAGCCTCTCTCATAGAAAGCAATTAATAGTTGAAATTTTTTTTCTCTTTTTACTATTTTCACTGTGTGCTTGTGTTGTGTTTTGTGTTCTTTGTGTTTGCTTTTATACGTATGTTTTGTGTAACTGCCACCATGGTGAAATAAAGTTTTCACAACTCCCCAAAAAGTACAAGTAAGGAAATAACACAAAAAATGGGAGTTATTGTAGTTACTGTAGCAGCAGCAAAGGTAGCCAGAAATCCACACTCCATTTATGTTACCGCCAACAAATGGCAAAGCACAATACTGCAATTTCAAAAAAAAAAACACAAAACACTGGAGCTGCATGGAAGGATACTGATGATGTATGTGAAGAATAAGTTGTATGTAAACTTCCGGCGCTCGGCGATGATGCGAATTAAGTCACAGAACTGGGTCTCATATTTCGGCCAATCATACTGCATCAGCACAGTCACGTGACCCAAACACTGGTCGTCATGTCCGCTCAACTTCAGCGCCTTCTCCTAAACGCAAATAATTGCACAACACACTAAGCTGTAGATTGCAGAACAATGCGAATTATCTGTCAGAAATTTGGTCTCATTAAGGACAATGTTTAAAAATAAAAAAATACAGGTTAGACTGCCACGGTGAATGGCCAAAAGAAAACACAAATGCATAGTGAACAGGAACAGCTACCACTGTGAAAAAAAGTACTGTACAACTGACAGACAACAATAATGGTAAAAATAGTGCTTTTTAGTTCTGGGCCACCTTCATATAATTACCAATGTTTGTTAGATTTCATCACTATTCCCACTTTACTAGTCTCTTTAGTCTTTATCCACTAATTCGTAGCAAAGGTCCACCCACATACAAGACAAAGCTGACTAGCTTTCAAGTGCAGTGCACGTTTAACTAATCTAACAGTATTCTAAAATCAAGCAGACCTGAAGACACGTGATAAGCAGGCTGATGACGTACGACAGAACGTTACAATCAGTGCACTGAATGAGCTGTAATTGTGGATAGTGTTGCCTACTGACGCTGCCTGTCACAGTGTTTGACATTACACCACTCATTGGTACTTGGTCTTTACTGCCAGACTGGCTTGATACGATAGCTAGCAGCAGCTGACAGCATTTCTGCACAATAACATGAATTCTTTTACACGATAACAATATAAATAAAAAGGGCCAATCTACAAAAAAATCGTACGACTGACAAAAAGCAGAACAGAACTAAAATTGGTGGATTGTATGATGATAAGATTTATCTAGCTAGTAGCCATGTAGCAGATAAAAATCTGCCAAATACTTCTACCTTCACTGATTGTGATAACCAAGTACAATGTGCAAAATTTGTTTCTTGGCTATGTGGGACTGTGGAAATGGAACGGTTCTGACTATATATTTGTTACACAAAATTGTACAACAAACAAGAACCCAACTGTCCCTATGGGAAACAAACCGTATTAGTAAAAACAGTCATACTCCGCCTGTTGCCATGCATGCCACTACATTTATCAGTAACTACAAGCAAATAAGCAAGAAACTGTTTCAATGGCTGGCTTAAACCTTGTATTTCAAATTGCAGCCAAACTGCTGCAGACACTGACTTGGTTGCTAATGACAGCCTATAGGAACGTACCAATGACCTATCCAATGGCACTAACACCGACCACCTACGATGTACCGCTTAGCCACAATACAAACCGTTACAGAGAGTGAGACATAGAGATGATAGTGCAGCTGTTAGTGTAGTCGGCCAAAAAAAAACTTTGGTCTGTACCAACCAACAAGTATGCACAAATTAGCAATGAGCAGAGGATAAGGGGCAAACAACAAATCACATTGACCTATAAATCCACCCCACCCCAAACTTTTGTCATTATAACTATTTTGTAGGAATATGTGCATGTTCACGAAAGTTATTTTGAGAGATATCAGGCTGACTGACTGACTCACCACGTAGTTGCCCAGACAGCAGTAGCAACAAGCCATCTGCAGATTGCTCCTCAGCTGAACATTCAATACACATTCAACAAACTGAATGAGTTATAGTGTTTGTTCTCTGTGTGTAGATGGGCAGCAGTGAGTGTTCTATTGGGCCTTGCTGTCCACCACTTGTTGCGTGGCACTAGTGTTGTTTGCCTCTAACTGTCATACGTATTGTTGCCATCACTTCGTTGAAAATTAATAAATAAGTAAAAATAAACACTCAGCTCAAATGAATAAAATTGTAATCGTTAATATGTCCGTTAAAATCATGTAAACCAAAAAGTTATAAAGCATATATAATGACATCACGACAAGCACCTGAAATCATCTCAGTCACGTTTTTCCAGGAAAAAACATTTTAGTCTGTCTACAAGACAAAAAAACTAAAAAAAAACGACAATAACATATTCTAGTGCTACGTCATCTAAAACACAGCAGCAACGCAATGCAATGAGTGGGCGTGGTTACCTCAGCATTAGTGCATGAAGTGAGTATGGGCAATGATTGCAGTTTCACTAAAGCATCCTGATACCGCACCTGAAAAAAAACTACACCAACTTCATCACCATTCACTAAACATCAATATATCAACTGCAGTCCAAACATTTGTCAGAGTTTAAAAAAACAAGTCCAATTTCCTCAAAATGAACTTTAGGCAATTATCGAGGACAGATCTTCTCTAGGCCAAACGCCCATGCCATCCTTTGAAGGGAGTTTCACCTCATAAACTAACTGCTTATAGTAGGCCTACAGCTTCTCCTAGTGACTCAACCAAGTGCCTCAGATTCGGGCTTTGGATGACATTGTGCACTCGAAATATTCTATCTACTTACTTACTTACTTCATAACTATGCAAGGTAGCAGATCTGACCTGGCAAATGAACGCATCGACCTCAAACTGTTGCAGTAAGGTCCAGCAACTGACAGACCATTGCTTGTGCACTCGCTCAAACTCTACAGCATACAAGTAACTATTGCAAGCAAACCAAGTATACTGGGTGGCCCAAAAAACGTCCCAAACATTTGTGTGCATTATGCAGTAGAATAGTCAAAATAAATTAGCAAAAAAGCATGTATGTAATGAGCAAACATCCTCAAATACGTGTAGAAATTTTCGCTTAAAACACTTCCATATCAGCCGAGATAAAAAGCAAAATAATGTTACACATCATAAAGCAAATTATGCAAGCGGCTCATCATTTACGTTGCCACTCGTACGCAGGCTACACCAGAATGTCACAGTAGGCCAAATCATCAATCAACTGATCAGCAGAAAATGTGCTGAATAGGTCCTTCATTTTTCTTTGCCACTGCTGCTAGATGCTTTTTCCACTGCTATGTGGCTTTTCTGATTCTGACTGTCTGATGTCGACATCTGCCACTTGTCTCTGATAACATTCTGAAGATCTTCGAAGTTCGCAAACTGCTTATGCCTTTCTACATAGACAAGTTCTTGCAAAACATCCCAAACTATGTAATCTAGAAGAGTCAAATCTGGCAAACACAGTGTCCATTCTTGTGAGCTGATTGAATCTGGCGTGTTGTCTTGAAGAAAATTTTGAGTTGTTTTGATGCAGTGTGATGGAATGCTGTCTTTACATAATTTGATTTTTAATGTGCCTTACGTCACTAAGCGGCATTTAGTGGTGTCATTAATGACGTCTCTAAAATTTATAAGTAAGTAAGAGTACTCACTGATCTACAAATGAGCAAAACAAAATTTATTTCCATATAGTATATGCGCCGTTATAAATACACAAAGTTCGGGACGTTTTATGGGCCACCAGGTATAACTGACAAACTCAGCCTTCCATTCTGCGGGGTAAATTGAGTGTCAACCTGCCTAGCTGAGGTCACAGCAGACTGCAGTACATTAACCTGTGTCGGGTCGCAGGTAACACTGCGTGATCCCATATGGCAGGTGATGCTCCATCATCAGATGAGACAGTATCGCATAAAGGACTTTATGCATACCTTCAAACTTTTTAACCTGGAATGTATTGTAGAAACTTGCCACGGACAAAATCAAGAAATGCCCCAGAAGTTCTCCTACCGTGTCATGTGCCACTCAATTGTAATAACTCAGCCAGCAGCAGAGACAATGACAGCAATAATCAGCATGCAGCAACAGTAACGATCCACACAATATATATCATTATATCAGTAGTGTGCTGATCGGCCAGTTATGCAAACTAGAAAAGTATCCACTCTGTGTATGGGAGGACCTGGTGCTAGAGGGGTATGATAGACAAACAGACAGACAAACTTCCTGCAAAACCAAGTAAAACTAAAGCGAAAATTCAACCAAACCAACTTTAAGTCTTCCATAAACCCCTAGTTATAATCCAGCCCTCTGACTGCAATAATACAAGGAACTCTGATTTGATTTGAGTAGTGATTAGCACGAGCATATTCTGCTCAGTTACCGATTCGTAGAGTGTCCGAGTAAAGCAGCCGCCAGCATCTGAAAGCTACAGAGAAATGAGTGACAGCATCGGATGACACATTCTCAGCTGACAGCACATCGGGAATGTCCAAATCCATCTTCAGTTTCTTCGACTGTGGACGCCTGAAAAAAAATTAGCAGCACCTATGTTAGGGTACTATAGAAATGGGATTATTATTATTATCATTACTAAAACAAAATGTATACATATATCAACTGATGAGAATTCAATCATGCACGTGTTACTCAAAGTGTGAAATTGTGGACCATGAAATTTCAGCCATCTCTCTCTACAACTGTGTCTCAAAAAAAACATCCCCGACATTTTCAATTGTAACTT
>Ga0209454_1004406_pt1 | contig 10505 bp, 3 predicted proteins | sample WorMetHERISLAND1_2_FD_187400 | JGI IMG/M metagenome (GOLD analysis project Ga0209454, IMG submission 187400) | Marine gutless worms symbiont microbial communities from Max Planck institute for Marine Microbiology, Germany - Olavius geniculatus... | ecosystem: Host-associated > Annelida >...
CGATGACTGCGATGCCTCATCGCAATAAAGCGGCGACGCAATGAGACGACGACCGTTCTAATTAGGTCTGATATCGGTCAAGCGACGCTCGACCTCGCATCCCACTCGGCTCTCATCGCGACAATTACCCTGCAGGCCAAGTATTCGCCGCCGCCGCCGCCGTTGTCTACACGGCGACCGGACCGGCTGTAAAGGGACTCGCAGAGCCGCTGAGAAGTCTGCGGACTGAGATAATGAAACTGCGTCGTGGCATCCCGCCCGCTGTCAGATGCTGATCATTTGTTATCGAACACGTTCGCTGACGACAGTTATTCCACAGTTAGTTCTTGTTATCCCACGACAGCAGACCAAAGTGTCGTGCGTATATATGCAAAAATACAAAATGGCGTGATCATGCAAAGAGCAGCAGAATGTAAGGCACTAAATCGATTAGTATCACAATCACCGTATAGTTATTTCGGTAATAGCTGGTGATACGAAAATGTTATGATTATTATCGTGTGACATGTTCCTTTGGAATGTGTTTTCGCAACTATAGATACTGTGATTCACTGTCGGTCACACGCTTTAATGTGTTAGTGGGTTTCAAGCTATTAACGTGTTTTTAGTGTATTTTATTGTGTGCTGCCGCTGCCTTTTGACGTAATAATAAACGATGATAACTTATATGATTATGACTGAAAAAGCATCGAGAAAAGCGGGATCGGCCCGCCATAGCCGAGGGCCAACATAGGCACGGAAAAGTCAGTGAAACAATAACGGCCTTTCGTCTTACATAGTATGGACTAGAACCGTGATTGGTACTAAATACGAATAAGGAGTGAACATAATATAATTTAGCTAGAAGGTGTATGCATATTTCACCGGAACGCAAAAAGGTCAAAGACGGATCGCTGATGGAAGCGGTCTTGCAAAATGAATGAAGTTGCTCGCTTGACGCGGGAGAGGCAGAAATGGAGTTGGAGCAGATGTGCTCATGAATGTCTGTCACCGTATGGGCACAGTGTTTCAATGATAACTGACTAATTATACAATGTGATGTGTATCCTATAGACTAAGTGTTGTAGTAAGAGACCCTGCAGTAAACGCCACGCGACGGACTATATCTCAAAATCTCGGCTAATCTCGACAAAGAGTAGTAAATATCGCGTGTAAAACGGTCACTGACAAGTGGGCTAAGATCTCTTGGACGCAGCCGTCGTTCAGCCATAAGCACTAGCGGAGAGACATCAGATGCTATCATTACAACAGACTTACACTGGTCCGACAGTGCACGATCGACCGACCGACATGCGTCTTACAGAGCGTCGATACGAAGAAGTGCGGCCGGCGAGCGATTAGACAAAGGTGGCTGAAGAGAGGAGAGGCTGCAGCGCCGACATCATCGGAAATGGCGATGTGCCGCGAGCGCTCGGTCGTGTCGGCCTCTTGCGCTGACCAACCGGCCGTCTGTCGGTCCCAGAAGGTCACTCGATCAACTCAGACCATTAGCCGCTGGGCGGCGCCACGCGGAGCACGTAGCTGTGGGCGACCTTGCTGCGGCGGCTGCTGCTGCTGCACGCGCTAGCTCGACAATGACTGCAATATTCCTACAACGAAACCGAACGAACGAACGAATAAGCTTCGCCTCGTTTATCGCTGTCGTTACATCAACTGCGGACAAGAGCAATTACACCAGTTAATATATTTTATGTACCTCGATCGTACCTCTAGGGACGAACAAAAGTATTAGGCCTAGTAGCCGGTATCGTCATGGTGACTAAGTTCACGCTAACATAATATACGCGCCATTTTTCGGTAAATATGTCTAAAAATAAAATAACAAATTACAGCGAATGCGAACAAAAGCCTAATTGTAATTTCTGCTGCAAGAAAGCATGCAGCTTGTGTGCAATATTGAAATATACCAATCACTGCAGATTCTCTAAAATAGTACAATCAATATGCCGCATTTAGCCAGTAAACCGCGTATTAAGGTAGGCCTACGTACATTTCGTATTTCGCAGAGAAACGCTTTATTTATTGAACTGCGATGAAGTGAAGTTATTTTAGTTTATTTTGTTTCATAAATTAGTACTAAAATGACTCCATTTTTCCCATCTTTTTGTGCAGAATCATATGCTCATTTACACTGTCACTAAAGATTATGGAATATTTCTGCCGTGCCGTCAATTCATAACTTGAGGTTGAGTACGAGTGCAAACTTAGCCCATTCTACACGATTGTATTCTACATCTGTTTATCGGAGTCGATAAATTTGTTCGCGACAAAATTCATGCAGAATACTGTAATAAAAAGGTGACGGATAAACGTTGTCTATCCAGTGGCTAAAACTGAGCATCGCAAAGCATGCCACTTGTAATTGTATTTTCCCTTTTTTTCTGTGTTGCTACTGTGTTATTCTGTGTGTTTATTGTTTACCGTCATAGGTGAATTAAATATTACAAATAGTCAGACATTTGCGCTCGCTTGTGCAACTAACATTCTGTAGTCATGAGTTAAATTCAAACCAGACCGTTCGCCAATAATTCTAACGGTTCGTTACATCCGGTGCACGTGATCAGTCTGAATGCTGATTAAATGTAAATCAGGGTCTGTTAATCAGAACGTTATCAGTGTCAAAGTGACGCGGCGGGCAGTGATGCTGCGGAGTGCATCACGCCGTTAGCTGCGGCATCTGATTTGGTGTCGTCGGCGCGCAGCGCGCTACGCCACTCCGTGACCAACCGATTCCACAAGGACAAACATCGGCACCACGGCATTAGATTCTTAGATCTTGTCCAGATTGCCAACTAACGACCACTTGACTTCAATTAGTTGAGTTACAATCTACAGGCAGCATCACCTCGGTGTACCATGCAGACCGCAAGTTTAAACTATTACCCTCCGCACAAATTTGCGGCTCGTGATTTTCTCCATTACGTGCAGAAAATATCAAGGTTTATCTTGAATGTTTTGCTTTTACTTGTTAGTTTTGCATTAACGACGGCTTAGTTAGGCGTGCGCGTGGCAGTAGTTTAATTTAAATATTCGACGGTCAGAAATCAAAGTCACGGCGTTACAAAGTGCCGACGTCGTGGTAACTTGCGGCGCGTAAGCGTCGATGTTGCTTTATTTGTCTTTCTCGCTGTCGCTATACTGTCAACGCCGACTCAGCAGCAGTGCGGCGAAGAAAAGTTCTTTCTGTCTCGAGTGTTGTCAGCGATACCGTTGAGTTTCGTGACGAGCGTCGGCTTATATAAACTCACACGTTCGACACCCATAGATAGCATTCCGTGGACGACATGGAAGCAATTAATACGCATGCGAGACCGATCTCGGCCTATCTGTTCCGAGCTACAGCGGCTGACAGTGTTAGCCTGGCGCCGTATCAATGTCACACGCAAAGCAGACTGTCAAACAGATCGACGAATTCAAGTATTTCTACAGTACCGTTAACCCTTGACAGTTACAGGCACCCCAGCAAAAAAAAATCACACTGATGCTAATGTGTGAACTAGGCCCCTATTCAATCACTTCTGGCTCACTTACATTTCGTATAGCAGGCTAATACCCCATTTACACGATCGAGCAAACATCGAGCTGTCTCGTCCAGCTAACATATAGCCAGCTCGTCGTGTAAACGGGGTATAAGCTTATTGCCTAGCCTATATCATCGATATTCACCAACGTCAATTCAAGTCATTCTTGATTATAACCTGGAATATCCTGGCTGCTAATTTGCGTCGATGCGAGTGCACGATTAAACACACTTACATAGCTTCTAATTTTTGTCGTCCGTGGCGAAATCTGCAGACCTAATCAAATGGTGTATCATTCAAAATTTGTCTGCTCTGTGTAATAGTAAAAAAAGCTTTAACAGCCTGCCTTGGCAAAACTGTGGTATCTTGTTTTACGACTCGCGGTCTTTACGCTTTACCTATTCGTTTACATGTGCCTATATACGGTAATGGTACAAGGTCGTCGGGAACTGAACTAAACTGATGCTGTGCACGAAAATGCTGCAGAAGAGTTAACTGGCAGACTGGACCCGGACAAGCCGTTCGGTGCATGCGAGTGCGATCAAGCGGTACGCCGGACGTCGGTCAGCTGATATCGATACGGACGGTCGGTCGGCGAAGGCAGTCATCCAGGCCGGCGAGTCTCAATCGTCTGACTTTGGTATGGCGCGGCAGCGTCCTTAGACGTCAGTCAGCGACCGACGAGCTCTGAGCACTCGGTCGGTCAGGAAAGTCAATCCGGCGAATCCTGGTCATCATAATTGGTTGCACCTGATCGGCCCGTGTATAGTTGAAGCCATCTGGGCTGGGCGCGCGATGCCGGTGTCTCATTATAGGATCGCCCCCAGAAAAGTCTCCCCGGCCGAAAATTTACCTGTAAAAATCCGGCCCGCTCAGCGGCCGCCCGGGGGACGAATTTTTGCCAATAAATTGTCGGCCGGAGGAGACTTTTTAGGTGGGAGCGATCCTATAATGGGGAGATTTTTTATGGGGCTGGGCCTGCGATATTTTAATAAGGGGAGGGGACATATTAATTCCGCGATTTTCTCTCCCCGGGCGGATTTTTCATGGGGAGACATTTTAATATAATACCGGCGTCTGTCGGCGGTAAACGCGACGCGCTCGATGACAAGCTGTCAACAACTAGACACGTTTCCATCACTTCGCTTCTCGTCAACTCTTCAAGCCGAACCGTCATGACATGCACTGCACAACCTCTCTGTGCCGAGTCCACTCGTCTAAATATCGGGCACGCACATGTCTTCCGTTCCGACCATGCTTCCCCTAATAACCTTCTCGCGGTTTAACGCCGCCGACGCCATTTGCTGTTCACAACTGCCATCTATCGTTTGATTTGCACCGACCCAAACATATTTCTCTCCCCATATTTAGCAATAACACGCGACACTCTCAGCTAGTTTTCCTCATCATTCCGTAGTTTCGACAACTGAATAACCGGTGGATTCACCATTCGCTTGTTGGTACTAATTCACCCGCACGCGAATTATTATCGTTAACGCTAACGCTAGCCATAACCTAAACCTGACCTCAACCCTAACTCTAACGCTAACCCTGAACCTAGCGGTAAATTTGGGTGCGGGTGAATTAACGGACAAGAACCCGCTCGTTTCCACATCTTCGCAGGCGTGACGATTCAAACATCATAAAGAATTATTCTATGCTGAGATTGTCTGCTACCAGACGCGTAGTAGTCTACACCATCTAGGGCGAGTGTGTACATGTGCCAATACTTGGCCGTGGACGTACCAGCTTCTCAATCTCGACTGCTGGGCGCATCAAACCGTTTATCGGCCGTGCCCGCTGTCAATGCCCGTGTCCACTAGCTGAAACGAGCGCCGGGCGTCCACTTATTGACCGGTTGGCATTGCGGGCGATTTTGCAAAAAACGATGATCGCTGGTTACTGCTGATAGCTTGAGTCGTATTTTATGCACACTGCAGCGATAATACTATGCAGAATTTACTTATGACGCGCTTTAGTCATAGGCGGCGATCCCGGGAGGAGATAAGGGCAACATGTCCCCTCCAATATTTGGGCAGGGGAGACAACATACAGGTTGTCCCCCCATAATTTGCCCCAAAACGATCAAGTTTTAGTTTTACAGTTCAACTATGCATTTCAAACCAGGTCAAGGCGACATTTCTGCTTATAACAGGTCAATTTTTTTCTGCTCGCTTTGCTCGCAGATTATTTGTAGCCCCACTTTTAAATTTGTGGCACCACCCTTGTTCGTCTTTAGGCGTAGGCCTATTGTTTAAACTGTACTAAATGTGGTCAGCTGAATACTCTGAAACATAGTTAAAATTGTTGCCACCAGATCTCATTTTATGGCTAGGCCCTAATGCACGAAATTTGATTTTTGGCTGGGGTTCTGTCCCAGACCCAGCTGGAGAAGCTCACAACACCCCCCCAGTCTCTATAACTAGAATTTTGGGGTTTTAGCCAGGGAAAAGAAAGAAAACGATAAAAAATGAAAGTAACTAAATAAGGAAATATAAGGATAGAAAAAAAAACAAAAAAGTAAAGAAGAACAGGGAAAGGAAAAAAGAAGGAAAGGAAAAAAGAGACTCTCTGGATTTGTTTCCCCATGAAAAAAATTCCTGTAACTACACCAATGCAGAAATGCATGCAGTTATACACAAAAAGCGTCAACTTCTGGGGAACAACGTCTTCCAAACCCTTTTCCAGGGCTTTGTCCCTGGACCGCAATAGAAAACTTTTGTTTTCTAGACCCCGTTGCTTTACGCCCCCTAACTTAAAATCCGAAATATTTCCCAAGTTCAGCGAGTTTAAGTACTTTCCAAACGCATTCATTTCATTGTAACTTCTGTGTGTTTTACATGTACCTGTGCCGTTATTTTTAACTCCGTACTTTTGGCGACTTTCTAAACATTTCCATGCAAAAATTGCTGCTAAATTTTTTAACTTTTTTAATAAAAAGTGCTAAGTTTTTCGAGGCTTCGCCCATAAACCCCCACCAGGGGCTCTGCTCCTGGAACCCCATACGCCTAGTCCGTCCCCCAATGCTCACTGAAAATCGCCGCCCTTGGCTTTACTTACACAAAATGAATCCCACATGAACACAGAGTTAGGAAAGCCACATGATGTAACGACATGTCGGTCTAACGGTGATTATTTTGTTGCATATTTCCGCCACCGTACTCATGTTTACGTTGTAACTATTTCCGATGGAGTACATTTCGCCAAAAATACTGCAAACCGTATAAGCCTAACAAAACAGTCTGTCCTTCGTTGGAACAAAGGTCGGCAAACTACTTGGCATGCCGAGGTCCGGTGGCAAGGCCCTGGCTTGTTGACACGTGACCGCGGGTCGAATTAGCACAGCATCATCGCGGGCAGTTAGTTTGGTCGAGGCGGCGGAATGACGGCAGAGCACACAAGACACCGGCTAGAGTGGCCAAGCATCTGCTGCGGCCCGCTCTTCATTGGTCATTTATGTCGGCATTATCTAATTTGTGCAGAGCAGCATGGCGGACCGCACACCGGGTCACATGGCGAGTGCGTGGGGCATTCTGCTTCAGTGGCGCCGCCCAGCGGTCACTCAGTCGCGAGCGCTGCAACGTCGCCGCGCAACCCGCCGCTATTATTCAAGACTCTTGAATGAAGCGACTCAATTCTCCGTCAACATCACTCATGCTGTACATTGTAGCGTGAAGTTTTTAACACATTTTTTGCGTAGACCGCCCTCCTGTCTTATATGCACGGAATCGTTTTGAAAGTGTCTTTGTCGGAAACTGAGCACCGGAATAAATATCGAGCTCTCAGGGTCAACCATACTGGCTTAAACAAAAAGCGTAATCGGTTTATCGAGTGAATGATGCCACACTATGCGTATATAGCCTGCCACCCGACACATGCTGGTAAACGCGCCCCGAAATAACCTCAGCGAGACAGGCCGGCACTCGATTTACCAACCCCGGAAGGATGAAAGGCTGAGTTTATTTCGGTGTTGGTTATATACCGAGATGGTTTACCTGTCCACAGACAGTCACCCATCCAAGTAGTAACCACTTGATAGCGACACGACCGGAAGTGGAACCAACGACTTCGCAAGTCCGACGTCCTATGGGCCTATACCGTTACACAACCAACCCACCTTACATAATACCATACGTGTTAGAGCTGTCGAAGCTTTAATTTTTTTAACGCATGCGTTAACGCTTTAATAACGCATCATTAATATTGCTGATATTGTAGGTGGACTACATCGAACGGGTGACAGCAATGAAGCCCTCGAAGTCGCCCCTGTGTCTCAGGACCGTGACAGTAGTGACGAAACGGCAACAAAACAATTTCTAATTACTCGAATATTATTCGATCGTCGTTAATTTATTAACGCGTTACGTTAACGCGTTAATTTGACAGCTCTAATACGTACGTATATAGCATTCTTCAGCTCGGACAATTAGTGATGAGTAAGACATTACATCGTAACTGAGGAAGTTGCAACTGAGTATATCTGACCTGTCGATGACGACTGGGTCGGACGGAGTTTCGTTGCGATTGCCGCAACTCTTCTTGTCACAGCACCGACTGATGCATTCACACGACACCGACAACACATTATTAACATCATCAAAGCGACAATAATTGTGAAAAAATAACGGCCGAACTAATTTGGCGGCTCGCTGCAAACGTATCATCTTGGAGAAGGCAGAAGTTGCATATGGGTTGGACTGTGACTTGCAGTGCAAATTACTGCCGCTAATTTCAATCCCAAATCCCTGTATAGCGAATGTCTGTCCATAATGCAGTGTTACTTTGGGCTATATATGAATGTCAGTGTTTTTGTCAAGTAGCACATCGTGCCAGCGTTAGCAGGGTGTACGAGTGTAATGGACAGATAGAAAAACGGACCACGCTATGGTAGCATCTGTTGCAATAACCGGCGTCGCTGACGCTGAAAGTGATGCCGCCTAAAAATTAAAAAAACTAGATATGGGTCTAAACTGAACTAACGATGCATACAGTGTTTGAATTGGGAAAAATTAGCTGCGGGGTTGAACTTTTCGACTGTCGGAGCCCGACCAAAATTATGATGTAAATCCTATGCATATAGTATATAGCTGACCCCGCAAAACATAATTTGACAGTGTGTTAGGGGGGTTGAGAAAACAGTTGAGGGGTTCAACCTCCCAACCCCCGGCAATTCAAACACTGGATGTACGCTACAGTAAACCTGTCAAAAAGGGAGAAAAGACCAGCTAATGTTACTGGATGTTTCTGAACAAAATTCTGCATATACCTGCACATAATTTCGTGCGTGAGCAATACTCGACACATTTCCGGGTTTTTGTCCTGACCTTCGTAGACAATTACCTACACCAAATGCACAAAACAAGCAATTAAACAACTGACTGAAAACGAACAATTACATTTACTCAAAAAAATCTTATCATCGTGTAAACCTTACAGCTAAACAATATTATCGTTCGTTTCAACGGTTTGGTCATAAGATGACGAAGTTGCTCGCGCCTGGGCACAAATTAGCCAGATGACGTGCGGACGGACCGCAGGGCTGACTGATGCAGAACGCGCCCGCATTCGCCCGTCGCGCGCGTAATAAAACTAAGTCCTTCGTCGACTGCACACTGTCACTGAGTGAGTGGCCGATGACCACTGACCACGAAGTCAACATGCATGCTAGCCGCAGTCGCTGCCGATAGAATGTCCTAGCGAATGTTACAATTAGCATAATAGTCGCAGGTTGTTATTATCTGTCGCTAAACACTGGGTGACTTGCACGCCGAACCAAGTCAAAACTCGACCTACGCCGCCGAAAACGTCTCGCGCGCTCTCGTTAGAAACTCCGCGCCAGATGGTAACAGAATGCTGGGTGCGATAATGCCAGAAATTAGCCATTAGGCCTACCGGTCGTCCGCGAGCTGAACGATTTAAATGATATTTGCGGCCGTGACAAGAGTTCAGAAGAAGCATGCGGCAGAAGTTCAAGCAGCAGGCAGTGTTTATTTTGAAGTGATTATTCAACGATATTATTAGCTATTTTGTAGTTTGCAGTAAAAGCAAATTTGCTGAGCGCGCCTGGGCCAAGCCGACAGAATGAAAAAAAACAAAAAATAAACTGACGACCTGTGGATGTTGAAGAACACATCAAAGGGTAAATCAAATAGAATAACAAATAAATTGTAGGAAAAATAATTTTTAAATGCCAGTTTGCGGCTGCTTTTCAAAAGCGATATCGACTCAAACTCGTCAAAACAGGTTAGGACTCTAAAATCTCTATTGATAATAAAAATATTCTAAATAAAAATTATATCTCCACTGTGACACATAAGGTTATGTCTGTCGTTGCGGTTTACCATTTTTAACTAATAACGAATGGCATGACATGCGTTATGCCAAGAAATGTGGTATTAATCATTTTAACCTCAAAATGCACCAAATTATAGGGGGTCTACTTCGCAGCGGCGCTCCGCTCGGGCCCGCGCTGTAGAGAGTAATATTAAAGAGAGAAGACTAAAGAAATAAATGGGCAGTGAAAAAAATGAAAATGAAAAAGGGAAACGACAAGAGAGTGGAGACATAGCTTCAAACCTCCATTGTCAAATCTCGCGAATGCCCCCCCCCGTCTAAAACCCGTAACGCAAACGTGCACGCCGTTATATACGTGATTTGATACAACAGTGTCCGTGCCTGGCAAGAAAATGATATCGTACAGTATAACTCAGAGCACGATATATATGGAATGTGACATTGACAAGCTGTCGAGCGAAGCTTGACATGAGAGCGGGCGGTGATTTTGACGATCTAGAGGAAGGCGGTGTTGACGACACATCAGACAGCAGATGGCAGACGACAGGGGCGGCGATTATAGGGGGACGGGGGGGACGCGTCCCCCCCAAAAATTTTGGTTGGGGGGACGCAAATGCAAGCATCCCCCCAACAATTGCCACTTTTAGCCATGTCGTCCCCCCCACTGTCTAGAAGAAATCGCCGCCACTG
>Ga0209454_1004407_pt1 | contig 10504 bp, 6 predicted proteins | sample WorMetHERISLAND1_2_FD_187400 | JGI IMG/M metagenome (GOLD analysis project Ga0209454, IMG submission 187400) | Marine gutless worms symbiont microbial communities from Max Planck institute for Marine Microbiology, Germany - Olavius geniculatus... | ecosystem: Host-associated > Annelida >...
CTAAACTGTAGTTGCCATTCCGTCGCTACTGTAAATATATGATAATTTAATTATTCAACGTATAGATCTGTAGTTGATTATAAGTTTAACAATAAATTTGAGCTAATGCTCACGACACGTGCAAAAGCCTATAGCAGTTCCTGTTCGCAAACTGTCAGTCTCTCTCCAGCCATTTTGTCGCAACTTTTACGGGGGTACTGAACTGCTCTTTGATGCCCTCATGTGCAGGTTTCCTTGAACTTAGAAAATCGAGACTTGAACCATCAAAATTTACATTTAATGCTGAAAATTTCATATGCAGCTTGTCCATGCCTATCTCAATTGGTTTCGGCGCAATGCACTTTTGAAAAGTATCTCGCAGCTTGAAGTCGCGAAAAAATACATAAAAATCTCAGTTTTAGCATTCAAGGTCATCCAAGGTCATTGAATTTGGTGGCAATTGAGAGCCAGTGTACGACTTCCTATTAGTGATTAATAGCAATCTAGGCCCTATCTTGCACCGTTATTGAGATACAGCGACTTATTGGCAAAAAATCACAATTTTTTCTCACCCCCTCTTATTTAGCGCCCTCATTCGGGGTGACTCTCTTTGAATTTATGGAAAAGCTTTATGGTTTCTGAAACCAGAGTCTTCCAGGCAGCAGATGATGAAGATTTGATGATCCTAGTTTTTGACTGATCCACCCATGTGACAGACAGACAGACAGACAGAATTGTGATGACTAAGACACACTGAAAGCAGTAGCTGCTTTCGCTCATAAAGTGTGTTTCTAACTTTCTATATTCTACAGGTGGGGTTTCCCAAACATTGCGGGGCTTGGAGTAACTTACACCCTACTCTCGCTGTCGACGGGGCTGAGTGCATTAATAACGCATTAATTAATGCATTAAAAAATTATCGCTTTGACAGCTCTACTATATATGTAATGCTTTTGTCACAGATTTTATATTGTTGTTTTCAGCCTTAAGGGCAACTCTTAGTGCAGTTCAGTGCCTGGTTGTCATGGCACTGTGCTTACTGTGTAGGTGATGTTTGTCTCTATCTCTTGGATGATGATTGTTCCAAACGAGCACTGAAGATGTTTCTGATTCAATGAGTGGCATCTTGTTGCAGATGACAGACAAGATTAACATAAAAGCTGGCTGTTAAACTGTTGTGTGCTTGCTATGACATCGCTGACAGCAGGCGGACTTGACACAGCATCACAACAATGGTCGTAGTTCGCCTGGCAGTCACTTGGCGTCGCTCACTTCTGCCCACGGCTTGACTTCATCACTGTCACTGTCAGAAGGTCGACGGTCAGTACCTGTGCAACGCAGGAGGCTGGTGTTGTCACGCTCCGTGTCTGAGTGTATATCTGGCACCGTGACACTACGACCTCGCACCAGACCATCGCCGTCCACTGGTGCTCACTATTTCAACCTTGACCGATGGAACGCCTCCATCGGAGAATTCGACGAGTACTCCTGGTAGGTTACTCGTGACTGCAGGCCTGCCAAGTAACCCGCAATGAGTGGGTGACACCTGCAATTTAACGGCGTCACCCGCTCCCCCCATGCAAAGCCAATTATCACCTGCTGTCATTGAATGTCTTTCATTTTGATGCCGCTTTGCTTAAATTGATGCCTTAGCTGCACTAAATTACTGTCAGGTATTAATTATAACTGTTGCCGTAGTATTAATGAATTTACATTAGTAGCATTAGTAGCAGCAGTAGAAGAAGATATGTGCATACAGAATGTTATTGTATGACTGGCATCTGAGTATGAAGTGCTAGGATGCATCTGTTGGGTAGCTGGTGGTTATTGCGTTGCATGCAGCTGTGTCAGTCTAAATGCTGTGCATGATCGTTGTTGTTTGTTTTTCGTTTTTGTTTATTTCTTGCTGCTGACACGCAGTGTATTTAATGCCTAGTTGAACATGCTAGACATTCAGTTTGAATTTAAAATCCTACAGATGGATAATTTTTTGTTTGTTGTCTAAATTAGCCAAGTTTGTGCAAAAAAATTAAAAATATGTCATGTACATCAGATACACTGCGCTACAACGTACTGTTCAGTACAATACAGTGTACACTACAGTGCCGTTAAGACATTGCAAGTTTTTGATGCATCAGCTTGCCAGCTCCTGGCCGATCTTTTTGCAGATTTTTTGGTGCACGAAAATTTGATGGTGAATATAACTGTTGGATTCGGCTTAAGGCTGTGGCTAAGAATGTGTTTCGTGTTTATCGGCTTTTTGCGGCATTATGCACAATGCTTGCTGGCACTGTGTTGTTTTCTGCATGGCTTGACCGGGAATTTTATTTTTGTTGACTGCATGAGTTATTTTTTTCCTATTTGACCTGCTATTTTCTGATGACATCTGTAGCTCTGTGGCAGATAAAGATCTAATTTTCACTAAGGCCGGTCTGAATTACTGCCAGTTTAAGGAACATCTTCTGGCCGTAACTTCAGAAGTTTACTTTTATACCTTAACTCATCTTAGTCACTGAATGGTTGTGTGCACCATGTTATGTGGTGATTTTGTAGCTACTTTTACAGACTTGTATGACCCATTATTGCATACATTTTGTTACTCAGCTGATTTTTAATTACAGATGCTTATGAGCAGTTATTGTGATGGTATGCATTAGTTGTCAGATGCAACTGTAGTTCGATTTGATATGCTGATGCTGCGTATGCTCTCAGCATGATAGCATTGACTGATATATTCTAAGATCTGTATTTTATCATTAGAGGCAAAATCATTTTCGATGTCATTAGTGCTAGTTTACTTCAGGAGCTTTTTAGAAGGTTATTAGAGGATAACAGGGAAGATTATTAGAACTACCATTATGTTAATTACATATGCACGCATATAATGGAGTTCTTACAATTTTAGGTTTAGCTTGTTTTTTTTGTATTTTGTGTTTTGTGTTTCTGTAAAGGTTAAACTTACTGTTACGTTATTATGTGTTTGTGTGCATTCCGCTTGGAAAGGCTGTCCCCAAAATGACCTATACTGTGTCGGGTGGGATGTTGAACCCTACTCACTCTTTCACTCACTTATTGTAAGATTTGACTTTCGGTAAGTAAAGGGCAGCTATTATTGCAGTGTACTGACTTGTATGTTGTCCTGCCACTGCTGCTCACTGTGTATCCGCTGTTTTGCCTGTGCCTCTCGGGAAATAAACTGATAATGATGATTACGATGATGATTAATTGAAGGTTTGTTGGAGGAATGACCCGCGAAGAAGCCTCGAGGCGGTTGGAGCGATTACCCAACGGCACGTACCTCATTCGTGTCAGCCAGTCGGACATGCGACGTGGAGAGTACGCTCTTAGTATAAAGTAAGTAAGCAACTTAGAAAAACAATAATGTTTGTGGTTTTCAGTAGTTTAGCCACATAAACAACACAAACCTTGTTGCCAGCTTAGATGGTGGCATAATGTTTCATCTTATTTTATCTTAGTTTCACTGGCATAATTTAGTAGATTCCACAGTTAAAAACTTTTATGCATATCTTGATTTGGTATGTTAATGATGTATACTTTCTGTACATTTGATCATGCTTTTACAGTCTTACTTTCCACAATTGCTGCTTTATTGCACTGATGACATTTTTCAGATTGGGTGAAGAGTGGTCCAGGGACCAGCGTTTCAGATTTCAGTTTCCGCCTGGGTCAGGGTTCTTGGTTCCAATGTTTTTGAATCAAGATACACATCAAGGACTTTTTTGGACAAATTTTTGAATGAAATTTTTGGAAACGTTTCAGAACTGTTTATATGTACATCTGTATTCACTGTATATTGTTAGTCTGTTAGCATACAAGCACACAAAATAGCAAAAGGAGAAACTTATTAGATCCGTTATATTGGCTAGGTGCCAGCACTGCTATGGCGAATGATCACTTTTGCTTGACTAGAAGGCACTCGTGAGAGTGCATATCTCCGCCAGGTGAAGTGATGTAAACACAAGGAAAGGGGAGGCAGAAGGAATAGCCGCTTTGCTGCAGGGGAGGGAAGTTAATGTAATAGCCGGCATTGCTGCTTGTGCTGTTGGTGCAGTGATGTCATTGCTATATTATTAGTCGTCGTGTACACAGACACACACACACACCCTCACACACGATGGCAGACAGAACGATCAATCTCATAATCTTCTCCAATGTTCACTATGTTTACACTTGGCGCAGATAACTAGTAATTTGATGAGGCCTGTACTCAGGGCTGGATTAAAACACGATTACTGTACAGTGTACACTGTGCTGTACTGGACATTACACTGTAGTGCAGTGTATTTGATGCTGCTGCTGATGCAGATATGGTCGTGATCATCCGGTCAAACACATCAAACTGCAGAGAGATGCAGATGGCAGCTTTTACCTTGCCGACTGCAAAATGTTCCGCAGTATTGTTGTATGTGCTCAAATTTTCAGCGTTTTAATCCTCTTATTATTTTAGGCAGAATCATTGTGGTCTAAATTATCCTCCGTGTATAAATTGTCTGTGATGAAAACGTCTGAAGATGTTTGTTAAACAGACTAGTGACATTCGCTGGAGAAAGTGATTATCATTTTTTTTCAGATGCTTGTCATTGTATCTCGTACCGTACTTTCTTAATGGCACATGACTTTGACTGAAAATCTAACTATTAAAATTTTGTCTGTTGCTGAAATTGTTAATGACTGGTTGTGTAGTTAATTGCTAATTTCGGCAGCTGTAGTTAACCATGCCATTGCAGGTTATGCCACCGTATGTCATCTTTTTGTTGCTCTGTTTGCCTGTGTATTTGTCTGTTGTATTGTCGATGTATTGTCTGTAACTTATTACACGAGTAACTAGCCCAGTATCTCATAACTTTAATAATCTAGTACTAGAGGAACACCCTCAAATTTTGGGTAGAACAGAGGTCGGGTAGAAAAAGTCAGCGATTTTCAATCATTAAGTTGCTGTATCGCAGAAATGGTGAAAGATAGGGCCATGCTTGCTACTGGTCACTAATAGGAAGTCACACTCATGCTTTTAATTGATTCAAAAATCATCGACAATGGATGACTGCAAGCGGTCAAATTTTGATCGATCAAAGAAAAATAAATCCAACAGTTCCTTTACTGATTAATTGATTAATTAATTGCTAATTTCTTCAGCTAGCTTTAGTTATTTTATGTGGTAGTTTTGAACTCGCTGTCTGCTGCATGGCCGAGTGCTGTCATCTGACTGTCGTTGTGCTAATGGTGTAGGATCTAGTCCAGTATTACCAGCAGAACTCGCTGGAGCCCAGTTTCCCGGAAGTTCCGAGCGTTCTGCTGATTCCATACAAAGACGCTGCTGCTCGACACACAGGTATCATCTGTACACACACACACAGGATGGTCAACTCAGCCTTTCATTCCTTTGGGGTAAGTAAATGGAGTACTGGCCTGTCTGGCTGGGGTTATGGCAGGTTGCATGCACCCATGTCAGGTGGCAGCTAACACTGTGTGATCCCATATGGCAGGTGATGATACGCAGCTCTGAGATGGCTTCCCACAGAGAGCTACACCATTCAGCAATTTTTAACAATAACAGGTTGTCTCGACCAGGGATGTATTAGTTATATGTCTATCGATGGGTCAGAATTTTAACATTACTTGTGTGAAGGTGTATTAGGAAGATGGGCTGAAAGTTTTCAATGAATCCCATGTGGCAGATGACGAATTGCACGTTAATCAGCGTTCTTGTGCACTTGTTTTCTACTGAAAATAAGTTACACCCATAATTACAGTCACATACAACACAGTACTCGTAGTGCTGAGATTCAGCAGTTATGAAGACAGATGTTTTGGAACAGCTTTCATTTTTCCGAGATGAGCTGACATTGACAGATCACATTTCAAGTGGCTACTAAACACACTTTGTTTGGTTGTCGAGATCGCAGCACATTGTGGTTAACTGATAATTGCGTACCTTTCAGTTATTCTTTCTTACTTGGTAACTTGGTTTGTGAATGGCGATGCTGTATTTAGTACTGTAGCTGGCAGTTTAAGCTGATCTGAAGTTCCAGTTGATCGGTTGGCAGTCTCCCGCTGCTTGTGCTGCCTTCGTGAGGTGAACCAGATGAACTCTCACAGTGGCAGTGCCATGATGACAGCACCAAGGTGACTTGGTAGAGTTGTGGTGATTGTGAGGTCGTTGTTTTGACTCCCGGTGTGGCAGTTGTCAAATGGCTACTACTTGGATGGGTGGTGGTCTGCGGACACGTAGATCATCTCGGTATATAACCGACACCAAGGTCAACTCAGCCTTCCATCCTTCTGGGATAGGTAAATCGAGTACCGGCTTGTCTGGCTGTGTTAAGGCGGCACATGTTCACCTGCGTGTCGGGTGGTAGCCTGGCAGGTGACCGTGATGCTGTGTCATCCCATGTGGCAGATGATGCTCCTTATCTCTGCAATGGGTTTTCCATTACACAACCTTTGTCGTAGAGGTAAGTGCAGGTGGCAGTAACGTTGCGATGTTGTTGACGTCGTACAGGTGCGGCAGTGACAGACGAGCCGGGAGTGATAGGCTACTGCTATGCTCTTTATGACTACCTGGCCCTTGAGCCCAACCAGCTATCTCTGCGGCGGGGAGATCGTGTCACTGTCGTCAGCAAGGCCGGGGCAAGTCGTGGCTGGTGGAAGGGCCGGCTACGTGGCAAGGTTACAACCCTTTACACCGACTTTAAAAATGTAAAATTTGTATTTTATATGACATTTCAGTGGCACCGGTAATGGCCATTTTTTGATGGCTAACTTTACAGAAATCAACGACTAAAAGCAAATAGTGTTTTTTGATGGATTAAGCTTTGATTAAAATCTGTTGATGTCACTGACGTCACTATTCTGCTCAGTCCCAATGGATTGTAATGGTGCATTTCACACATTTTTACGACATTCTTGTAGCTGCTAGTATAGCATCTGAGTCTTGCTGCATTAGCTGCTACAAGATTTTTCAAGCAAGAAATTTCTTTGCTACGTTTCGCTGGTTTCCCTTGTAAAAATTAATGGATTAATTGGGGATTAGTTGATTAACAATTTTCAGTTGGCACCAGCCCTAATTAATTGTTAACTTTTGTGAAATTAACTGTTAGAATTTCTCATCAGTTCTCACCGGTGCTGATGTTGATGCTGTGTCTGCAGGTCGGCTATTTCCCGAGCGCGTTTGTCACAGAGTCTGAGGATGATGACGAACCGTTTTCATTTGGGTTAAGTCATCGATAGCAATGCCCTCAAGTCTGTCAGATAATAGTCATGTGACATTTTTGATGCCTAACGAGAAAGTATTAGGCATACCGGTATACTCCCACACTGTGCTTCCCTTTCTTCTGAAGACAATGCATGTGTAATGGTCCACCCATTTCAACATGGCATGGGGAGATGGACAATCAGTCACTTTCTTAACTTACTGTCTTGGATAATTTTCTGTTGTCGGTAAATTTTTGTCGACCAGTTTTCTGCTTGTCGGGAAATTTTTGTTCAAAAATTGGGCTTAAGAATCCCCCATTTTGGGTTGGAATTTTGGTGCAGGATTGAAATTTTGAGCATTCATATCTCCTCTGTCAGAAATTTGCCCCCGCTCATTTTTTTGACACACGGTGCTGCTGATTGCACCAGAGTTTGCTGGTGTCAGTCAGGGTTGTCTCACTACGTTGGCAACGTTGCATCTGGTCCATGAAGTTGTTTTACGTGCAGTCATAGTTTTTAGGGTCATTTTACATTGCCTCAGGCTTTTCCACCTAACCAAGCCTTATGCTGCTGCATCTGTGCGTCACTCGGTTGACCACCTCATCAATCATGCAAGTTACGTAGACCAGGCCACCCATGCAACAACTGACTGGAGCAAATCCTTCAGGATTTTATGGCGCTCCTCCAGCTGATCTGTGGTGCAGGGTCATCAAGCGTGGACACTGGACACGGAGCAGTGCTAGGGCCCAGGCTGGCTACGAGATGATGCTGCTGCTGATAGCTCTGAGATGGGTTTCCTCTAATAAGCTGTCTACACCCCTTTAACCTGTTATCATTAAACAGTTTACCGGAACCAACAGATGCGCCCTGTTGGAAAACATGACTATTGCGTTGACGTCAGTTTTACCTCATTGATGCTGCTGATAGGCCGAACCACTTCAAGTTGTAAATGGTCTGCGGCTTGCGTTGTCATTATCGTTGTGTCGGAAGTTTGGTCATTGTTATTGTTGTTAAAGCTGATTGAACAGTACCAGTAGCTTTGCTGTTATTGTGGCAGCATTTTTTCCTGCAAGCTTATCAATGTCATGTGCATCATGTGCAATTGCACAGGCACGTGGCTTGCACTCTTGGCTCAGCTTAGAAAAACTCTGGTTAAATTTGGCTATTTCGGGCCAAAACAGGGTGGGACAGAATCGGCCAAAAATCAGAATTTCTTAATTTTCAAGTTTGCCCAGAAGGTGCATTTTAACTGATAGCTAATGGCCATTTGAACATTTTTCATATGATATCAGCCAATCTTGATTTTGATTAATGGCGATGAAAATCTGTCGGATATGATGTTAAGTGGCTTCGTCACTGGCATAACAGTTAGGGCGTTTGTCTTGTTGTCAAAAGATTTGGTTTGACATGTTGGGTCGTTAACATGTGGTTACTGCTTGAACAAGTGACTGCAGTCATGTAAACCATCTCAGTATATAACCAACACCAAGGTCAACATAGCCTTTCATCGCTTGGGAATCGGTAAATCGAGTACCCACCTGTTTGGCTGGGGTTAAGGTGGGACTCGTTCACCTGCGTTAGGTGGCAGACAACATTGTGTGATCCCATGTGGCAGTTGATGCTCTGTGATTGGTTTTCCATACAGAGCTATGCGCACCGTTTAACCTTTAGCACAGTAGGAGAGTTTGGGTATGGGTTTTCTGCACAGGGAAGATTATTAGAACTACCTTTATGTTAATTACATATGCACACGTATAATGGAGTTCTTACAATTTTAGGTTTAGCTCGTTTTTTGTGTTTCTGTAAAGTTTAAACTTTTTGTTTCTTTATTGTAAAGGTTAAACCTACTGTTCCGTTATTATGTGTTTGTGTGCATTCTGCCTGGAAAGGCCGTCCCTGAAATGACCTATACTGTGTCAAGTGGGACGTTAAACCCTACTTACTCACTCACTCTGCTTAAAAGTGTGCCAGGCCAGGCTCCATATAAGCCTTGGAACTAATGTTTTATCTTAAAAGTAAGGTGCGAAGGTTTTCAAACTTTAGAGGTGGAAAGTTAGTATAATTCAGGACCTAAATTATGTTGACTGTCTCTAGGCTGCTACCGAGTGCATTTTTGAGGCTCATATTTTATAAGGTCTCAAAATCATTAATGGACCCCAGTTCGGGAAACTACAGTGCCCCTCAGACCTCCTGGCTATATTTAGAAAAAAGTCGGAAAAAGTGAGAAAAGCAGTAGCTTTGTGATGGAGGGGCATCTGCCCCCTAAATTTTAGCATGTTGGTAAGTTTCCATAGGTTGTCAGTGGAAAGACGGGCTGGGCCAGGTAGTTATGTTAGTGGCAGTGCCTGTGTGCAGGTTCGATGCAATATCTATCAAGGCGTATTACTATATTACCGTACTATGTAGTACTGTACATGATAGTTTTACTTCTGTCTGATGACTGCTGCAACAACGTATTGTTACTGCTTGAAGCTATTTTCGTTCAAATCATCGATGCTATCTTATGGTACTTGCTCTGCACATAACTCAGAGTTTAAGTGGCAGTTCAGCTGGGCATTATGTGGTTTTAATTGCTCGTCGTTGCATTACTGTAGTGTACATGTAGTCCTCCGTATCTGCTTTTTGATGTATTATTGCCCGAGTCTGTACATCTGTGTGGTCGCACTGGATGCAAGTTCCGTTTTTCCTGAAGTCATAGTTTGCGTTATTAGGCGTTTTTTGTTTGATAATCGACCTGCCTGTTTGAAAATATACTTTCTTCTTCAGCCTTTGACGTTAGGCCAGATTGACCTGTTGGCTGTTCACTGCTTGTACTGGTTATACTGTAAGTTTGTGCATATTCTGCAGTGGTTAACTGAATTGAACAGTGTTTAGCATATTAATGTTAGCAGTAGGTTGATGATTAGGCAAGCAAAGGCAGCTGATTTTTATCGAGAGTCGAGATTATGTGCAGTTATGTGGCATTTTGTGTTAAATATCAGCTGCAGTTATGCAATTATTATTGCCTTGCCTACAGATGCCTGCCAAAATCTGGTCGATTGGTCTTCTGGCTATGCCTTGCTCACTCCTTTTCCAAAAAAAACTTTAGCAAGATTTATTCATAACTTGCTAACTTGTACCTACTGAAAAAATTCTGTAATAACAGAAATGCATATATAACTATGTCCAGGGTTTTCAATAGCGGACGTTTGGGCGTAAATACACCCAAAACTTTCAGCCCGTACGCCCAAATTTTAAGACGTGGACGTCACGACGTCCAAAGCAGTCTGCTTCGTATTATGTTTATTTGTCTGTAATAAACTGGGAATTGACG
>Ga0209454_1004408_pt1 | contig 10503 bp, 5 predicted proteins | sample WorMetHERISLAND1_2_FD_187400 | JGI IMG/M metagenome (GOLD analysis project Ga0209454, IMG submission 187400) | Marine gutless worms symbiont microbial communities from Max Planck institute for Marine Microbiology, Germany - Olavius geniculatus... | ecosystem: Host-associated > Annelida >...
AATACATATATTAACTGCTTTTAACTAATTTTAACTATGTATGGCACTGAATGGCCTATTTTGTGCTGATGTGCCGTTAAGAAACTACTCACTCACTCACTCTAGTCCAATTCAGGCTGTACCAGTCACTTCTTGACTTCACGAACATTTCTAAACTTTATCTGGTAGACACACTGCTGCATGAGTCAAACCTTGTAATAGACCGGCTGTTGGGGCCAACAAATTAAGATAAATGGAATTTATCGACGTTTTTTCATTCATTTTAACACGCATTATGCTTCGTCTGATTTCCCCAGGTAATGCAAAAGCAGACGTTGGGTGAGGTGGAAACTAAAACATTTATTTAATAGCCAGTAATGTCTGAAATATTTCTGCCAGAAATTATTAAAATCTGCTAATGTTTCTTCAAGTTACGATCGATAATGTCGGGGATGTTTTTTCAGATTTTCTGTTTATTTCAACACCTATTTCACTTGATCTGATTTCCATAGGCAGTGCAGAAGCATACATTGGGTGAGGTGGGAAACTAAACGGTCATTTGATGGCAAGTTGTATCATGAATATTCGTACCAAAAATTATCAAAATCTGTTACCAGTTTTCAAGGTTTTCAAGTTACAGTCAAAAATGTCGGGAGTGTTTTTTGAGACACAGTGTAGACCCATTGCCGGTTAGGCCTATGTTTGTCCTTGTCCTTCACAGTAAAGTGGTGGTCCAGTGGTCCTGGTCCTTGGCATTCAGGTCGCTGTTAATGCTGCTGCACATTTTTATCTATAACCACAGCAGGCTAATTATAAACACTTCGCGTGATCGGAGTCGAGAATAGTACTGCCCGTCTGCCCGATCTTAATTACCATTAAAGCATCAAGTCAAAAACTAAAAGTGACTGACCAATCATCTCAAAGCTCCGCCAAGAATAGTGCTGCCACCTAGCGAATACAAAGAACTTTGCCTTTCATCCACCATATCGTAAATACTTTGCGCGGTCGGAGTCGAGAAAGCCGCTGCCATTATTTTATTTCTATTCTAAGACCTGTCTACAATATAATAACCGCAACATCTATCTAGTTAGGCCTGCAAGTTTATCTGCAAGTTTGTTTATAAAGTCTTTTCAATTCGTGACAAAACCAAAAAAAAATCAAGTTTGCATTGAGATAAAACAAACAGCATTAACGTCATACCTGGTGTACGACAAAGTCCGGTGGTTTGTTCTCGGGAACGTTAAGTTGGTATCGTGACTGTTGGAACTGTGCCGTGTTGTCGTTAAGGTCGAGTATCGACACGCTGATGTTAACACGTGTCGTCAGCGGGTCCGGACCGCCATCAGAACATATGACCAACACGTTGCAGCTAGTCTCAACCTCGTGATCGAGCACTCGAGCAGTGGTCAGCTTGTACTGACCACCCGTCTGCAACTCACTGAGCTCAAACGTAGCAGGAGACGGCTGGCCTTCCAACCGGCACTTTACCTGTATGTTACAAGTAATTTGAGGAAAGCTCGATGAAACGCGCGACAGCATAGCAGTTTCTGTTCGCAGGTCTTAGTGGTCTATCTCCATCTCTTTCGTCGCAATTTACTCTTAAAGTGTGTGCCGCAGCCGAAAATCGCAAAAAAACACTAAAACTCCCGTATTTTGAGAGTTAAAGGTCACTCAAGGTCATCGATGTTGTCACCTTTAAAAAGCTCGTCAGTCGTCGCTCTAGTGCTTGTTATGATGAGCAGTAACCTATGTCTGTAGTTATCTGCAACTTTTATTACGCCAGACGAGCCAATAGCGGCAAAAAACTACTTTCTACTGGGGTACCCCTGTTTGAGGCTTGCCTGTGCCTGCCTTCTTGAACCTAGGGTATCAGTGCATGGACTGCTAAAATCTACGTTTAATGCTGAAAATTTCATTCGCTGGTTGTCTTGGTCTATCTCCAGCCGTTTCAGCGCAATTCACTCTTAAAATGTGTGTCGCAGCCCAAAGTCGTGAAAAATTTACCATAAACCTTTATTTTTCGGGTTCAAGGTCGTTCGAGGTCATCCATGTTGATAAATCTAAAAAGCCCGTTACCAGTGCTTGTTATGATGCAAGTATGTACTTATCTGCAACCCTTTTCACACTATACGAGCCAATAGCGGAAAAATAACGACTTTTTGTGGATGTACCCTTCTTTGGCGCCCTCGTTCGAGGGGAACCCTCTCACCCAAAGGCACAAAATTTTGTCACTGAAAACTAGAGTCCTCGGGGCAGCTCACAGTGAAAATTTTGTGATCCTCGTTTGCACCGTTTTGATAGGGTTCAAGAGTGTGACAGACACACGGACAGACAGACGGACGGACGCCCAGGCCATGGCTATAGGACGCGCGAAGCATAGCTGTCGCGCGTAAATATAATTAAAGACGTAGGTTTATACATTCTAAAAAAGCGACATCAAAACTATGGAATCATGCAGACTCACCCAACGCAAATGAAAGTCCCAGCCCAACCAAGCAGACTGGTACAGTGGTAGGCTACTACTCGATTCATCTACCACCCCAAAGAGTTAAAAGCTGGGTCGACCTGGCCATTCCGTTTTGTAAATGATGTTTCTGTTCAGCGTGTAATCGCCAAATTGCCTTGACTGATCCTAACAAAACTTTGCCACATGATCAAAAGTGTGCCGTGTAATTTCAAAAACTACGCCCCAAAATACGGCGATCCTTCCTCTAAAATTGGAAGAAAAACGGAAATATCGCGCGATTTTGAACAACTTCATACTCGGATCGCGTCGCAATTCGCAAATTGCAATTTCTCACGCGTATGACACGTAATTTGGTGAACGACAATTACTGGCCTAATTTTAGGTCTCTCTGTACTATTTTTACGTATATGCAGGCAATTCTCGCAGTGCAGTGTGTATACGCGTGACATTGCTAGCAGGAGCAGAATTTCACGCCATTACGCAGAGCACCGATTTTTATAGTTACATCTGTGGTAAAAGAAACTAACAGGGCCGGATGTAAACCCAAATGGACCCTGTCTGGCAAAGCAGTAATGTTGAAACGCGCCACGAAAAAACCATCACAGGCCAGAAAATGTCGCGCTTCTGTTCGGCATTTTTTGGCCTAGAAGCGCGACATTTTTTGGCCTGTGGGGGCCCGGTTTTTGCGCGGGCCTCTAGTCGGCCCAGCATGCTAAACATACTTGAATCTGCCTATGTAAACTAGCCTGTCCACTTGGTCCGGTGTCGGCGTCGTAGACAGAAATATGAGCGACGAAGCTGCCCGCGTCAGAGTTCTCTGGCACCGAAGCTCTGTAAGCACGGGTGCTACCGCTGCTACCAGTACTACTGCCGGTGCTCGTACCAGACAGCGTGTTCACTGAGACTATGGGATAGTTGTCATTGACGTCCAACACTTGCACCACGATCTGCACAGTCAATCATTATCATCATCATTTTCACCACGGTCGAAAACCTTGACGTGGTGGTGAGACTTAGTTCATCGAAAAACTGAATTTCTTTAAAAAAACATCATCAGACGCAAAGCGATCAGCCGAAGCGTCCCGCCGTTGCGATCGTTCGCCAGAACGGTTTATCCTTCGCTAGCTCCAGGGCCTCCGTCGCTGTAACACCCGTATCACGGCAGATCTGGTGGATCCAGGTGTTAGGTGGACGACCGCTGGCGCGTCTCCACTCCTGCGAAGGCCGGTCACCGTCCCTCGTCTTGGTACAAATTCGGAAGATCTGGTCTGCCGGTGCATCACTGCGAAGTCTGGCGACGTGACCAGTCTTCGTTTACCGAGTATGTAGGAGACGTCGAACAGGCCAGAACGACGCTAAACCTCATCGTTAGACACGAAATCGTAGGGGCCTACCAGCTGATGTGCAGGATGCGTCGCTGGCACCGTAGATGGAAGGAATCCAATCTTTTCCAATCAGCTTGTGTGAGAGTCCAGGTCTCAGAGCCGTAGAATAGTATGGATAACACGCACGTGGAGTATATTTTGAGTTTCGTGGCAATACTGAGCTTGCCCTGACTCCAAATACAGTTGAATCTTTTCATTGCGCTAGCCGCAAGTCCAATGCGCCGAATGTATTCGGGTCCGGAGTTGCTGGAAGAGAGTAAGAGAAAGTATTTATTTGCCAAAACACAAATACAATGTTATCATACAATACTACACACTGTAAGCGGGCTGCCAAAAAAGCAATCGCTTATGAACTCTGGCCGTCCATAGAAACTATAAGTTATCAATTATACAGTATCCAAAGATAAAAAAAAACAGAAAAAAAGAAAAGTTCAATAGGCCCTAGTCAGTTCAAAGAATATGAACTCGACTGTATGCTGCCCAAGTATGTGGACTCTTCTACTAAATCAACAGTGTTACCATTCACTATTATTGGCAATGGCGTAGATCCCGAACCAAGATTCTGGAGCTTTGTCTTGGTCCAAGAGACCCGAAGACCGAACTTAGAAACCTCTTCATCCATTGCTGCGAGAGCGGTGCGGAAGCTCTCCTCCTTGTCAACAAGCAGAGCGACGTCGTCAGCATAGTCAATGTCCGTGAAAGTGAGCTGGCCAACTTGAATGCCGACTTTACGACTGACGCGATCCATAATATAGTCCATCGCTCGGCAAAACAGGGCGAGAGCCAAGACACATCCCTGCCTTACACCGGAGGTCGTCGTGAATGGCTCAGAGAGGCGGCCTGCTAGGCGCACTCTGGCGAACGTTGCAGTGTGCAGGTCGATGATCAGGTTCATGAGTACCGAGGGAACACCGACCCCACGCATGGCATCCCAGAGCGCGTTCCTGTCTACGGAATCAAACGCCGCTTTCAAATCCACAAATGCGACATGCAGTGGCTGTTGGAACTATCTGTGGATATCCGCCAACAGACACAATGCCAAGATTGCATCCAGTGTGGAACGACAACGGGTAAATCCGGATTGGTGAGGCTGACGATGCTTCTGAAGCAGGGGGTCAAGTCTGGCGAGGAGGACATGTGCAAATACTTTGCCTGGGACTGATAGAAGGGTGATTGGTCTGTAACTGCTACACTCGGACCATGATCCTTTTCCCTTGTATAGTGACAGCACAATACCTTCCTTCCACTCTGCCAGCATCTTCCCTAACTTCCAGACGGTGCAGAATAGACCATGGAAAGCTCTGCTGACCGGATCGATGGCACATTTTAACAACTCAGGTGGAATAAAAGAACACGTAGGACAGAAACCAACAAAAAGCCGACTAGCTCTTTTGAGCAGTTACCGCATACTGTAATAGTGCTAGTCTACTCGTTAATCTTTGGCTTTAGTGCCGATTTCGGCTTCTCAGCCGTCTACGGCTTTATAGCCGTTTAGGCCTAGGCCTACTGTAACCTTATGGCTGCATTCGGGATGCGCACTGGGCCGAACTGATACGGCCTTGGCGCTGGGCAGGTGTAACAACCTGCTCACTCTGGAGGTAAGGTAAGGTAAAGTATCATCATCATGTTCGTTTACTCACACGACCGCGTATTACGGTTTATTAGATCGGACGCGCAGTATAAGACGAATGTCTAAACAGTTTAGTGTTGTTGTTCTAAATCGGTAAATCTACGAGTAAAAACAAGAAACAAGCTGCTCGGCGGCTAAGACCCGCAACTTGCAAATATTTCTTTTAAATCAAAGACGGCATCGTCAATTCTATGGCTCGGGTAAAACACAGACTGCGAGTCAGCGTAACAAAAGTTCACATTTCCATACTATTCTACGACAGTAGCATTGACGGACTCCCGCAGTGAACACTGAACAAACAATAAATACCTACATGCATTAATCCCAATTAGACTCAGGCAGGCCAGTACACGATTCACTTACCCCGAAGAGATAGAAGCCTGAGTTGACTTGTGTGTGGTTGGTTATAGGGTGTTTACACGATCCAGCAAACGTCCAGTATTAGCAAGTGTACAGTATTTTAAATACATTTGCTGGAAGTTTGCTGGACGTTTGCTGGATCGTGTAAACACCCCATTACATACCAAGATGGTTTGCCCGTCTGCAGACAAGCAGCGACCGGCCTGGCGTACAGTAAATTCTTTGATCAAAAATGCTTTAACTACCACATCGAACTGTCACTGACTACAAAGCCCGCGTTACAACATTATAAGCAAATTACCAGAGTCTGAATAAACAAACAATTAAATAAATAGGTTGGTAGCTTAGTGACGAAACTAGAGCGCCAGTTGCCAGCACAACATAAGTTTGGCTTTGGCGCACTGTTCTACAGCGATTCTTGGTGAAATGAGCAGCAATAAAAGGCAATGTGTAAGTAATGAAACCGTCGATAAATAAGTAAACACAGAAACAGACCGTCTGTCGTGCAGTGAGTGGTTGAGAACCGGCGTCGATGGCCATTACACCAAGCTGGTACTCGGTCACACGCTCGTAGTCTAATGGCTGACGTAGAAACAGCTACAGTACACAGTCGGACACAGGCAAGCAAACCCGTTAATAATTGATTAGCACAGCAGTCGAACTGTAGCTTTTATCTAAGCACTCTGGAGAGATTACAAGCAAATTGGTATTATCACCCATCAGAACGACGATAAAAGTGTCGACCGTTCAACAATGCAACATATACACTTGTGACTATGACAGCATGAATACGTATATTTGCAAGAAGTGTATAGGTAAAACACATGAAATATCAACAAGACTCACTAAAATCTAAAACGTAAAAGAAAAAACTTCAAGCCTTGCTCAAAGCTAAGTACTGTCCGCAGGTAGCCGCAGTGACGCAGTATTAACACAAAAACAATGTGATCTTCGAGTATGACTTTGAAAGTCAAGAGGTTGCCGAGATACATGTTTGTGCAAAATATCATCGAGCTAAGTGCAGATGTTAATGAGCTATCGTAGCAACATAGAAACAGAGACAGAAAAAGCTTAGCAATGATGCTGAAAACAACACTGTCGTCGCTAAAGCGGACAGTACTAATATCGCAGCAACCACGCTCGCCCGTCTGGCAACCTGTAAAAAACTAATACAAGATTGATAATTGATTGTAAATTGGAATATTCATACCTCGCCAGTGCTGCGCCGCAACCTAAAGATCTGTCCGTACTTCAGTTGTGTAGCTGTTTCCAGTATGTAGCTTAACTCTGCGTTGTTGCCTCGGTCCTCATCCTCCGCGTGCACTATGAACACCGGCTCGTGCACCGGGTAATCCTCGGGCACCTGCGCAATAAGTAAGTAAAGTTAGACAACACTTAGCTCGCACTTCATGGTAGTGTTTTTGCAACTTTCGGCTGCGGAACGTCGTGGGTCACAAGGCAAACGACGGCGTAGTCTATGCGATCTGAGCGTGGATTAAGTGAGATACCACACTGTCTGGAGTGGTATGAGCTCGTACTGCGCAGTCGCTTATCTATTCCAGCACTACCAACAGTGCGGTACTTAATTAAGTAGTTAAGCGGGGTAAGACGTCGCCCCAGTGCTGGCACAATATGCGGCCGTTCGCTGTTGCATTGCCCTAATGTATAAAATTAAATCTGAACATTTCTGGCAACATTCATGTTTCATTTCTGAGCTCGAGAACACTGTAAGTGGTAATTGATTAATTAATTGATTGATTGACACGAACTCTGAGCTTTGGCGTTATATGCTCCATATAACATTTAAATTCAATAAAACGCCAGTATTAGACTACTTCACTATTTTTCAGTCGTATTTCTTGTTATTGAAGAAAAATGAGCTTATCTTATCTTCAACAGACACAACTCACATTAACGACGACGGTTTCCTCGTCGAACGTCGGCTCATGATCGTTTGAATCCTCAACACTGACTATGACCGTTGTACTTCCGGTGAGCGCAGCTGGTTCTCCGTCGTCATAAGCAATCAGCTCGAGTCTGTACGGTCCGGAATCGAGGTGTAGTTGTGACAGTAGGACAAGCCTGGGTTGAGGCTGGGCGGTTGAAGCTCCGCTTGTACCTGAGTCAAACTGGAATTCCCGCGGTAGATTGCGTATCCGATATCCGACCACCTGACATGCAGACGTAAATAATGTGAGATGCATCATGAAGAGGGCAAAAAACATGATAGGCCTAGGAGACGAACTTTTGAGACTCACGTACATGTAGTATATTTCTTTCAACTTTTGAAACCCACCGGCATTTGCACTGCTAAAATTTAGTATAATTAAAGTTCATACTTGCAAAAAAATTTAGTGTTTGTACTTATAGTTAACCGTGACGGTTATCCGTGCCAGAATAATCGTGAAACAACGCTGAAACAGTGTACGTTGTTGCCTATTTCCACGACTTGCAAGTAGGGTGAAACGAGGGAGAAGAAAATGGGAAAAAATAAGTGGAAAAAATGCTAACAAACGAAGAGACATTACGTGTTCTAGACATTAATTTACGATAACTTTTAATGACAGAAAAAGTGCTACAATTACACCAATCCTTAATAACCGGAAAATGCTGTGATCGACAGAAACGAAAACTCCTCAGCAATACCTGATATCGTGGAGTCTGGTCGGCGTCTTGAGCAAGCGGAAGTTCAAAGCTGGTGCCAGGATGAGCGGTTTCCGGTAGTCTAAGATGGTACTCGGAACGCTCAAATGTCGGCACGTTGTCGTTGATATCTATGATTGTTATCTTCAGGTTGATCACCTGATATAATGAAACGGTGTTTACTGCAGACGGCAAACAGTTGATAAAAAGTTTAAGGCAGTTAAAACATTGCAGTTAACAAAGGTTTCTGTAAAAAATTTTGCAGAACAAGATAATGTTTATACGAACACGGAGTCTGTCCAACGCATTTCGATAGTTTACATTATATGTCCATATAAGTATAATCATTGAGCTGTTTAGACTGGTAGAAAAAAAAATCAAACAGTTTAATTTCAAATTGAACAGCAGCAATGATCCTTTCATCCTTCTCTATTATTTTAACTAAACAATAGACATTGTCAGTCACGAGACCATTCGATTCACTATAAATGGTCCATCGTCACCATGCGTTTATCTTGCACCGTTATGGAGATATGGCGCCTCAAAAATAATGGGGTCACGACTTTGACCTTTTAGGGTCACGTGACGTCATCGGTCACGTGACCATTCGACTCCTGGGAGCCGAGTTCCTATGGGTGGTTCATAGTGACCATGCGTCAATCTCGCACCGTTATGGAGATATGGCGCCTCAAATATTGGACGCACGGACCTGGACACAAAAAGACGGAAGAATGAAAAAAGAAAGAGAAAAAGGAGGGAAGGGAAGAAAAAAAGAAAGTGGAAAAAAGGAAGAGAAAGGGAAAGGAGAAAAGAAATGGAAGGTAAAGGAAAGGGGGAAGGGGAAGGGAATTGAAAAGGGAAAGGAAAAGAAAAAAAGGAAGGAAAAAAGGAAGGGAAAGGGGAAAGAAAAAAAAATAAAAAGTAAAGGGAAGAGGAAGAAAAATAAAAAAGGAAAGGAAAAGAAAGAAGGAAAAAGGGGAAAGGAAGGAAAAAAGAAAAGAAAAAAAGTAAAGGAAAGAAGAAAGAGAAGGAAAAAAGAAGGGATAGGGAAAGGAAAATAGGAAGAGGAAAGGGAAAAGGAAAAACAAGGAAAGGGAAAGGGGACGGAAAAAAAGGAATAGAGAAGGAAGGGAAAGAGAAAAGGAAAGAAAAATAAAAAAGGGAAAAAGAAAAGGAAAAGGAAAAGAAAAAGGGAAGGAGAAGGAAAAGGAAACAGAGAAGAAAAAGGAAAAGGGAAAGGGAAGGTGGAAGGAATATAGCTTAAGAAATGTAGGACGCACGGACGCACGCACTCACGCACGGACACAAATGTGATTTTATATTTGGCATTGCATTGGACAGACAAAAATATCAAGCTGTAACAGCCCGAAAGGCCGAAAATGGAGGCCGCAGGCCGATAATATGGCAAAGATCAAGCAGACACGAAGCGTAGAGTAGCGACCTGTCCGCGTGTCTATACTATACATGAGAATTACCACCGCCAATAACTTTGTATGTCGTACATGTATGTCGGCGAAATTTTGCACGCAAACCCGTGTCGTACGTGGCCTACACATAGGCTAGGTGAGATGTCGCTGAGGTGTCGTACTTTTTAGAAAACTTTACATTTTCTAAAATTTTGCAGCCACGCCTTTTAAGCCGCAGCATAGCTGTCACGTCATATAAACGTCATCACCATGTTGACGCATCATCAACGGCGCGCTGCAGCGCATACCTCGCGTTGTTTAATTCATCAATTAATTGCATCGATGCACATGAATATTTATGATGTCCATGCTGAAGCATTGAATTTTGTGACGTCATCATGCATCGATGCAATCAATCGATGAATTAAACAACGCAAGGAAACTGAAAAGCCGGGTTCTCGATAGACCTAAACTGCGTTTTTCATTAGCTAACAAGGCGTGTCTGTTCTACCAGACTCCGCCCCTATTGCCTTATTTGGACGCTCATTATTCAACTAGGTCAACCACTAACGCTACCGAGATAAAATTGTGGTCGTAGACGTTCTACCGTAGTCTCGTGACTCTGTGGTGGGC
>Ga0209454_1004409_pt1 | contig 10502 bp, 8 predicted proteins | sample WorMetHERISLAND1_2_FD_187400 | JGI IMG/M metagenome (GOLD analysis project Ga0209454, IMG submission 187400) | Marine gutless worms symbiont microbial communities from Max Planck institute for Marine Microbiology, Germany - Olavius geniculatus... | ecosystem: Host-associated > Annelida >...
AGATATAATTAATTATACTACTAATAATAAATAATGTTTTTGTCTCCAAAAACCTTGTTCTTTATTTGGATTATTTGTATATGGAGAACAAAATCCGCAGCATATGACTGGTCTGTTTTGTGTGTATGTATTGTGTGTATGTGTGATTGTTAACATGTACACGGTGTTTCATAAAAAGGACACTTTTTTGTTTTTTTTTCATAATTTACTCAAATGATGATCAAATTGCATAAAATTTTTACCAGTTGTAGCTGAAGAAGTACTAATTCAAAGTATTGCAACAAAATATGGCAGTTGATTAAACATTCTTTGCTAGTTGTCACATAGCACTGACATCATAATGTGTCACAGGTACAAGCTTGATAGTCTAAACTGGTACTGTCAGTTGCTACCCTGCTCTGATGGTGAAAAATTTGGTTCGCTGATGACAAATTTTTGAAGTTTTACAGTTGCAGCCATGAAAACTTGCAAAGCGATCGCATTTGCATGTCTGGGTATAGTTGGACTTTCACATGTTCAAGCAAGACGTTGCACTACCGCAATCAAGCTAGTAAAATGGTTGCATTTTGGGATTGCAAGACGCTTATTTCAAGTTCCATGTTGCTTAGTGCTGACACAATAAACATTTTTCATTAGCGAACCAGATTAAGTTCACCATTGAAGCAGGGTAGCAACTGACAGCACCAGTTGAGACTATGAAGCTTGTACCCATGACACATTATGACGTTGGCATTACATCACGACTAGCAAAGAATATTTAATCAACTGTCATATTTCGTTGCAATATTTTGAATTAGTATTTCTTCAACTACAACTGATACAAATTTTGTGTAAATTGATCATCATTTGAGTGAATTATGAAAAAAACAAAAAGGGGTCCTTTTTAATGAAACACCATGTATTGTAAATAATTTATAGTGTGATTTGTTTCTGTGTGTCTTCACTTCCAGTGCTATGTTTTAATAAAACAGCAATGCACTGTATACATTAATATGCAGGGTGTGGCAAAAAAGTAGCCCCAAAAGTTTTTTGCTGTTTTCTCAACAACTGTTTGACATTTTAATCTGAAATTTTACAGTTTTTATTTCCTGAAATGTAAAGTGTGATTCTGTTGAAAAATGGCAAAGTTAGATATTTTTTAACATGACCGCCTACCGATTTTTCAGCATTAAAAATGTTCAAGCTACTACACCAGTTCAATAACATTGCTGAAACAATGCAATTAACTAATGATCAGATGCCAGAATTCCATTGTCACTGTGAATGTTTGAAGTGTCCATTGCTAGCTCCAAGTTCCAACACAAGCCTTTAGTTGCTTAATTTGAAAAGTCTTTCACAGCCTTGTCGATCGGTCCTTGTGGTAGGTTGCTCCAGATAACCTGAAGTGATTTCTTGAGTTCTGCAATTGTTATTGGCTTTGTTTTAAGCTTGCGGTAAGCCTCCAACATTGCACCTCACAGGAGATAATTTGTTGGGTTTATGTTCGGCGAATTTGGAGGCCATTAGTCATTTGTGATGAAATCTGGACAGTTGGCCCACAGTCAGTTCTGTGCACTGCGCGCTGTGTGTGCTGACGGGCCGTCCTGCTGGAAGATGAACATGATGGGCAGCCGGCGATTGCTTTAAAAGAACAATAATTTATAAACAAAATACATTACTGTTTGTCAAAGTGTCACTGTGACGTCATCGGCAGTAACGTGGTAACCGGTTTTTATCTGTCCCATTGCTATAGCATAGCATGGCAGAGATTACAAAATCACTTATGTCATTCTGTCTGTTTGTCTGTAAATACTCCTACGGCCGCAATTTTGATTCGATCTCGATGAAATTTTGCACAGTGATTCGGGGCCCGAAAAGTAAGATTGAGTTTGTTTGGGATAAACATCTGTAACAGTGAAAGATAATTGCACCCTGTTTGCACCTACCCCCCTTATACGCAGCTGCTAGGCTATATAGCGTGGCAGTGGGACAGATACCTCGTTCCACAGAACGTATTTCTAGTTGAAAGTAAAATAGCATTTTAGCTTGAACATTTTCAACGCCAAAAAATTGGTAGGTGGTCATGTTAAAATGTCCATAACTTCGTCGTTTTTAACAGAATCACATTCCGTTTGGCAGTTGGATGTAAAACGTTTCAGTGAATGTACCTGCAAAATTTCAAATTAAAATTCTAAACGATTGCTGATAAAACAGCGAAAAACTTTAAGGGGCTATTATTTTTGCCACACCCTATACAACAGGTGATGATGTCATCTCATTTCTGACATAATATGCATCCATTCGCTTAGCTTTACATATGAAATGGACAGGACATAATTTGCGTAGGAACTGTGTAGACCAAGCGTTTTCCTTTAAAAACTACTGTTATATTCTGGAAAGCATAGATCCAAACTCGGTACCCATGTATGGGTTATGCCATACTTTAACATATCCAGTGGTGTAATGGTAATTTTTTAATTTTTATTTCTTTTCTTTCCTCCCCGAAGAACTAGGCCGCTTTAATTCACCTAGAGCACCTGGCGAGTGCTGTAAGCTCTGCCAATGGGGTTTGGGCAAGAGGCTGGGCTGCAAACTTATCTGAGAATATCATTCCACCCTGGAAACCACATCTGGTGACACTGATAATCATAAGTCATGACATTACCGCACGATATCTTCTGGCACACTTTCCTTAGGTAAAAGTAGTATGAAGACCTGTACCTAGACTTGATTTTAACCGATCAACAACTGATTCACCAGTGTTGTGATGTACGAAATCGTGCATTTCGTTTTAATGAAGGAGCTGTCAACTTTCGTTTACACTTTTCACTTTTTTGCAGTTTTTGGATGAAAGCTTCTGTATCACCGTTCCCCTTTGTCCTGATATTATTTAGGGGAATGGTGTTTCTTCGCATTGCGTTCTTTCTCTACAGCACCACTGAACATACTGTGCAACTTGTCCTTCGAGTCGTGGTCAAGCCTGAATCGGCAGTTCTTTTTAATGTGCTCTGTTTGCAATATTTATATAACCTACGTATGCGTGCAGCCAATGCCAGTGTTTACATACAACCTGATAGGTCACATCACAAGTTAGACACAATGCACTGCATTATGTAGCATTACAAAAAAGCAAGTTTTTGAAGCAAATAATTTTATGCAAAGTCTAAATATTTTGTGTGTTAATGTGAAGTTTTGTTAATATTTATTTTGGTAGTTGTTAAGCTATGAATCTTTAGCTTATCTGTTATGATTTGTTCTTAATGTTGGGTTCGATCCAAGTGCAGTTGATTCCTGTTGCACAGACTCTGGTCTGAAGTTATTTTGTATTTTATTGTCTCGTTGGCATATTAACATGCAGAGAATATCATTATTATTGTGACTATTACAGTGGTCTCCTGTAGTGGTAATGTCATATGGTGATTTGTTTGTTTTGTTTGTATTCCAGCTGTGTTCACCACTATGCTGCTGTTCTGTCAGTCCTGCGACATTCTTTGTATTTTGTGGATTGTTGTCGGAGGAACAGAATAACATTTTCGTTACTCGTGAACTTTGTGTCTGTTTATTTGTTAATGTCATTGTGCAGCCATCCCAGCAGCCCACGTTGTGAGTCTTGTCCATCAGTCCGTCTGCATGTCTGGCAGTCTGTTTGTCCCATACGGATTCCAAATTAGAAAACTAAGGTTTAGAAAAAATGCTAATCGCTGTAAACACATGGTTCCTACGGTCAGGGGAAGTCGGGGAAAGTCGAGGAAAAATAAGAAAATCCGAAAAAGGGAATTTTTCATTCCAAAGTCAGGGGAAAATGAGAGGGTCGGGGAAAGTTGTGGAAAATCAAGTACTAGGGTGCAAAAGTTAACAAAGATGCAGAAAAAAATGTTGCACTGTTTTACGCAGACTGCCTACAACAGTTCACAAATTTTTTTTCTGCTGACTTTGCTCGCAGATTATTTGTATCTACACTTTTAAATTTGTTCCGCCGCCTTTGTTTCTAGAGCGATTGCAAGCAATGAAAACCAATATTGGTATTTCACGTGAACAAATTAGTCAGGGAAAACGATTCATTCTGTCCTGGAAAGTCAGGGAAAAGTGAGGGAAAATGAATTCTGCAGGGTAGTAGGAACCATGTAAACATTTGCCAGGGTAGGGGTAACCGCCGTTTCTAACCGGTGTGCAAATTTTCAGTTGAAAGGTCATGTTAGGGTTGTACACCTTTAGGCGGACGGCTGCAGTGCAGAATAATACCAGTGCCGGTGATTGCTCGATGACTGTATCTGAAGTAACTTACGAGCGTATAATGTGTCGAGTACGATGTAAAACTATGCACTGTTTCATTTCAGCCGGCATTTCAAGTTATTGTATCACATCAATCAATCAATCACCATGAATCGTCCGAAAAACAATTGGAAAATCACAACTATTAACAATACTAAAATGTACTAGGATAAAATAACGTTTTAAACAATGGTAATCAGTGGCGTCAATCCCAATTTTTTTTTTGGGGGGGGGGCAAAACTTTGGAAACAAATTGGCATAGATAGACAAGTTTACATGGTTGCTTAGTCTCGAATAACTGATAATCGAGGCCAACAGTAGGAGTGGAATTCTTAAAGAGGGTCAGAGATCTGGCGGAGTCCTGTAAGCTCGCCAAGTGGGGTCTCAAACGCATTCTGCGCATAGAACAGGCCACAAAACGTAGAACTTTGAGGGAGCGAAAAGATATTCTCGCCCAAGCTATTTTTTATTCGCGGGGGGGGGGCGATCCCCTTCCCCTGGGATCGACGCCATTGATGGTTATTGAGATGACATCACAGTAATGGTAACAACACGAGAACAGAAACAAACAGATAAACTACAAGCTGTCTTTAAACGACGCTCTAACAACAGAGCTGAGTATAACCTATACTATTTGTTGCTCACTGTCATAGGGCTACTGCCCAACTGTAGCTGAATAGTGCATCAAGAAAGCACCGATGTTCAATGAAATTCGACTCATTCATAATGATTCAATGATTCATTAAAGTTTACACGAACAGAGAGAATTCGTGGCCAGAAAGACGGTGGGCTTGGTACGCACGTAAGTTTGCCTAGGTCCGCCGACTCAAAAGAGATCTTATTCACCTGTGGCACAGGAGCGAAAATTTTAGCAAAAATGTCGCGCTAGATTACGCAGTACTAATCTACCAAGTTCGGTTTTGGCCAATGTTAACTGGGATGTTCAGCTTGTGCTTATGGTCTTTCTGGCATTCTACGTAAACCAACGCGACTGCAAATTGGCTTCACAAAGTTCACACGCAACGGGTCGACAGTCGGACATGCATGATTCAGAAGTTTGCCCCACTTTGATATGTTTTAGGCTACTTGTGGGCCTGTTGTTGTGTACTCTGTCAAGAAATGCATAGGCCTAGCCTAAGTCGAGAGGCAGCTTGTCGTTGTGCGGTACGTGATTACTGTCTGGATTCAAGTCGTCATCAGGCGTTTACAGTTTACAGTCACGTTTACTTTCCCCAGCGACGTGTCATCTTGCCGTAGCCGTTGTGACGTCGCCACTCGAGGTATTCGCGAATCATGTTCTTGACTTCACGCGGCAGTGCGACCAAGCGGTCGTTGGTGTGACTTATGCCGTGAAACTTCATCTTCGACGCTGCTCGACGTCGTCGGCCAATAGTCACTGCAGCCTCGTCGGCGACTTCGTTCTTCATCTGTACAAAAATAACAGGCTGTCCAGGTGTTACAGGCGAGAATGCGAGAATGTCCGCCCAGTGCTGACTTCACATGCGGGCGTCCGCCTGCAGCTGCGCAACCTGACTCTTCGAATTGAAGTCAGGACTAAAAATTGGCACACCAGTTACTCGAGCCTTGGAAAACGTTCACACTAATTTTGGTTTCTACGTTTTTTTGCTTTCGAGTTAAAAGCCCGTATGGGACATGCAGACAGACGGACGGGTAAGACACGTAACGCGGCCTCAATCAGTATCGCTTTGGATTACACGAGTGCTCTGGGAGGGCTTTCATGGGATGTTTAGTCGTCACATCTTTAAAAATGGTCAGTATATCAATGCAAGACGTCTTTATATTTTCATTATCTTCTTATTTAAATGGAATTTGGTGACGTTGTCTAATGTACAGAAACTACTGTAAAATAAGATAAGAAACAATATTACAAACAGAAAGGACTGAAAGACAAAAAACGGATTTATAGACCATAGGCCTACACAGTTGCACTACAGTGTTCGCAGCTAAACCATAGACTAATTACTTTTATGTCCTGGTACATAAGCCTAAGCAAATAGATGCCCTTTCGCATGAATTTTAGTAAAACAGTGATAAGGGAGGCATCCCTCTAGAAAAAATGCAGAGACGCCGCGTACTTGCTGCGGCATTAGGCCTACATTCCTGCATTTATCGGGAATGTGATTGCACCTGTTTGCTGGTTGCCGTGTTGAAAGTGGCTTCGTCGTCGAGTGTCTTGAGTGGATGCTTCGGCAGCACGGTGGAAGCACGTGGACTTGTGGCTGACGCTGTCGAATGTTTGTGCGGGCACACCGCGCGATGCACCAACGGACGGGCATCACCACAGTGATGTAGTAGCAACATCATCATCAACAGCAGATGCAGCAGCAGCAGCAGCGGCGTCACACTAGCTTCAGCGCTAGGAACTGATGGCATACCAACGTAGACGAACAACCAGACCCGATCACGCTCTGTCACAGTCCGCCAACAGTTAGGCCTACATATGCTACAAGACGTAAAATAGTAGCATCTACATCTGTCGTAGAACTAAAATTAAAACTAAACTTAAATGTAAAATTTTTAAAACATATGCCTACTGACGCTGACTATTAGAATGTCACAAAAATGTGACATTGTAGGGGTGTTACATGTGCGATAAAAGCATTTTTAAGGTTTTTAGCGGCGTCGCATTCAGTGATGTACCGTATTTGCTTGATAAAGTATCCCAATAAAAAGTAAGCCCTCTTAAGTTTTCGTCATCGCTGCATCAAATAGGCTATAATGTTGTATTCTTTGACCGATATGGGCGTACTTGGCAGTAAATTTGCAATTCAGATCATTCAATGATCACTGAAGATCCAGTCACATTTTAAAGGCGTCGCTATAGTTGTAGCGGATTCTCTGTTACAAGTAGGTCACTTTACTGACCCTTGTCAGTCAGCTAATACAGTCATCTATCCTCTATAATTATAAACTATCTACCTTTACCTTAGTTTTTATAGTCACTTGTGGAATAAGCTTTATAGTCGGACTTAGTTGTAAGTTGTAACTGAGTATAGAACTAGGCCTATTTAACTAATCTTTTAGAATGACATTGTGATAAAGTTTCACTGTTTTTAGCCTAACAATCAGCGTTTTTTAAATTACAACTTATGTGGCGAGTGAAAAAAATTGAAAATCGGTTAATTTAATACTTTGCGATAAATTTGCAATAAAGTTACGAATTTATGGAACTTTGGGACATTTCAGTGATCACCCGGCGTAAGAAAGAAATCAAACTGATAGGAAGGCCTACTGCAGAGGTTACGCTTACCGTTGGTCGTGATGTCGCGACGCTTAGATTTTGAAGTACCGTAGATATTGATTCAGTATAGCCAACTGTATGCACCGAAAGTTAAGCGGTCATGATTCTATATTTAATCGTGTAGTTCTTGGCGGGCATGTAAGCCTAGTGTCTATTTATATGGCTCGAAATCGTTGAACCGCTGTTATGAATGACATTTCTGACCGCAAAACACGTGGTTCAGCGGGACTCGTAGCCTATAGCGCCAGTCTCCATGGCCACCCACCTTGGCGTGCCGCAATCCAAGATTAGATTCTCCACAGCGCTGTATCAATGCATATAGTGTCTCACCTCCTCCGCTAGACCCATTCCGACCGCGACTGACGTAAGTTACCGCTGCGGCTTACACATAACTTTCTATTGTCCGTCGGCCTAATTTATGACGCACGTGTTTGACGATAATGCGCGATATCATTGCCGCGTCTGTCGGCTCCGAGCTGTAACTCTTCACGACGGCGACAGGTTGAAGCATTCAAGAAAAACAAGTAGGCCTGCACACAGAACGGCCTTATTTTCCGAGAAAAGCGAAAGGAGAACGAAAACGGCCAACTTTTTATGCGCACAAATTTGAAAAATCAGTCCGTAATCGTAAAAACATCCAAAATTAGGCCTAAGTTTCATTTTTATCGCGAGCTCAACAAATCTCTAATCTGAAACTACGAAGATGATACCAAACGAAATCGAAACGAGCAATTAGCCTATTTGTATTTTGGTTGTTTGCTGACCACGACTGTTTCAATGCTGTGTGTGAACTGTGAAATAAAATGCATCGTTTCCTTGAATTAAAACCGAATCGAATATAGAATTAGTTAAAATCTCAAAAACTGGAACTGCATTAGAACTAAAACGATTACCAATACAGTTAGCAAAATGGGTAAACTACCTCTATACATACCGTAAATAGCCACCCAAGTCAACTCGGCTTGGCCATCCGTCCGTGAGTAGGCCTATGCGTAATGAGCAACATCAAAAGTTAGGGCGTACACCGCGCGATGCACTAATTCCGCATTCGTGGTCTGGAGGCGTAAGCTGGTGTCTGGCTGAAGGCTAAGGAAACGGGTATCAACGCCCGTCGTATGGCCCTTATTGTTCGAGGGAACGATTTTAAGCTGAAAATAACACTGAGAGTGTTGGAGGTATAGAGAAGATGACGTGGCGTCGGAATATGATTGGCATCTACAGTCGCAGACCTTCCGCGTGCAGGATTCGGTCGTCCCGTCGACATACACCGAGCTAGCGAAGTATCTCTCCAAGAATTCCTTCAATATATCATTAACAACAAACGCGACTAGTGACGTCGTGGGTTTAAAAAGTAGGCGGAGCAAAAAGTTGCAATTTTTCGCAAGACACTACGAATTTCCGACAGAATTTCGACAGTTCCAATTTTCTGAGGAGAAGATTACCGGTGCTCACCATTTTGATATTGTTTTTAAATTTCCCTCAAAATGGGGGTTTAACCCTACATTTTGCATGTTGAAAAGAAATTTTCGGACAAAAAAATTTTCCGATGATTTTTCGACAGCCAATTTTTGGGGGCGGGAGGGGGGATTGTCTTTTTACCCTCCCCCGCCACGACGCACTGAACGCGGCCATAGCCATGCGTGCACCTTGTACAAGCTTTTTCTGACCGAAACTTTGTGAGGCAGCATCTGCAAGTAGTGATTTCGCTTATTCTTCGACATTTCTCCGCAGCCTAGCGTGATTTGTTTGTCTGTGGTCTGTCTGTCTGTCACACTAGTGCCTCTGTTAAACCGTTTGACAGATTTCGAATTTTAAATGCCATTGTACACTCGTGGGGATCCAAATGACACATCGTTTTAGACGGAGTTACCCGCAAGAGTAAAACCCTTAGCCAAAACATAACTGCTTTCGACTTACGAAACAAGTAATTTGAGGAAAGCTCACGTGACGCGCGACAGCAGCAGTTCTACCATCTGAGCAGCAAATGTACAGCGTGCAATAAAATAATATTGCGTCTTGAAGGAGTATTCAAATTTGAGGCCTCCGTACTGAAGACGCCTTGAACCTAGGGGGTCGAAACTTAGATGGTTAAACATGTACGTTCTATGCTAAAAAAAAATTTCGTACGCAGGTTGTCCAGGTTTATCTCCAGCCATTTCGGCACAATTCATTCTTAAAATGCGCGCCGAAGCCGAAAATTGCAACGAAACACTAAAACCCTCTATTTTAAGGGTTCAAGGTTATTCAGGATTATCGATGTTGACACCGTTAAAAAACCCGTCACTAGTTCTTGTTATGATAAGCAGTATGCCTCTACACATCTGCAACTATTTTTACGCTAAACGAGCCAATATCAATAAAATAACCACTTTTAGGGGGGTAGCCGTATTTGACGCCCGCCTATGCAGGCCGCCTTGAACATAGGGGGTCGAGACCTAAACTGTTAAAATGTGCGTTTAATGCTGAAAATTTCATACGCAGGTTGTCTTGGTCTATCTCCAGCCATTTTGACGCAATTTACTGTTGAAATGTGCACTGCAGCCAATAATTGCGAAACAGTTACTAAAAACCCCTATTTTAGGGGTTCAAGGTTGTTCAAGGTCGTTCAAGGTTATCGATGTTGATAAATCTAAAAAGCCCGTCACCAGTGCTTGTTACGATAAGCAGCATGTCTATACTTATCTGCAACCGTTTTCGCACTATACGAGCCAATATTGGCAAAATAAAATAACGTTTTTAGGGGGTACATGCCTAGATGTAGAAAACATCTTTAATGCTTTTTTAAAGTTTAAAAACATGTTCTTGTTACGTTTTGTTTTATTTTTAAAATGTTTTATTATTTTTTTATGTTTTATGTTTATTTTTTATGCTTTTGTGCTTTATCATGTCGTGTTTTTGTTTTTGTTAAAACATAAACGTACAAAATTACAAATATGATTTATTTCTCATGGGCAAATTGCGTTCAGCTGTTTTTGATCTGTACATTTAG
>Ga0209454_1004410_pt1 | contig 10502 bp, 6 predicted proteins | sample WorMetHERISLAND1_2_FD_187400 | JGI IMG/M metagenome (GOLD analysis project Ga0209454, IMG submission 187400) | Marine gutless worms symbiont microbial communities from Max Planck institute for Marine Microbiology, Germany - Olavius geniculatus... | ecosystem: Host-associated > Annelida >...
GTGTGATATTGATTTATAAACGTTAAAAAAAAATTTATTTAAAAACGATAAACGATCCTGCTTTTAAGACTAAGAATAAAATAGTGTTTTTAGAACTTTTGAATCTATGACTCTAGAAATTTTGTGAAAAAAAATCTAGATATAAAAAAAGATATTAAAAAACCTGAGTGTTTTTTTCCGAACATAACTGCAATTGAGATAAACAGTATCCAGCAGTGCATATTCATTATTCAAATACCTTAAAATCTGTGATAACCCCATAACCTACCAAATTGGGATTATTAAAAACACATGAAGGTTCTAAACCCTGCAACAAATGACTTCAGGCAGCTTGAGTCTCAAGCGCTAACAGTAGACCCATGAGTCAGGTCAATCAAGTCGACATGAGTCTTCCAAATCGAGTCAAGTCATCAGTCTGTAGCAGCGTCACCGTCAAAATTTTCTGTCGCCGTGGGTTTCATTACAAGTCGTTTCAAGTTGACTTGGGAAATCGACCTGACTCAAAGACGTCAGAATATCTATGCTAAATATGAATTATAATAAATGCCAGAAATGTTTACATATAGCTACAGCGTACGTTTTCACCTTTCAGCGAAACAGTGCACGGCTTGTAGGGTTGTAGGCTAGGATCGCACGATCGAAGTACAATGCTCACGCAGTTAACTAAGCAGAATTGCAGCCGCCAACCAGCATTAACTGACGTTGAAAATTTATGCAAAAAGATTCAAATAATTCGAAAAGATGTCCAATATGTCCTTCATTGTTTTTTTACACTGACTATAACTCATATTTGACATTTTAGTAAAATACTTTAAAGACCTTCTGTCGATCTGTAGAAATTGTTGGTTTTGAGATATTTATGTTTTACAAGGTAAAGTAGCAATACAATGGGTGTGTTGTGCATGCCACTAAATAGCAAATTCCTTACAGAGTCTACTGGTAAAAAATGGTCAATATTTAGTGAAGATAATAGTCAAAGTGCAATAGCTTACTTTTTTCGGCCACACTGAAAAGTTTTTCCCTACGACCTGAAGCTTAGCCACAATACATTACAGCCACATTACAGACAGACGACAACCATGCCAATAGCTAGATCGTTACTTAAGTAGATATACGATCAGCTAAAAAACACAATGCACAGCTAACAGCAGTTTGTATAAACTTCCTTTAAGAAATGACGATAACAAAACGTCCGCCCAAGAATAAAACACTTTACGAATACCTTACAGTATACCTAAAGCATTCACGCAAGTTCATCACAACTTCTGAACATCTGAAGTCGTTTGAAGTCGACTCAAGTCGACATGCCGCTGCCAAGTCAAGTCAAGTCGAGTCGGATGTGCTCAAGTCGACTGCCATGGACTTGGGGTCATTTTAGCCTCAGGTCGGCCTCAAGTCGGGTGATGTTTCTGTACTGCAGCGACTCCCAGGTCTAGCTAACAGCACACTAGATGCAGTGACCGTGCAATCTAGCTAACAGGATGGCCGCATGCCATGTTGCCACAAGGTGTGGTGGTATCTTTGCTTGTTTTATTTGAGAATAACATGTTACGGCAACATGTTATGACACCCCAGTCTGTCGGTTATGTGATACAACTACACTAGCAAAAGGCACATGAAAATGTCCAAAATAACACATACTGAAAGTTGACTTTATCCACAGTGAACCGTGTCTCAAAAATTCCCGAAGTCAGGACACGACAGCGCAGTATATCCTACAGTGACAACCACAATATTAGTACTAACTAATGCTACGTACAATGACATGTTTACATATCACTAGTAGGGTGAGAAAGATGGCAATGTTGAACGAATCCATGGGCCTACGTGTCAGCCAACATATCTTGATCATATACTAATAACAATGACAGCAGGAAAATACACTAATAATTTTAAGCAACCATACCAACATTCTACTAGTAAGCCTGCTAGTCCTGTTAGGGCATATTATTTATCAAATTACAGCTCAGAAATCAAACTCATATAAATCAGACTTGAGAAAATGACTAGGCTCTGTTAAGTCATTATTATAAGTCATAATTAGGATTACAGTACAATTAGAAATCAGTGCACAACTAATGGATACAGTGCAGAGCAGCAGGGATGTTACGAACTTCATATTCACATTTGACGACGTGCGAGTATTGACCAATTTTCAGCTATTCAATATTCGACGAATAGCTGGCAGTGTTTTTGGCGAATGCAAATATTTCATTTTATTCAACTTGACCGAACTTTGGATGTTGACTGAAGAGAACACTACACTTTGGATGTCTCATTTCTACTCCTCGCACGCCACGTTCCTAACGTAGCAAAAAGGAGTATACGAGATCAGTATTATATTGACTACCGGTGACCGACGTCTTGACCTCCTTTCCTGGAAAGCCTTCCTGGAAGAACTTCAAATGGCTATATCTCAATAATGGTGCAAGATAGACGCATGGTCACAATGGACCACCAATAGGAAGTTGACCCCATGAGTCAAATGGTCACATGTCCGATGACGTCATGTGACCCTGAAAGATCAAGGTTGTGACCCCATCATCTTTGAGGTGCCAGATAACAATGCCAGATAGACGAAGAGAGAATTTTCAATAACGACCTCAACGCCATTCACTATTAGTATAATAGTAGACTGCGGCCTCAAATAGACACCGGCTCTCTAATACAAGTTGAAAGGAACAAAAAAGCACTTGAATAGTACAAAAAAATCTAATGCGTGCAAGAAGTAGATTGGTCATAATCTAATAATATTTCTCGTCTTAATTGAACTGGATTGACTGAACTTCGCGTTAGATACTGATTTTTACTGACTGAACACTAAACAACTACGTTGACTGTTTCACTTTATTCAAACTCTGGTCTGGTGGAAGTATTCTTGAGGCTAAATAAGCTTTCGCATTCGCGCTCGTTATTCGACGAACAGTAAAGTAAATATTCACATCTGACGAATGCAAAAATTTTTTTTCTTCGTCACATCCCTACAGAGCAGCAGTATAAACCTCCATCCAAAGTTAAGCATTAGAGGCTGAATGCTGTTCATGTTAAGCAAAAATACAGAAGCATCAAGACATTGTCTATCAGTCGAGCGAAACATGCATAATACCTGCTCGGTGGGCATGTAGTCTGACTGCTTCACAACGCCAACACGATCGAGAAAACTGCACACACATACACAATGTTCAGTTACGGTCCAGAATAGAGTGCTTTAGCTGATGCATTCATCAGAAAAAAACACATGAAAGAAAATGAAGTTGCATAACAAGTCATTACTCTGCCACAGACAAGCAAACCAACAATATGCAGCATGCATAACCCTAACATTTACAGTGGATATGGATTTAGCCCAAATTCCATTACGCCGACTTTGCAACAAAGTCCCCGACAAGTTCCCGACAAAGTCGCGGACACAAATCATGAAAGTCCGCGACACGAATCACGTCGCCAACTTTCATGATTTGTGTCTGTGACAAGTCTGCGACTTTGTTGGGAACTTGTCGCAGACTTTGTCGCCAACTTTCCCCGAGCACTGTAACAGACTAAATTCCATTAGAGCGACACAAACGGGTTTTGACATGTCAAGATGGTTTGTGTCCATGACTTTCGTGATTTATGTACGCAACTTTTACCGAAACTTCATGATTTGTCACCGTTTGTGTCAGCGACTTTCATGATTTGCGTCCACAACTTTACTCGCGGGGAAGTTTCGGTGAAAGTTGGCGTAATGGAATTTGGGCTTCAGATCAAGACAGACTGGTTTCATTAGTTTCAACACTGCAGACAGTCAGCATACACTGCAAATGTGCTGAAAATACTACACACACAAATTCAGCCAAAAGCTAATTCTGCGGAGCTAGATATACCGCAAATAAGCAAATGCTTGAACAGGAAATCACTAGTTTCTAACAGCATGAGCATGACGTGGTGTCACATACTACTTGGCGCAGTCAATCAGCTGAAACTCGTTAGATCTTTCAAACGTTGCTTGCACGCCGGCATCTTTCCACAGCTCTTCTGTGTGCTCATAGAATTCCTGCATTAACACAACCAGCCACACTATCAAACGTCACTTGCGAGTTATGACAGATTACTGCTGAAGAAAATAATACAAAAATACACTGTGCTCCATTAACAGATGTCATCATCCAAAAAACTCTAAACATGTTTATAAAAAAATCAGATTCCCTACAAAACGTATATTTCGCATTTTCTTATTTGAAGAATTAACAGAATGGTGCCATTTTGTAAACTTATTTATGGAACGACCCTTATAACTCAACACAGTAAACTAGAGACATGGCTGAAAGCACATTACCTGTGGATAGTCGAAGTCAGCCTGAGTAGCAATATTCTGGATGTACTCGAGTCGGCTCTGTTTGCTGGGATCCTCCAGATCTACGGGAGGGTTTATTGTCGACATTGCACCCGTGATTGACTAAAAATTGCACAAAACACACACCACGTTAGCTAAAAGTGCTTTAAAAAATCCTATCTACACAACAAAGCTGTCAAAATAAATGACTGTGACCTCTTTCAAGTTTACGGCATTGTTGTCTAAAATACGGATAACGGCTTTTTCACCTTTTGCCACTTAACCAGCAGTGCTGTGAATATACGTGACTAATTAACAATATTATCAAGGTAAACTGCAACAAGGTGATTCTATTATAATTTTGCTGCATATGGTTTACTGGCATCGGAACTAAGAGATATGGTACTACACATTTTAAATGAAACATTAACTGACCAAAATTGCATCTCTGACATTCCTCTTGATATCTTCGATTTTCTGTTTCCTTTCTCTGCACACACAAAACAATAATTACTGCTTAGTTAACACAAATACCTGCAAACTGGAAGCACAAGACTTATCTCATGTATATAACCCACAAGTTCATAATAATGCATTGACATGGCTTGCTTGTATGGATATGAGTTGAGATACCTGACCTACAGTTATCTTCCCAGCCACCTAGCCGGCATTTACCAAATTACATTGATTCTAAATTTGTAAGTAATTTGTAGCGAACACAATGTAGGCATAAAGCCCACTAAATTCTAATACATGCACATGCGCATGAATAGTGGCATTGTTTTTTTGCGTTCGAAATTTTCTGTCATAGATACAAAATTTGAGACCATAAATCCCCATTTTAGGAAAATTTAGAGGCAAAATTAAAATTCTGAGAACCCATATGTCCTCTGTCAGAAATTTGCAGCTGTCCGTTGGCAAACTGCTACTTACTGCCCAAGAAAACATTTTGCTGATGACGCTGCTGCATACGAACAACTTGCGCAGATTATTTACATGACAATGAATGGTTGGAAATGGAACCGACAAATAAAATTTTTGATCAAAATACTGCTGAAGTGATGCTGTATAACCACCACTCCAACTCTGCCATGCCAAACACTTATCGATGCCAGAAGTGGACTCTAATTTGCTGTCTGTTCCTTGTGTTTACACATGTTTCATTTCTTATAGTTTTGCAGCACCAGCAGCCGTTCCCATTATTTGAAATACCTTGCTTCTGGATATTTGCAAGTCCCCTTCTGCATGCTGTTTTCAACTGCAACTAAAACATCTTTCTACAACCTAGGTATCAAACCATCTCAGGGCTCATCCCACCCATTGCACATCCAGATTTGGCTGGTGTCATGAAAACAGTGTGTGCTATACAAATTTTCATCCTTGCATAGTTATAACCACTACGAACCAGTGGAAATGGACTTACTCGGGTGAAAATCCATGTACGTGTAGAATTCGCATCTGTTTGACAATGGTGGACTTGCCCGACTCTCCAGCACCTAAAACAGTCAAGATATATCTACATTAAATAAGCAAAATCAACACATGATTCATCGCAAAGATAATTCATATTCACACGGTCCATCCTCCACCATGAAGCAAACTTACTGGCATAAAAGAGAAAAAGTACACTGAGTCCTAATTCAACAGACCCTGAACATTAAAATGACTAATAAACCAGTCTAGGGTACGGATGATTAGTTCTCTAGATTTCTCCAACCTTTATGGCTTGAGAAAGCTGATGAATTACTTCCAGACAAAGACACTGGCTGGCATTACTTGTCTGGCCTATTTCTGGGACAATCCACCTTTCACTCCCACTCTCCTCCATTCCTCCTCCCTCTTCTTTTCTCCCTTCTCACTCTTCTGCCCTTTCACCTCCCCCTAAATTGGAGGAAGTGTAAGGGGCAATATGAGGCTGAGCCCCCCATTTTGGATCTGAGGGAAAGCTCCATTGCCAAATGTTTTCTTGGACATCACAAGGGCCTGCATAAGTGAGTATTTTCACATGCATAGACTTCAAAATTAAGCAGTTTCCAGCGTTCTTCTTCTGACATCTGTTCACGCGAGTGCCATCCTTTGTAATTTACCCATCCACACTGGTGAGTTGAGAGCTACAGCAAAACCCAAAAAACATTATCAGAGAGCGCCAAACAGGGTGGTGTCTGGGCAGGAGGCTGTTCAGCCTGTTCCCAAAAAATTTTTCAATTTTGCTTCTGAGAATGGCACATTATGGTGTATTTTTCAGTTTTGCTGTTGAACAAACGAACATGATAGAAAAATTTATACTTGTAAGCAACGACAGGCCCCCCAAACATCATGGGTGGGCCTGGAAAAACATTCCCCTTCCCCTTCTCTTGAAGTGCCTGCATCCATGTCCTTTTAAGACCTACCATTTATGGTCACAATGCATTTTCTCGCCTCCAGATGCAGTGTCAAAGATCAGCAGAGGATCCATTTATCATCGATAGGGATGTGACAAAGCCAGAAAATATTTGCATTTGTTGAATGTGAATATTAAATTTACTATTCGTCGAATAACAAATACGAATGTGAATACAGTAGTTATTCAGCCTCAAGAAAACTTCACTACAGCTGTATTTGAATAAAGCGAAACATCTAAAGCAGTTGTTCAGTGTTCAGTCAGAAAAAAAATCAGTATCTAACGCAAAGTTCAGTTAAATCAATCAAGTTCCATTAAAAAATGAAACATCTAAAGTGTTCTGTGTTCTCATTAGTCAGTATCTTTTATCTAAAGTTTAGTTAAATTTAGTCACGTTGCATAAAATGAAATATTCGCATTCGACAAAAGTGCCACCAACTATTCGTCGAATATCGAACAGCTGAAAAATGGTCAATATTCGCATGTTGTCGAATGCAAATACGAAGTTTGTCACATCTCTAATCATTGATGGGTAATAACTGACTTGTGTGAGTGGGTGACCAGGTTAATTGCATGCATCACCTGCTCCATGTGGGTAAGACAACTGAAGCACAATGGTAAAAAGTGGATAGGTGAATGTGCAAATCTGTGGATGTTACATCAGGCTATAGTTAGAAAATAGTTAAGATTAGGGTGAGGCTAGGGTTAGGGACAGGGTTAGGAGTAGGTGTAGGGGATGGCTGAACTAATAAATTACAGCTTATTTTCAGCATTACCCATTGTCACAGCCGCACATCCGCTTTTTACCCATAACCGTGAGTGACTTGGCAGGCCAGAGGTATGCATAAAAAATGTATTGTCTTGCAAACCTTCTTAGGCCAACGCCATTAACAACAACCTTATGACACATGTTCAACTAAAATTCTGATCCAATACTCAAGCCAAAAAAAAATCCAAGACACCAGAAAGAAGACATAAAACACATCATTAAGCCATCTAAGAGCATCAACAGCAGCTGCATTACAAAACGTGCCAGAATTTTTCTGGCTCAAACGCCAACAAACACGAATTTTACGCACAAACCATGACAGAGATAAGAAAATGACCTAATAGAAGAAGACGGTGGGTGGCCCGGTATGCCTGCTTGTCCTTCTGCAACTGCTTCTCGATTTTCTTGTTCGCCTCCCTTCGACTCTTCTCGTCTTCGTTCTCTTTGTCCAATTTTCCGTTCAAGCAGCCCATCATCGGCGGAAATTCGCGAACATTCAGCGGAATGCAGCCGGCCGCTGGGGTAAAGGAGAAATTTCACACCCGAGCAACCAGAATCATTTGACCTGGCCAAGCTTTGTACGCACAGCGGTCCCTCCGGACGAAAAACGCAATCGCCAAACACACACAAACTTATCGAAAGTCAGCTACGACGGTGAATCGCCGCTAAACATCATAAATAATTACTTTCTGAGCAACTTCCATCGACCACTTTACCCATACAGGGCTAATCTATTTCCGTCCCTTGGACCGTCCATCGGGGAAGAGGAGGTTGTGGGAGGTCTACAGTTAGAGATGGGCAAATTTCAAAAGTAAAAAATGAGCGACTAGTTTCAGCGAATAGGTCTAGCGAGCAATACCGAACGGAATAATCTTCCACTGGCATAGCGACAGTACAACGCTGGCCTTCAAATATGTCGGTCCACTATAGCGAAAGCTAGAGGCTTCTATTATTGGCGCGCTACAGCTATGCCGTAAAGCGCGTCTATGGCGCGATTGTCGTCCGTCTGTCCGTCCGTCCATCTGTCTGTAACGGACGTATTGTGGCTAACCGTCAGGGCTTAAGAAAAACTTTTACACGTGTCTTAAACCTAAACATATTGCAAAATTTCAGGCATTGCAAGAACATTTTCAAAATGCGGATTAAACAGAAAGGGGAAGGGAATAAAATGTGCGTTTTAATGAAAAACTGGCCATCTCGGAAACGGTGAGAAATAGCGCCATGTTACCATTAATCCACTATAATAGAATGTGGCATTTTTATTACGCTCTTTCACATGAAATAAAAAAAAATCATCGACCTTGGATGAACTAACTGAAGGTCGGTATACGCGCTACTGTGGCGAAACGGTGCGAATTAACGCGTAGGTTGATATATTGATCACTATACTAGGAGATCGCATATTAGCTTTCAAATGATGTGGAAATCATTGACCTTGAAAATCTGTACTGCAAGAGGAACTACAGGATGGGTCAAAAAATGACACCATTTTTGTACGCTTCATAACTTCACCAAATATTAACCGATTTTCAAAATTCTTTCACTGTCAAAATCAGAAGACAATTTGCAATAAAACAGTTACTATAAATTCCACCACACCCAAAGTGTGTCACTACACTATACTTTGTGAAATGTCAGTGTCTTAAGAATAACAACTAAAAACAAGACGACTTTTGTAACAACACATTTTAAGAAATTAACAACAAAAACAACGTGTTTGTTGTCTCAGTTATTGTCTAAAACATCACGTCTCACAGTTTTCACACCAAATGTTCAATGTGTCCGACTTGCTGCTGGACGACGCATCCAAGGCGGCGACGCCACTGACCAATGGCGCGATTAACCAAACGCTGCGGCACTTTGCCCCACTCAGCGACAATGGCTTCTTTAGCTGGTTAACTGTCGTGAATCATCAACATTGATAGGCCATCTGTTGAAGGGCACCCGAACAGGATAATCGACCGGATTTAAGTCTGAGTTGTTTGAGGGCCCCGGGCTCGATCAACGTTGATCATGCAACTGGTCAGTGGCGTCGCCGGCTTGAGTGCGTCATCTGACATTTCACGAGGTAGTGTAGCGACGCACTTGAGGTGTGGTGGGATTTATAGTGACAGTTTCATTACAAATTGTCTCCTGATTCTGACAGTAAAAGAATTTTGAAAATCGGTTAATAATATTGGTAAAGTTATGACTATGAGGCGTACAATAAATGGTGCCATTTTTGGTCCACCCTGTATATAGACTGTAGCTCGATTTCCTTACAGCGACAGCTGGGCTGTCTGATGGCCATTTTGTATATATCACTAATGAGTGACAACAAAAGTTCTACATCCGAAACTCAATACTCAAGATTCATCATGCTTTACATCACAAATAACACTCTGCTGACAAACAATATGGTCGCCTATCCTAGCAACAGCTGGGTTTCTTATTGATATTTATGAACACCGGCCGGGCTGAAAAGGAGATCGCCCCATGGATTTGTCACCGTTTTTTTGGTACCCACATTTTTCGTGCCACGCCCGGCGTGGGTTTGCATATTGTAGGCCTACAGACTCAACCGTCGATCACCAATTTTGCAGAAAACGCACGGCAAGACTACGTGCTATAACGTGCACTTGTACAGTGTACGAGTGGCGCAGACAAGAGGAGGGAGCAGGGACCCAGCCCCCCAATCCTCCAGACAAAACATAAGCATACGTTTAAATTGCACTAAATTTGCCAGTTTGGTCAGTTTATGCTAGGGAAAGTAATTAAAATTGTTGCCAGTTGCCACTCATGCTTTAAAGCTAAAATGCACCAAATTCGATTCACAGCGCTCTCCCAGACACCCTAGTTAGATTTTAGGGGGTCTTACTTATAAAGGAAGAGACGGAAGGGGAAAAGGGGAGAACATGGAAAAGAAGGGAAAGGGAAAAAAAGTAAAAAAAGGAGGAGAGGAAAGGGGATGGACAAAAAATGAGAGAAAAGGGGAAGGAAAGCGAAGCCCTTCTCAATTGAAATTTCTGGCTACGCCACTGACAGTGTATGCCCATAAGTAT
>Ga0209454_1004413_pt1 | contig 10501 bp, 7 predicted proteins | sample WorMetHERISLAND1_2_FD_187400 | JGI IMG/M metagenome (GOLD analysis project Ga0209454, IMG submission 187400) | Marine gutless worms symbiont microbial communities from Max Planck institute for Marine Microbiology, Germany - Olavius geniculatus... | ecosystem: Host-associated > Annelida >...
ATCACTAACGGGATATACAAGTGACTGATTAAATGATCAAAAGTTAATCTTAAAATTAGATGACCTGAACATCAGATGCATCTGTATATCTTTACAAACTAACCATCAAATAAAAATTTAATTCTTCTTTTTATGGTGCATGTAACCACTGCAATGATGTCACAGTAAGCAGTCATCTGCAGCCTGTACACAGGTGTCCTGATATTTCAGTCTTAACACCTTATTAGACAGAAGAGAGTTGAGATGGATCAGAACCACCCCATTCACAATCTTCAGTGCAAGTTGTGAAATAACCACCAACACAGACTCAGTCAACATCACTTACGAAAAAATCTCACATCTCCTGAGAGGAAAAGAATGCTCACATTTTAAACAGAAAACATATGGTGAAGGAAAACAAAAGAGGTAACCAGTTGACACCTAGTGAAGGGCTGCTAAAATAATTTTTGTCTTTACAAATGTCTACAAAAAGTAGACCGTGTGTTTTGAAAACAAACACAGAATTCAGCACTGATCAAATGCCTGCTTTGCCACGTTCAGCTATTTGTAAGTCTGGAAACACAATAGCATACTTCCGTCACTTCAGACAGACCTTGTCGCGGAGACGCCGTTGTTCGCATGCTGACAGCAGACGTCATTGGCCTATCAACAGCGGACGAGGTATTCATGGCCTCGTCCATCGTCCGGCGGAAGAACGGATGCTGCAGAGCGTATAGAGGTGTGATTCGCATCCTCTGGTCGTACTCCAGCATCCGTAGCACAAGGTCCTTGAACTTGAGATAGTCGGCCGTCGTGTGACCGGCTTCGCCAAGCCGCCGACCGCCTGGACCTCCCGTGTCTACACCAAGGATGTTGTGTAGCTTACGAGACCCGGGCGCCTTGTACTGCACACAACATGGATTCAGCATATCGGCAAATAGTATCAAATGCTTCATGCACTGTAAGGTAGACACGTAAAACCCCAGCCAGCACTGCCATCACACAGCTCTGTTACTTATTATTAGTACTACGATAGCTCCACTTATACTGTAGGTCTTGAGAGGGCAGTGAACTCACGTGTGCTCAGTAGTGATTGCAATCCTGAGATTGAACTGACAAGCCCGGGATACGGGATTGAGAAATTCGTAATCCCGGGATCCCATTTTGGGATCAAGCTTTTAGATTGGTCATCATTTTGGTATCTCCATTGACTTATTTCATGCACAGGATGTTGTGTAGGCCACTACAGAAGGTATGTCCAAACTGTACGGAGTGACGATGACTGTCGAAATACAAAGTACAGTACGCAGCATGGAGTAGTACTCTGGCACTCATAAAAAATTTTATTCATCAGATGGCTAAAATTCTTACTTCTATCATTTGACATGCAAAAAAGTACAATTTTAATGAATTTTCTGTAATCCCAAAATGCAGGGATTGGGACGCCGCCAATCCCAGGATTCGAGATTGGCGAAAACGGCTAGGATCCCAGGATTGCAATCCCTAGTGCTCAGTATTATGGATGACAGATCACATGTATTTCATTAGCTGCCATTACTAATTGCAGTTTTTATATCAGCGTCAAATTATAATACCTCTTAACAGACACATGTGCACAAGCTGCCAGTTGTTGCCTGCGAGGTGTGACCTGGATTTAAACTGGTAACCTTTTATCACAAGTGTGATGCCCAAACCACTACAGAATTCTTAAGTGCACACTGCTTGCATGAACTTCTCAAGGTCCGAAAATAAACTCCTACAAAGAATATCAAAACTCTTGACCTTCAGTTATTTGCTGCTTCTTGTCTGACAACAGGAAAATGCTCTCTGCCTACATATAGGATTTGCTGCAACAAATCCGATAAGTTCAGTACTGAACAACTCGACACAACCTGAAGTAACTCCCAGTTACAAAAAAAACTGAAAAATTAAATACATGTAAACAGAAAGTGCAGTAGCCATAGTACCCGAACTACTTCCTCAAATCCTTCTTCTGAATAATAAACCGTAACAGACACTAAGACCAACAAAAAGCAGAAAAGTGCAGCAGCAGCAGCTACATTGAATGCTCGGTTTGCAAAACAAACAACCTTCTTGCCATCGCGAGACTTTTTCATAATGTAGCTGCCGTCAGGAAGACGGTCGAAAAACTTCTTCGTTTTTGGAGCCTCGTCGAGCAGATGATTTGGTGGCATTCCCAGTATCTCGACAATCTTCATTATCTGGTCAAACTGCAACAGCATTTGCACCACAATTACTTATGATAAGATTAATCAAAATGAAAGAAGTCTTTAGAATGTTGTAAATTAAAAGTTGCAAATATATGAAACTATGATGCATTGCCATGATCAACATGCTGACAATATGACAACGAAAGTAATCATGTAAGTTATTTATATAGTGCATTAACTGTAATTAACCAACAACGCACTCAGTGTATTAGCAGAACGACAAGCAGAAATGTTATATATGAGTGTCTAAAAAACAGAAAAATATTTTAAGATTATTCAGAAGTATCAGATACAAGGTACCAGCTTCTAAAACAGGGCCGGATGTGTATCAAGAGGGGCAGTGGTCTAATTAAACTTATAATATGCCGCTCCAGCAATCTATGTGTATTTCCCTACACACTTTTATGGCACCTGGCCTAATACACCGCCAGCACAAGAAACAGACTTTGTAAACAAAAGCCAAAAGGAAACGGAAGTAAGTTCAGTAACAATAGCATAAGGCATGTCTGCATTAAAAGTGTATACACAAAGAAAATGGTGCTGTAAACATCAATGATGCACTGCACTGCATGCACTAAACAATTTTAGACCACCGGTCAGGCGAAGCGAGTGTGCTTGCGAAACCATTAAGACCTGCTGCAAATAATAACTGGAAATGCGGTAGGCCACCTGCAGTGCACTGGTGAGCTGAAGAGCGTGCAAGTTTATAGTGGTAAGATGCGCAGCATGCATCTTACCATTATAAATCTGCACCCACTTCCGGTCCCAGATGCATTGGCAGGCAGCCAACCACATTCACAGTCATTATTCGCAGCACGTCTTAACGGTTTCGCGATTCACGCAACCGACGCAACGAACGCAGCAAAAGCACAGCAAAAATCACCGTGCTACGTTTTAGCGTGTGAATAACAACTAATTATCCATTTATTTATTGCGCATGGCTATTTCTGAAAGCAGTCTGTACAGTATATCGACTGAAACTACGAATTTACACCGCTAAACTGCGGTGACGTTACTACTGCGGCCAGTCTAGCCATACGCAATAAGAAATCGGAAAACAATATATTTAGCATGCCAAAACGTACCTTTTAACGAAAACGAGGGGAATTTCAACGCGCAACAATGCGACAGATAAACAGTCAAGCCGCTGTCAAAATTAATACGAAAACCATGATAACACAACTGCCACAACATGATACGAATGCTGCGAAGGACTGTGACCAAATGAGGGCATGATGCCATATCGCTTTCGGCGGCCAGCCTACCGGCCTACGGCCTAATAGGCCCACGCCACATTAACAGACAGTTGCTTTGCCTGATCGGTGGCCTAACTAAGTAAGTGCCTCATGGCCTGTGTCTGTCTGTGATAGAGTCAGCTGGCTAACGTCCACGTGTGTTCGTCTGTGAGCCTCGTACGTATACAGGTGCGTCAGCCGGTCCTCACGAGGCTGGGCCATTATAAACAATAGCCCATCTGGCCGACGCACCTGTATATGTACGTGCTCGGCAAACAGAAGAAAGCACTTGGACGTTCGCCAGCTGTGAGTCTATCACAGCCAGACAACGGGACACGATGCACTTACCTATATATAGCTGTCACAGTTCTGAAATGTGAAAAAAATGCATACTTCGTTGGAGCCGGCAAAGAGCGGTTCACCAGTGTGCATTTCCACTAGAATGCAGCCAAGACTCCACATGTCGATGGCAAGATCGTACGGCAGGCCGAGCAGTACTTCTGGTGACCGATAGAACCGGCTCTGAATGTACTGGTATATCTGTTCATGCACACAGCCACAACATACATGTCAGCAATAAGTTAACTCGTAATGAATGCTAGACTACGCTGTTTCAAAATCACTCCGTTTTTACACGCAACAGCAGCTACTACTATAGTGCGTATTAGCCATCGCAATTCTGTCCGTCCGTCACACGAGTAGATCAGTCCAAAACAGTGCAAGCTATGATCACCAATTCTTCATCGTTGGCTGCCTGGAAGACTCTAGTTTCAGGATCAGTAAAACTTTTCCATAAATTTGAAAGGTGTCACCCTGATCGAGGGTGCTAAATGACAGAGAGGTAGAGAAAATTTGTGATTTTCAGCCAATACGGTGTTGGCTGAGCAAGACAGGTGATGCCCTCTGGTGAGTACGAGTAAAACACTATAGAATTAGCCGCCGGTCATCTGGCAACTGTAAAAGAAACATGGTTGCTAGGATGGGAGAACGTAGATTTTGTTTTACTGGGCTTTCAAGCATGCACTGCTGTTGCGCATTCCCCTTAGTGTTAGCTGAAATTTTCTTGCTACCTCTAGTGTCAGCACCTACAGTTTAAGCCCTTGGCTCAAAAAGTTGACAAAAACACATCAACAAGCGTAAGCATAATTTCTCTATCAGTGCACCAATACGAATGATGAATCAGAATCATGCATATGAAAAATGTCCTTACTTTTACAGCGAAGCAAGTGGCCAAATAGCTCATACTGACGAAAAATAAGATGATCACTTATATTCACTACTGACACTGATAATAAACTAGCAATCAACATTCAACAGCAGTCTGACATGGTCAGCTGAGCAAATAAAAAGGGCAACGGAAACTGACTTGTTGTGACAGGGTTCACTTTGACCTTCACAAAATCCGGTAAATTTGCTTCCTTAAACAATTACAATCAAAAGTTAAGTAACATGATATTACAATGAACAATGGCAGTCTTAGCTCTTACATGTTAAAAAAATTACTGCTGTCACAAAACAGTTAGAAAAATATCCGCCAGGTAACAGCTACTGACGCGTTTTCCTAGTTGGCACGAGCTGCCGAAGTCGACAATCTTGATCGCAGAGCGTTTTGGGTTACAAAGTAGAATGTTCTCGGGCTTAAGGTCGCAGTGGATAATGTTGAGCTCAGGGGAGGCAAGGAAGAGCAGTGCTGTGCAAAGCTGCTGGGCAAACTTGCACGTCAGATTCAACGAAACACCGCGGAAGTTTGTGTTACGCAGCAAGTCGTAGAGGTTGTAGGACAGCAGCTCAAAGACGAGACACAGGTGTGAACGGAACATGAACTGACGCTTCAGCTTCACTGCAATTGAAAACAACAACAACAACACACTGACAATACACAATCTCATTTTACCATTGTCATTACAGAAGACATTTAGCGACTGACCAATATTCCATGTTAGCATGTTGTTGCAAAAACTGATCCCGTGACGGACAGTGACTGCTGAATAATTATTAATTCATACACAACGGACAACAAAGCACTAATGTCATAAAATGTAATGATAATACATTATAAAAATTTGTAAATAACATATTTATCCCAGCCTCAAAGAAGGACAGATTAGCAATATATTATTTAACAGAAACCACCAAAAACGGTTCAAATTCTAAACAAAATCAAAACACATACTAAAAAGTCCAAAGTGAGACATGGTATTTGAATATAATGCTCAGTCACGTCTCAATTCCAGCTTTCAAGCAGGCCAATAATCAGCATATTTCACTAAGCTGGATTTCTATATTAAACCCCTTTGTGTGCTCAGCAGTGATTTCTACTTTCATCTGTCGTACTATTTTATAATAAATATAATACCAGTAACGGAAGACAAACTCAGTATTCTCAGATAGCTCATACTGTGCAGATACAAACAACATCTCAAATATTCCAGGTTCGCATTTCTTGCCGTTACCGCACTCTCAATGAAATCATCATACCCGATACCCATGGCTAAGAACTGGGACAGACAACAGAGAGATGGACATAACTGACCGATGTATCCTTTGCCAGTGAAGTCGACCTTGTTCATCATCTCCAGCAGCTGCACCTCAATGACTGCCTGGTTGTAGAACGGCTTCTTGTTCTTTATGATCTTGATAGCCACATACTCCTGGTCTTCACTATCAAACGCCTTCACAACCTGTTCATTCGACCAATCTCATACTTAGCACGAGTATAATGCAGACACCATAATCCACAATATCGATATTGCCCATCTGTTATGTCCACCTGTCTGTCTGCAGCCTCCTAACTCGAAACAAAATTACATAGTAAACCAAAACCGGTGTAAACATTCCCCAGAAAAAAAACAATCGGCACGCCAATTTTCAGTTCAAAATGTCAAAGGGGAGAGATAAGATTAGGGTCACACTGCTCTAAACAAACAGCTGCACAATACCAGCATGTTGCCACTGGCCCAACGTATATTTCTAATTGGGAATGCTGTTATTTCCACTTAAATATATACAATGAGTGATCGGCACAATAGCATGCACAACTCTCAGATATCACCGAGTTTACATCACTGGCAAACAGTGTTGCCAATAAGCGGTATCGCATCGCCGTTTGCGACGCATTATTTAATGCCTTGCGATACAAGATCAATTTCGTGTCGCAGTACAAAATAAAAAAGTGTGACACAATCATCTGCATTCATGTCTACAAATAACGCTGACAAATATGTGATATTAAGTTTCAATTGTCGGATGGCAATGGATTAAAGTTCGATCTACGGCAGCTCACTATGCTAGCCTGCCTATGGCCATAAAATTACTTACGTAATTACTTACTCATAAATATGTATTAAATATTAAATAGTCTATGGCAACTTGTAAACAAAACTTCAAAACACTATTTGACAAAATAAATGTATTGCAACGGTAAATACGGCTGCAGTTAGCATTCAGAACTGATTATTAGGGCATTAAACCAATGTCTGTGGTATGCTGTATACTTACCTGTGAGTTGGGGTTAGGCTAAAACATAATTACCATCACAACGACATCGTGCATTTGACAACATGTTTAGTTGCTGTTGCTGACATGAGTCATTTTATTTTTGAATTCTGGTGGTATTTTAGACTGTTTTTAAACAGTTCAGTTTAATTTCTACTATGCAAATAAAGTTGTCCACTACACTATGTACTATCATTACAGCCCAGTGCATATTGCACAACAAAGACTTTGATCTATATAGTTGATTCTTTTCTTTTTAGCAATAAGAAACATTAACCACATTTTCGTTACTCCTACAAAATTTATACAGATATATTGTCGATACAGAACTGCTAATCAATTGCGAGACATTGCTACTCAATTTCAAAATTGTGTAGCAGTGACCATGCGTAACTGCTAATCATTTTTTTTGCCTTGTCGACAACACTGCTGGCAAAGATAAACCGAATCAAGTGATACAAAGCAAAAAAACGACCTCCAAAATTAATTGTGCAAAGAAGTCCAGTGCACGGCGAAAAAATGTAGTCAAAATTAAAGGAATTCTGATTTATTCGATTCATATCAGACCACTCAGCTAAACTCTTACTTTATAGCTAAAGTATCTACCTATCAGTAAAAATGACAAGAAACACCAGACAGCGACCTGTCCAAAAGAGCCTTTGCCAATGAGCGAGTCGATCTCGTACTGGTCGTTCCATCTCTCTCCCGGCTTGATGATGTAGTCATGATTCTCATCATCGTAACCTTCATTCAGCACAAGCTTCTCTTTCTTCCGACTGCTTGTCGATTCCACTCCGGGCTTCGGCCTTTTTCCATTCTTCTTCTTCAAATAATAGACCTACATCCACATACACCATACAGCACTTATAACAAGATGTTGAAACATGGAGTAAGAATAGAGGCAGGAATCGTAATTATTGGCAACTAAATTCATTTCCAATACGGTGAAATCAGTGCAACTCCAGTTCCAAAATCAGCTGGAAATGAACAGCAGACAGCTGTTTGACACACTTCACTGCAAAATCCAGCTATTCTATGCTACTGACAGTGGACTTCAAGCTCATTTTAACTTTATAAGGTCAATTAAATTCATGTGTTCCAAAGTGACCTGGTGGGCTCTATAAAACACAGACATAAATTACTGTTTCTGGTTCAGCCCACATGAATAAAAAACCTAAATATGGGGAAAAGTCAGTCAACCAACGATTACAAAGCGGCTGTTTGGCAGCAATTTCATGTCCCACCAATCAACCATGAAAACTACTGCTTTTAATTTGTTCTACCGTTAAATGCAGCATACTGGACTGTTCCATTTCAGGGTGCGGCAGAGATATGCTGCCAAGCAAACAAGTAACCGGGTCACATCAGTATCAGTCAGTGTAAATTCCCATTACAAGGATCCTATGCTGACAGGTTGCTTACAAAAGCTCTACTGATAGTGAAAGTAACTTAGTCTGGATTACGCTTATCTAGTCAATAACTCTAAGAGTTAATTGGCACTTGTTTCCGTCCCAAAACAGTCTTGCCAAATCAGCACATGACAACATTAACAACAACCACACCCCACTATGTTGTCAAGTTCAACATACTAGTTCTAAACTGTGTCATATCTACCAATACCATACTTTACCAGTACATGAGCTTGACAGATATATATGTACAACGTAGCTGAATGTACATATCAGACCTGTGCCCAAGCCTGAATTATATACTATCATGCAAACTTGCCAGTTCACCTCCACAGAAGCTGATGTATTTAACGTATACTCAGTACAGTCAATCGATTTTCTGGACAAATTATTCCAAATATAATGCAAAACGTATTTTTATAAGAAATCAAATGACTGTTGTGAATTCAAGTCACATTTTAAAATTATTCCACCTAGCAAGAAAAGTGCTATCGCCCAAGGAAAAGCCACCAGTGGCCACACACAGGTAGCGGTCAAAAAAGTGTTATTTACCGTGTGTAGATCGCACACGCATACCGACGGCGCGTAAGCAAAGAGTTGCGTGGGCGATTGTATGTTCACGTTGTTGTTGTTAGTTAATTATGAGCAAAAAGCTAACTCTAAAAATAGTTGATGCTGTTTTGTTTAGAACAATTTCGAGTACTGCGTAATCTGGTCAGCTGATATTTCAGTTTCGAATCATGTCAACCTTAGAGCCTGTTACAATTTACGAAAGCCTGCCAACACCCAAGATGTGCGCTCTTAGATGACATAATACTACTCAGGATGTCATATAAACGAGTTCAGAAGTTTGGACTGTGCGCAGGCATGGAAATTAGACCGAACCACAATTTGAGTGGATAGCCGTGCACGCTCGCACGATCAATAACATTTTCTGTGACATCGAACGACGAGTGCGCAGGGTCAATGACACCATGCATCAGCAATAGCAGTTGGTGCGGGGACTGCGGATGGCACTAGTTTGCAAATTTGTTAAAGCAGTGAAGGGCAAAGACAAGCAACAAACAACGACAGTGTGGGTTGACAAAGTAGGCAGAGGGTGCAGTAAGTGAATTTCCGACAGAATGTCAACAGACAGCTAGCTGCAAATGTCCAACAGCAGATTATGAATGCTAAATATTTCGACTGTGCACACTGCCTCAAAATTTTCCCAAAATGGGGTTTCAGCCCAAAATGTGGCGTTTTGGACGACAATGTTTGGACAGGAAATGAGTAAAATTAAGGAAGGAGCCTTCTGGTCCGCCTGTTCCCTCCCGGGGCCACAACGAGCTGGCAACGGGCAGTGAGTGGGGTACTGCACCTCGTTGATGAACTTGTACGTTTTGATGAGGTCGACGCTGAGTTTACGCAGTGGTGCAATGCTAGGGTCGCGGAAGACGGCCGAGGCGGACGCAGAGGCTGCGGTGCTGGAGACAGCGAGCACGTGGTTATAAGTGGGCAGTGCGCCGGCGACAGCAGGGTGAGGCTGTAGCGGCAGGGCAGCACCGGCGTAGCCGCCACGATGATGAGCGTCCGTAGCCCCGCCCACACCAGCCGGCACGTAGTACGGGTCGGTCGTCATGACGACGCACACAGGGCGTTGACCTCGGTGACGTCACAAACGGTCAGACGTGCAAGGCCGACACGTGGTGGGTCGCTCACTGGCGACCAGCATGCTGCTCACACTGTATTCACTCGCGACACTTGAATCCGATCTGCTTGATCACACGCCTACGACACACGCGACAGACACAAACAGGATTAACCAGCTGCTGACATCAAATTTCAATTTCGGCTTTAACGACAAAACCCTCGTATTATACAGTGAACCAGAGAAGGTGGGAAAAGAAGAGGCAGGCCTAGGAAGACATGGCGCAGGACACGCCCACGCGATATCTACAAGGGATGGATGGAAGTAGGCCAAGTCTGTGGCTGGTGACCGCAAGGAGTGGAGAATCAGTGGCTTAGTCTCCCCCCCCCAAAAAAAATATCTGAAGTCAAAATCGGGCGCATCTTTCCCCTCCCCCACTTTTGGGCTCAGGATCTCCCCCATTTTCAGCTCAAGTTTACCCCTCCAATGCCTCCATTTTCAAACTCAAGTTCCTCCTTTCTT
>Ga0209454_1004415_pt1 | contig 10500 bp, 3 predicted proteins | sample WorMetHERISLAND1_2_FD_187400 | JGI IMG/M metagenome (GOLD analysis project Ga0209454, IMG submission 187400) | Marine gutless worms symbiont microbial communities from Max Planck institute for Marine Microbiology, Germany - Olavius geniculatus... | ecosystem: Host-associated > Annelida >...
ATTATATACGGTGCACTCATTTACCATCTCACCTGATTTATGTCAATGCACAACCATGTGAAACACATATGTTCCAAATTGTACATTACGCGGCGATTATTTGTATCAGATGGCTCATCTTTGCATCATTAATTCGACAGAAGATTCAACATGGTTAATAATTTTGAGGTATTAAATATTTTATGCTGAAAACAACAGACAACAAAATAGCTGGCTGATAAGCTTAAAACACGTCTAATCGATGAGTGAATGCATTTGATTAGTCGATTGTTGATTCTGCTATCAGTCATTGGCGTTGCATCTAAGCCGTTGCGTTTTTGTATGCAGAGCACACTTTGGCATAAATTTTAATTTGCAAGCGAGTTGTTATACAAACTTATAATTCTATTAAATAATTCACATTTCAGTGTATTTTTGTGCCTAATTAACTTGTTACAGCGTTTACTTGAGACAACAACTCAGCATTATGCAACAATTTGGAGCATCTGTGTTTCACATGGCAGTGCATTGACATAAATTAGGTGAGGTGGAAAATAAGTGCACCTTACATAATTTCGTCGTCTTAGCCATCAACATACCAAAAATGATTAAAAGTTGGTAAAAATCTGACAAAGTTATGACAAAAACAATTTTGACTGTTTTTTTCTAAGACATGGTGTACAAAAATGTGCCTGACATTTAATATTTGAGTAGAAACTCATTGACTGCTACTGAATTTCTTGAGAAAGTAATGTATAAATGGATTTTGCTGTCTGAAACTTTATGAATATTGTCGTTCTGTTGTTTGTTGCAGTCAGCAGATGGCAGCACTGAAGAACAGTTTTAATGAACCCTCACCTCGTACGTGTGCTTGTGATTGTCTCTTTCATGCAGTCTTGCCATTCTGTGATCTTTACTTGTTTTGTAATCTCATTTTTCTTTCAGGTGGATGTTGCCGCAAGTGCACAGTTTTTTTTGGAGGGTCGTCCATAAATGATGTCACGCGCCGAGAGGGGAAGGGGGTTTACGATATTGTGACAGTGTGTGACATAGAAGGGATGGGGTTAAAGGTTTCGTGACGTCACGCATGTCACTTCTGCGGCAAGGCCGTTGTAATCTACATGATTTTGCACGTAAGTTGGTTAGACAATTTTCACAACAGAGATCATTTCTACGTATCAGAACTTTGATATACTATGCTTATGTTGCAAATGTGTCAAAACATACAAAAAATTTTTCATTGTGTTTGAAACTCTTATAGATCTGTAGACTACACTACGGACTGCAGGGCCGGTTAGAAGTTTGTGACGTCATGATATTGGGGGGTCCAGAGCAGCGTGACGAAACGTGGCATAAGGGGGAGGGGGTTTGTGTTTTTCCTAAAATTGTGTAACATCATTTATGGACGACCCCCGTTAGTAGTAGACCTAGCTGTAGTTTGTATTACTTAGGCCACTTCAGAAATCCAGAGTTGATTGATCATTTGATTGATTAACTGAAATCCTTAATTGGCTTGTTACTAGTGTAGTTTTCGTAACATTTGTGAATAAATAACTCTGTGTGAATATTTATTTTATGCAACCTATTCAGACTGGGATAATAATTATCATAGTAACTTAATTGTCATGGCCACTGTGCGTGCAAATTATTTTTTTTTTTATTTGTAACTGTTTTAGATCTGTTACCATTCCTGAGCAAGAGATTGGGCCAAAAAGGAAGTGGTAAGTGTTGGTGCAAAAAAATCTATTTTATGAGGCTTATTTCTGAATCCCTACTAGCTAAAAACCATTTAAGTTGCCAGCAGGATGCAGTCTTCATTTTTTAAAAATTTTTGCCTGCTGATAACCTGGACCGCTCTATAAAATTTGTCAAAAAACGTCTGTTGCAGGGATTTTTAGCTGACCATAGAAAGACCATGCCTATGCTTCATGTTTTTCTAGATGCTTTGTATAGTTGCAGTTTTCTTCAGCCCTCCGTCTCAGTAGCAAATGTGTGGTCCTTCAGCAATTTCCGGTGTATAGTCTGTACGGGGCAGCAGAAAAGCTCTCCATTTTTGTCATGCCTGGAACTGAGAACTGTGAACTATTTTTAATCAACTTGACACCAATGAAGGTGTTACATGTTTGGTAATTTTACAGCTAGTTAGAGAGTATTCATTGTGGTGCACGGACTTTTTAGTCCTCCCTGAAACGATAGTTTTTGCAGCGGACTTATGTTTTAGCGCAGATGTTTATTTTTATTCCAACGTGAGATCTAAGTAAGTAAGTAGTCTGCATTTGCAATGCACCGTGTGTCAAAATAGAAGTTTGAATTGTAGGCGCATGCTTCCTGGTAGAAGTGACTATTCTAGCTAGTGAGTTCTGAACCCGCTGAATCTTGGCAAAATTGATATCTGACATCCCGACGTATAGTGAATTGCAGTAGTCTAGTCCAGAGTGGACCACCGCGCAGGCGACAGTTTGAGCCATTTCATCAGTAAGTGACGACCTGATGTGCCGTAGGGCTTGGATGTGGTAAAATGCTGCTCGACAGGTGTTGTTGACATGCTCGTTAAAGGTCAGATGTGCGTCACGCGTGACACCGAGCAGCTTCAATGACTTGGAGATCGGTACGTTATGACCGGAGACATCAATTGATGATATGGAGTTAGTGTGCCTTGACCTCTGTGCAGTGGAGAACACAACAGCTTCTGATTTGTCAGGGTTTATTACCAGTCCATTGCAGAGGAACCACTGACACAGCTCAGTTAGGCATGCTTGCATGTTGTTAACTTGAGTGGCAACAGATGTGTTGGTGAATTTCATATACACTTGAGTGTCATCAGCGTATTGATGCTGTGAGATGTTGTGTCTGTCAGTAACCCTGGCAGTTGGCAAGATTAAAGCTGTGAACAGGAGTGGTCCAAGGACCGATCCCTGTGGGACGCCACAATCCCACAGTGTAGATAGAGACTGAGCTGAGCCGAATTTAACCCAATGCAGCTGCCTTCCGTTCAGGTAGGACTCAATCCATGATAGTAGCAAGCCATCAATACCAAATCCATCTCGCGAGGCGATTTATCAGGATTGAGTGCTTGATGGTGTTAAAGGCTGCTGAAATATCAAGTGCGACTAGAACTGTGGAGCAGTCCTCATCAATAGCTCGGTAAATGTCATTAAGTATTGTAAGCAGTGCAGTCGCAGTCGAGAAGTTTTGATGATATGTAGACTGTGCCTGATTGAAGTTAGCGGTGGTTGAGATGTGTGCCTTTACTCTGGACAAAAATGCTCGCTCCAAGACTTTAGAGATTGTATTCAAATTTGAGATTGGTTGGTAGTTTGCAGGTTTATCCTTATCCATGCCTGGATGCTTCAGTAGTGGTGTTATCTGTGCCTTCTTAAATCTTGTTGGAAAATGACCCTCATTGAATGACAAAATGAGAATGAATTAGATCTCCGAGCTTCGTTAGCCGATCGGCGTGAAATTTTGCACGATGATTACCAGTAGGCCGAATTTTGTAATGTCGGTCCAAAATTTTGGAGGCCCTCCCCAAAAAAATTTCAGGGCCAAAAACATGCAAAATTTGTCGCCATTTTGGATGAATTTAAACTTTGACGGCAAATATCTTTAGAACGGATAAAGATATTAACAATCAGACAAGTACATTTTTTACTGTGATTCCTCCTGCATTAGACGAGACTTTGGTCCCGTTACTTTGGAGATCTACAGGTGTAATCATCCCCACCGTAATCGACTTCGACTTTTTGGGAGACCATATTTTAGCCCCTAGAGGGTGCTGCACCCCCAAATTTTTTACACGCACTAGAGAATGACTTAAGTCCTACTAGCGCACCCCCACCTGGAACAGGGATCCCTTTACAATTTTTTTTCAAAGGGGGGTCAGAAATTGGCTTAAAATTTAGTGTATTAGCCACGAGAACATTTGAGCCAGGGGGAGTTGCCTCATGAAACTTTGCCACATGACCTGCTGCTAGGTATGGGTGATAACACGGCTTTTGGAGGGCACCGCCCCCTTAAAATTTGGGAGGGCAAAAAACGTCCAAAACTAGCTGCAATTTATGACAGCTTTTGACTTCGACTGTGAATATCCGTGGAATGGATAGAGATATCGTCAAGCAGTAAATGTATTATTATGTGCAGTCTTTCCTGCATTGAATAAAAATATTAGGTGAACTTCGGTCCTCTAACATCAGAGATTACGCGGCTAATGTTTACCTACCCTAAGTTGGCACTGCACGTTTTGCATAGGCTAATAGATTGGGGTTTGGGCCATGTGACTTTGCTACCACGGGAATTTTTACCCCCTAAGTTTTCCCCCAATCAGACTTACAGCGCCGGGCGGACTCACGTTGGGCTTTGCCCCAAATTTCTAGTGTTTGTTGAATTTGCGTTGTTTTCATTAAATTTACTTTGACTAATCTTGCCAGTTGAAGATGTTACATGATTCATAAGTTGTCTCAGGTAGAGTACCAACATTGTGGTTTTGGGGATTACTGATTTGATATTCATAGAAATTGTGCTAGAACATGCACATAACTGTGTGCACAGAGTGCAGTGACATTGACGTGGCAAACACATTGGTGCAGCTGAAGAGGTCGGCAGAAAGGCGGCGTCGGCCATTAGGCTGTCGCAATGGTTTTGCTGACAAGTCGTCACGATCACCGTCGCCACCTGAATTCGGCACTGATTATGACAGAAGCTTTCTGCGCCTCAAACTTAGGTCTGTTCATTGCATATGTGGCAATATTAACTCATGGAGCTGTTATTATTTGTGCAAAACTAATGTAATCTTTAATCTTTATTTATTTGTATAGCAAAAATGAAGCAAGCAAATGTAGGCTTATTAAGCGGCAATGTTTGTGTTAAGGTTTTTTTCTTGGTGTCATTTAACGGTAAGCTCATCCTCTATATAATTCACAACTGCTTTCACTCTGCACTATCTTTATGGAATTTTTGTTCTCCTTCAAGGCCAGTTAGGCTGATTTCTCTTGGTTGTTATTTATCGGTTTTTATATTTAAACAGTAATAACAAAAGCATAAGCTTTGAATTTTTATCAACATTTAAATTTTGGTTATGAGAATTTTTTACAAGTGGAAAACATGATATTAGTGGCAGTTTAGTCAAGTTTGAAAGTTATATTTTTTTTGCTGTACAATTGATTATTTGTCTCTTTTTGCTAAGGATTTCTGCTGGTTTCTGTGTTACAATTCTTAAGTTGTGCCATATGAGGCTGAGTTGCCTCAAAACATGTCGGGCAATTTTGAACAATATTTTTTGGAGTGTTTGGAGCAGGATTTTTGCAGGGCTGATGTTTTTTTCTCTGCTAGCTAACAACATTGAAGGGCTAAGGTGAAGTGAAGAACTAATGTTAAAAATGCACTGTTTTGTAATTCTTGCAGCCTAATAGCAATTTAGTTTAACATGCTGATCTTAAGAAATACACGACTGAAACGTCAGCATTTTTGCAGTGAACTTTCATTAAGTAAATGCAATTATGATGTCTTGTTGCTTTCGTCAGGGCATCGAAGTGTCACTTGCCAATAATCTGCACGTCAAATCCATCTTCCGACCACACATACAGCCTGACAAACGAGCAGCTGGACGGGTCCTCAGAGTCTTCAGTCGGTGATGATGAGTGCATCTTGTCGGACGTTGATGACGACTTTGATGCAGATGATCTCGAAGATGACGACGACGTGAACAAAGAGAGTGATGGTGATGATGAGCTGATTGATGAAGAGGTTGATGATGAGGAAGGATTTGATGAGGAGGAAATGCAGCAGACCGTGCCTCCCGATGACAAGAGCATCTTCGACTTCGGTAAATTCGTACAGCGACGATCCTGCCCTGCTTCTGACCGGCTGAAAATATGCGACACCAAGTCGAAAGGCGTGCTGACGCGAGGCATGGTTACGCGGTTGGTTGCAGAGCAGAAAACCTCCACGACGAAGCAGCAGCGAAGCAGGAAACATGGCAGCAGCGATAGTCAGGATGATGAGACACAGAAGACATTCGAAGGTGCCGATGCGCTGCTGAATCTGGCCAGCATTGGGCTGTTGTCTCTGTTTCAGTCGGCCGTTTCAGCTGCAGATGACAGCCAGCGGTCTGATACTGCTGTCAGCACTCCTCCCAGCAGTCCTGCTGATACGAGCACTGAGGATGTTCTGGGCAACAACAATAACAACAACAACTCAGTGGAACTGAAGCCAGTCAAGCAGGAGAGTCCGGACGACGACTCAGTGGATACTAGCACGGCAGTCGTGAAAGAAGAACCAATGGACGACAGTTAGCTTACTTACTTACTTGCTCGTTCTTTCTGTGATTGGCAGCAGACTTTGCGTTTGGAACCAACCGTTCATTGTGTTGCCTTGATGCGTTCATGATATTCGGTTGATATAGCAGGATTTAGTTTCGACTTTTGCTTGCGTCAGGTGTCAGTTTGTTTTCTGTTGAGTATGCCCAGCCGCAGTAGTAGGCCTAGTTTGTCTTAAGTTTTTTGCATTGTTTAGTAACAATAATGGTGCAGTGTCGAAGACCATATAAGTTTTACGTTAGTTCTTAAGATGGCAGCTGGTGCTTGGTCATTGTTTTTCGGCTGTCTTGCAGAAATGCCTGCTCCCAAAAGCTTTTATAGTATGCTTTTCCGTAACGGGAGTAACTAAAGTAACTTGGGAGAAGTGTGCGCATATCTGTGAAGACGTATTTTTGGTGGTAAATTTCTGTTGACTTTTTCTCAGCATTAATGCGAGAATGTATAATTCAAATCTGTATGGCAAGTGTCTGGTTGTAGATAATGACTAGAAATTTTCCTGGTGAATACCATTGTACGGCATTGGTATGTATTTTAATGGTGCAATGAGTCATCGTGTGCAAGTTGTAAATGTGAATCACGTTTTTACGATGTTGTATCATGCAGCGGCACTGCAGAGTGTAATAATGATGTTTGCGTTGGCGGCGTTATAGGTCCTTCACGTTTTTGTATGCTACTGCTGCGTAGCATTAGCCTGTTCTAATCTGCTGCTGTTTCTGCTTACAGTAGAGCTTGAAATTTGATTCTTTTTCATAACAGAGCATAGCTCATGGTTGGCATTGCAACAGCATCAGCTCAGCTTGTTCTGAGGCTGACTGTCAATTGTGTGTCTCGTTCTTGCTTGTTGCGGTTATTTGGTATCTCAGTTAAAACGGAATATGTTCATTTGCTTTGATTTTCCTCACAGACGTTCAGTGCATCTCAGAAATTTAACCATTTGGAGATTGTTTTGTCAGTTTTGCCAATATTCACTGTTTTTACCTAATAGACTTATAGTAGCTTGTTAGTTTTTGCTGCTTTACTGAGGATCTTGTTGAATGCTTTGCTGTGTTGGGATGATCATATTGTGCCAAATGTCTAGTACTATGATCGCTTTTCTTGTCTTTTTGTTCAGTTAATTGTTACACTGCTGTCAAAGTATTGAACTGAGTGTTGCTTATTACTCAGTTATAGAATGAAAAGACTTCTGCCTAACAGTTTACTTACTGCAAAGTGTTATTATTGATTGAAATTTTTTTTTATTAATGAATTTCATACTTTCTAACCCAGCTTACAGTTTCTGTTGCATTTTGCAAGTTGTAAGTGCTGTAGTACTATGGTATTAAAATAATGTGTATCCTTATGCACAACCTAATTGTCTACTAGTGTAATTAATATGGCTTTTTGTGGTTGATGTATGCTGTATAGGTTTTCATATGAGTGCTATCATTACCAAATGGGTTAAAATTTAAATTTTTGATGTTTTGTATGTTTAGTGACTGATTTAATTCTGTTGGCTGTGTGGTAGCATTGACTTCCAGCATGTAAGAAGTGTAACACTTATCCTGGGGACTTTTTAAAAAGGCTATTCAAAGTAGTTAGTTTTACAACCTGTACACTTACGTATACTCTAGAAGATATATATGCCAGTAGTGTTAAAATTATATTGCAGATGGAAAACTGCTGTTTGTGGCTTTCATAAATTAGGTTGTTATGATGCAGAATGCAGAGTAACATAACGTCAGTTATCATTTTGCTATAAACGTTGAAAGATATCTGATCTATCCAAAATTTTGTGTTTACGTCACGTAAGACAGACATGATGCAATGACTGTGTCAATTACTAAAAGCTAAATGTGCCTAAGACTTAAACAAATTTATAATCTCATTACTGTACATTGTTATGCTTACATTTCATTGTGGTGTATTTCAGAAATTACGTCAATTTAAAGGTCACTGTGATAATGCACACTGGACCTGTATTGCACAAAATATGTAAAAGGCATATACAATTGGTTGTTGGTTTCATTTTGTTTCGATAATTTGTTTATCATGTTTATTCTTGTTTGGCGTCGTTCACAATTATACATGTTGTTCTACATATACTACTGCTGAAAGTTTTTCTAATATTGTTCATGGACGTTTGTGGTGCGAGTCGAGACGAGAGAATATGTCAGGATTTGTGGCATTATCGAGTGTACATTGCTGGCCTGATCGTGTTGACTTGTATTGTTTGTTGTGCACAGTTGGCCTCCATCTGCTCTGCACCACAGTTCTGCTGCACACGAAGCAGATGTTGTTTGTTGAAAACGTGTTTCATTTTTGACTTAACTGTTTTTCTCCAAAGTTATTACCAAACTGCTGGAAAATACGTTTGCCGTATGCTTCTTCCGTATTTCTACTACTACGACGACGTTGTTAGCTGTTTGACGTTTTCTTGATAATAGATGCCGCATTTCAGATACCGCGTGTGTTCATTACATATACATATATCCACGTAGTTGGTGATAGTGTTCAGTAGAATATCAGTATATGTGTTTAAGTGTTATTATTACATTTTTTCTAAAGTTAATGTTGTTGGCTGGTATGTGGTGTGATCATATTCTGCTGTTTTGATGCTGTCTGTTGCTTTTTGCTAGTAGCCTGCCAAATATAGTTCTGGAAATTTTTGTTAAAGTTGAAATCTTCTTACGTTCAGCACTTGTCAGTCTGTACAAAATAGGTGTTGGGCTTGAGTGTTATTGGCGGTGCTGGTGACAGCTGTTTTGTGTTTTATGCTAAGGGCAATAATATATGTGTGTTCATTATCTGACATATGTATGTGTTCTGTTGAAAGTGAAATCATGCTGTATACCACGCTTCATGCCGTCTGTGCGCTTAGTTTCCTTTGAAGGAGGGTTTACCTAACGTGCATTTCTACCCAGAATGTGCACTTCTGATTATGAAATGTGCAGTTGTAGTCAAAAATTTGTGCAGTTGTAAATTATTGTAACACATGAGTGACAATCCGACTTAAAGTGTACACTTGATCATTTGGAGTAAGTATTAATTTTTCCTATGTTTTTGCATTTTCAGCACTTTTCCATACCAAAAAATGCATTTGAGGCTGGGATTGTGGCCCATTATCCCGCTTCCCCAAGTCCATTACTGGACAGATTCGTAATATTCTAAACAAGTTTGCGTATGTTAACTGTTTGGAAGTTATTATCATTTATACGTTATTGTTTTCATGACGCGTCGCTGTATACTGCTGATTGTGTGTGCTTCCATTAACTTATAGCACGTTTACCATTCATGATGTTACCCAATAGACTTATAGTAGCTTGTTAGTTTTTGCTGCTTCACCGAGGATCTTGTTGAATGCTGTGCGGTGTTGGGATAATCATTTTGTGCCAAATGTCTAGTTTTTATTATTTTTTGTCGTTTTGTACAGTTATTGTCAAACTGCTGTCAAGGTATTGAACTGGGTGCTGCTGATTACTCAGTTATAGGATGAAAAGACTTATGCTTAGCAGTTTACTTACTGCAAAGTTTTATTTGACGTTGAAATTTTTTATTAACTAGAAATACGTTCTGTGGAACGAGGTATCTGTCCCATTGCCACGCTATATAGCCTAGCAGCTTCGTATAATGGGGGTAGGTGCAAACAGGGCGCAATTATCTTTCACGGGGCCAAGCTGTAGTCAATTTTGTCCCAAAATTCGTTGCCGTGGCAACAGGGGTTGGCAGCGGGAAAATTTAAATGACATCATCGGATAGCATAGTCCAGAAAATAGGGGGTAGGTAAAAACAGCGCGCAATTATCTTTTACACGGATCGAGTTATACCGCTGTGAAATCTTCACTGGCTGTAATGCAAAATTTTGCAACTTTTGAATGGTTGCTATGGCGACAGGGGTTATTAGGGGGTACATTTAAATGACACTGCTCGATTGCCCGACCCCAAAAATAGGGGGGTAGGTAAAAACAGCGCGCAATTATCTTTTACGCGGATCGAGTTATACCGCTGCGAAATCTCCATTGGCTGTAATGCAAAATTTTGCAACTTTTGAATGGTTGCTATGGCAAGAAGTGTTGATAGGGGGTAAATTTAAATAACACCGTAAGATTGCCCGACCCCGAAAATAGGGGGGTAAATAAACACAGCACGCAATTATCTTTTACGGGGACCGAGTTATACCGCTTTGAAGTCCCCATAGGCCGTAATGCAAATTTTAAAAAAAATTTTGGGT
>Ga0209454_1004418_pt1 | contig 10496 bp, 9 predicted proteins | sample WorMetHERISLAND1_2_FD_187400 | JGI IMG/M metagenome (GOLD analysis project Ga0209454, IMG submission 187400) | Marine gutless worms symbiont microbial communities from Max Planck institute for Marine Microbiology, Germany - Olavius geniculatus... | ecosystem: Host-associated > Annelida >...
CACTGATCGACAGGATGCACCGCAGCCATGCCGCACATATCCGCACTGACAACGCAGTACTCCGTGATTCCACCGCCAGAAGCACCGTGTTCATGCCGTGTTCAGTGCAAATTCCGCGGTATTCTGCGGTACCAACACGGTGTAACGCCGTGTTGACACCGCAGAGGACCGTGCTGCCACCGCATTCTGTGAGAAAGGGGTATTAGATGCAACGCATATGGCTGATAGAAGAATCAATGATCGACTGATCAAACGCATTCACTCACCGATTAGACGTGTTTAAGCTCATCAGCCAGCTATTTTATTGTCTGCAGTTTTTAGCATAAAATATTTAATACCTCAAAATTATTAAACCACGTCTCACCCTCTGTCAAATTGATGATGCAAAGGTGAGCTATCTGATACAAATAATCGCTGAGTAATGTAACAATTTGTAGCATCTGTGTTTCACACGGTAGTGCACTGACATAAATTAAGTGAGGTGATAAATAAGTGCACCGTACATAATAATATCGTCTTGGCCATCTTCTTGCCAAAAATTATTAAAGTTGGTGGAAATTTGATAAAGGCATGCCCAAAACAAATTTGACTGTTTCTTTCAGACACGGTGTATATAATTCGCTATAGGTTATACAGTAAGTGTACTCACTCGCAGGTCTGGCTAAGGTGAGTGTTGGTGATCTGGTTCACTATTTGTGCAGTGCTCATGCCCATGTACGACAAAGCGACAGGCGTTTGACACAGTCCCAGCGCGTGTCTGCAGCGTCGGGCGACTACCGCTCCTGCAGGTCACAACAGGATGTTCATGTTACCAGATTTGCCTGATGCCACTATGAAGCTTGCCAGTAGTGCAGTCCAAACAACGCTGACGAAAGTTTTGAATAGATACTCAGTTAAATCTCCAATTTTTCCCCAAGTGTCAATGAAGTTAAACCTCATTCAGAAACATCAACGAAATAGGCCCTACTTAATAACATAAATACAACAGCGAATATAAAAACATATTATACTAAAATTCCGATAATGGTTACCGAAGTTTTCGATATTGGTGACATCGGAAACGCCAACTAAATCACATCATTTCGAGCAAAGCTGTCAGACGTTCTGCCTGGAAGAAACCTTTTGATTTGATCCGATTGAAGCATGCACTTAATTTCTAACTTTCATTCTGATCCGTGGGACTCAGCTTGTAATCTGCCGCTGTTATGCTATGTGAGGAGAAGCACCTGAGTCTTACCGTTAGCTTGGCAGATCTGCGGATCCTCGTCGCTGTTGTCGCGACAATCGTCATAACCGTTGCACAGCGAGCTTTCCATGACGCATCGATGTGAGCTGCCCGGGCACGGCACAGAACCCTCACGGCAAAGCAAACCAGCTACATACCACAAAACCGTCCAACACGCAGTGATAATATACTGTACATAGCTACTGTCGTTTACACGACGAAGCTGGCTCGACGAGCGCACGACGAGCGCTCGTCGAGTGCTCGTTTAAGTGTCATAACTTGTGTTGCGCAGGCATTGCAAATTTGAATGACTGTGTTCAGCCTGTACGTTTTTTCATTAACATTATGATTGCTGTTAACTGAACTGATTCACTTTTAGCCTACATGCATAACTGGATGGCACTTTGTTTTCTTGCAGTGAAGTAACTACAAAAATAGATGTGGTAAGCAGCAGCATAATATAAATATGTTGCGAATTTTCTCAGGTACATTTTTGCCAAATATTGTAAAGTTCGGTCAACATTTGAACAAGTTATTTTTAAAAATAAAAAGGTGCTTTTTTGTGATTCATAGTATAGAGATAGAAGCCTGTGGTAATGAGAGTGGCGTTGTGGCGTTCGCGCAGGGTGAATCAACGCATGCTGGCAAAAACTCACGGCAGTCGGCTTCATCGGACATGTCTGGGCAGTCGTCGTCACCGTCGCACCACCACGATTCAGGGAGACAGCGTCCAGTGCTGGCACACCGGCGACGACCAGCCGGACACACGCGATCAGCTACACACAGCACGCCTGCTTTTACATTAACCAAAGTAATATAATAAAAAGCGGAATCGCTGTCCACCATTAAGATTTATTCTTGGCTATTCAGGTTATTATCAAGATATCATTGCTGTTCACTCAACGCCTCATCTATATTTGCCTGGCGGCAGCAGCAATTTGCAATTGCATGTTTTGGCTAAAAGTAAGACTACCAAATTTCCCCATCTAGCAAAATGTATCACTGGACCCCACGCGCCCCCGTAAGTGTTTCTGCCAAATGGCGTGTAAATCAGTCAGACAATTTAAGCAGGATGCACAAATATGTCACAGAGACAGACGACAAACGGACCGCGCTCTGTAGAAATGAGCAAAATCGCTTGCGCTAAAACGATTCCGCCTAATAACATTGAAATAATAACCTTATGTTGTTGTATTGCAGTATATGGAAATCCGTGCAACAAAATATGAGTTCGCTGCAAGTTTGTACCGCTGCAAGTTTTTGCCCTTTGATGAACAGTAAACAGTAGGCCTATGTTGAATTTGTTAACTTAGTAAAAACATCGAAAAGTAACACAGTTAACAACTTAGTAATATACTGTTTATCGTATTTGGTGATTTTAATGACTTTATTATCAGCATAATTATTATTTTTAATAATTCCAATAGTTGATATTCTGGAAAGTGTATTGTAAGCCTATTGTTTTTATTGCTAAATAATAACTAAACTTATTATTAGCTTACGTATTAGACGTGTATAGCTGAACGTGTCTGAATTCTAACACATATGTTTTATTTACTGACCACACAAGTCGGGATCCTCGTCGCTGTTGTCGCCGCAATTATCGAATCCATCGCAGACAAAAATGTCAATAATGCACGCACCATTGTCGCATGTCGCCATTCCAGGCGGACATTCTGCCGCTATAAACACAGAAATTATTCAGCTGGAAATAAGTCCTTATCAGCTGAGCTAAAACGATATTGCCAGCGTAACTAGCTTTTAGTGAATCTATTGGCACTTTGATGAAAATGCCACTTTTGGACGCGAATTTTGTTTCCTATGTTCTTTTTTAAATAACAATGTAACTGTTAGCAAAGAAAACATCAACAAATTCGTAGGCTATAAAATACATCGCAACACGACAAACAATCAAATGTGCAAAAGTAACCTTTAATTTGTTATTTTATGAAAAAATTGGTATGTCGGAAATCTGGCGTCATTTTTGTGCCATTTGTCGAAGTATTTATGCCATCAATCACAATAAGCTCCTGTTTCTGTTTCTGTTATGGTTACAATAACTCGTGGTCATCCGTAGACTACCGATTGTTCGTCAATTTAGCAAGACATAATGTCATGAAAGACTTTTCCGCTAATAGAGTTGTCAAACATTGGAATCATTTACCTGTGGACGTTGACTTCGGTTCTATCAATCGTTTTAAGCGTAGTCTTGATAGAATTGATTTTAACGATTATCTTATTATTGTGTAGTATTCAGCATGTGTTGATGTCTTGTAATGTTTTTTATCGTCGTGTGTTTTTAGGTAGGCTTTATTTGCTTTTATTAGTTTTTTTAGTATGGGCAACCGTAAGTGCTTTATTTGCCTGGTTGTCCAGCCATAATGTTACATCATCTATGTACTTGTGTGTTTGGCGAATTACAATACAATACAATACAACAACAACAAAAACAATGATAATAATAGCAAAATACTAACTTTGTCTTCGAAAACGGGCACGAGCTGGTGAGCAAAAGATGCTCATTGTGAAGAACAATGACGTCAAAGTTAGTCTCATCATCATCATCAGCAGCAGCAGCAGCAACAGTCGAGTTGACTGTACAACGACAGGATGTGGCACAACACTCACACCATATATATAACGCATCTGCACCACAGAGAATGCGTAGGCCTAGTACAGGGGACCCAACTGTATGCCCCCGAAAATTAAATTCAAAACGAACAACATATATATATCGCATGTAATGTCAATTGTTTTTACAGTTTGTCAAAAACAGAATTCATCGACGTAAATACCGAACCCAAGTACGATGCCTTATGCCTATACGTATGCAAAATAACTTTTAGCGATGTTTGGGTTTTAAGCCGAATTTCGCATGGTTTACTTTAAACACTTTAAAATTTAAACCAAAAATGGTTACTGCAAAACCTTGGCAGAAAAGTCAATGAAAATAAACAGTTTACATCTCGTTCAGATTTATTTATTTATTTATGCATAGTTGTGATGTTAGTCATGCCAGATAATAAGAAGCCAAAGCCAGGCTTTTGGGCTTTAAAACCAAAACCAAAATCAAAAATCATGGCCTTAAAACCAAGGCGTATCAATATTGGCTAAAATGATAATTTTTAAATTTAAATATGCCCAAAAATTTGGCATTAAGGTCAAAGTCGCTGTGTTTAAACTTTCAAATATAATACACTTCATGTTTGAGCCCCGATGCGTCGTATGTCGGTAATTTTGGATCTGGTTCTCACAATTAGACCCGATATTTCGTTGTGATATACATCAATGCTGATGTCCTACTGTGTGGAGAATTCATCGCTTATAATGAGCCAGCATTTCGAATTCGTTGCATTCTCACGCTCTGTATGGGAACCATAGGCCTAGATTTTAGCTGCTAACAGCAACGCGTTGCAGAGTTACGAGGGTTGATCAATAATTACTGAGAATTAATGTACAACTCTTTATAGATTTTTTGCATGGGCCCCCAAAGTTTGCCCATAAGTGCAAAGCCATACCGATCCCATCGCAGTCATTTCTTGAACGATTGGGACAAAATAACTTTTGTACGTAGCTAAGAAACACATTTTGTAGTCAAGAAATAACTGAGATATGATCGGTATGGCTTCGCGCCCATAAGCAAACTTGGGGCCCCATGCAGAAAATCTATAAAGATTTCGAGCGAGAACCCAAAATTTTTTGAAGCCTAATGAGAATACTCTGGACATAAAAATGCATACAACTCCTACCCAGCCCCTAGAGGATAATAAGCAAAAGAAGGAAAAACGACGTCCCCTGCGAATGATGTTCAGCTGAAAGTGAGCACACGTGTCACTGACCATTCGGCGGCGCCGACGACTGACGAAGCCGCCCCGCGCACAACAGCCAGACGTGCGCTGGACGTTAAATGATCTTTTCACCTCACTCATCGTCACTTCTCATCAGACACCACCTCAGTCTGTACACTGCCGCCGTTGACTTTATAGTGGGACTATTCGTGTACCATATGCGGGTCCTGCAGTGTCGTTGCGCTAGACCGCTAAGCCAATTTTTTTTCAGAAGTATCGGCTCGTCAACATAAATTTTCAGCGGCTGGCCGGCTAAACCGGCTAGCTGGATTTCTTTTCGGCAGTGGCGGTTCCAAAAAGTATTCGGCGGTTACGGCGGCTAGCCAAAAAATTGACTGGCACTAGTCGTATCAACTGCCAACTATTATATAGCAATGTACATTCAACGCCCGTGCATGATAATTGAATTAGTCGTTTGCACTTTGCAACTGGCTAACTAACCATGCAGAAAATAATTTATTTAGTGTTAATCATATAATAGAATAATTCGAAATCTGGTACAACATTAAACAGTAGATTTATATGATTAACGTACTAAGAAATGCTATTTATAGGCGGAATCTCGGAGTGCTCAGATGCGATGCCGCCAAATGCAATGTACAAAATCGTCCCGTGAATTTTCAGATAACTTACTTAAGTTCGCTCAAAAAGCGCGCGTTTTATTGGGATAGATAATCGTCTAATCGTTCTCATGGTCTCACCATATATGAGATTAGTTCGTCCCATGATCCCATTAGACTTCAGTGGTTGAAATATAAGTGCAGAGGTGGGGGAACGCTAGTTTGGCTTCGGGCGCCCTCCCGTTAGTGGTTTTGGGCCCCTTGCTGCGTCTTTTCGGAACTTGAGGTGGGGAACGCTTTGGACTAAAACTTGAAAGTGGGGGTACTGCGTTCCCCGCGTGCCCCCATATTTTAACTATTGCCATTAGCCAATGGTCAGCTTTAACATTTCAATGGTCAGCTTCATTTTCAAAATTATGGCACAACATTGTCTGCATTTGCGACAAAACTAAAGCAAAACTAAAACAAAGCTAAAACAGAATCGCACCCAAACTGCATACGCCGCATAATTTTTTTTAGCTTTTTGCATGGCAGATATAGGCACAGCTTGACAAAAATCATCAAATTGTGTAATATTAGCAAGGTCGAATAATGGTCGACACTGGCACCTTAGACCAGACAACTGTGTGACAAGAATAAAGCCTATGTACTTCTATAATAACAATGCAACTGTCTTTATGCACAAGTACGCAGCGCAGATAATGAATGCTACTTTAACTTGTAAGGATAAATATATTACAGCCGACATAATAGAGCAGCTGTTTTTCGTATGCAACAACGCCTCGAAACTAAAGCGTCGTACACTTTTTCTGCAAACGCTATATGACCAATGACTGTGGATCTACGTGATATCAATACTCTTCTAAGCCACTTTAAAACATTTGTGAATCTGTGATTATGATAATGTGTCAAAATGTAAGTAAGCAAATTTGTAATTTTGCGCAATGTCTGCCATCAGAAACGCGCCTAATGTCAGACGCGAGGGTTGGGTAAAGTACTAAGATATAGCGATGCCATAGAAAAAAGTTTTGAGTTGGCTACGAAAACAGCATATTAAAATTTACTGAACTAAATAGAGTTAAAGCCCCGTGTCCGTTACTCGTTGAAGTAACACGTAGTATGCTTTGATGCGCAATGTACCGGTAATCTTAAGCTGTATATGCAGCTGTAATTACTTTGCATTAGAGGACCAACGCTTCTGAGTGAACAGTACATGGCTTTACCTTGCAACTGTAGCAGATACAGCAGCGAAAACCTACACGGACTTGAATAGGAATTTGCATCAAATGCCCGCCCGCTAGTAAAAAGCTTTGTGCTTTACACGTTACTGTCGTGATTGCGATAATATCTACAGACATCGATCGATCTGACACATCGCATTGTCAGTTCCTCATTATCATCATCGTCAGCGGCGGCAGCATGCAGCAGCAGCAGAGTGAATGCAACGTCGAAACGTCACTGTTTCAAAAAGCGTTCTTATATTGGCTTTTAGTTATCCTATATATCTCATTCCATGAAGTCAACTTTTGCATTTTAGTTAGGTTTGTAACAAACTCGTGAACTGATGGTCACTAGTAAACGATTGTTTCTTAATTAAAATTGCCTGAATAAATCAATCAGATTGTTTAATATTAATTGACTGACAATGAGTAGGCCTACAATACAATTTGATGACGCATGTTAGAATGGAAACTCGTATTTCCTGGCGGTAATAAAAATCAAAATTTGTAATAGCGTAGTGATGACATTTGCAAACTTGCTAGCTAGAAACTTGCTATTTCTCAAGTTTATTCAGCTGTTGCGCAGTCATGTTGACATAGAGATTACGTCTAGAACGTACGTTACGCTTGTATACACATTAGCCAGCCTACTAGGCCTATACTTTCTCGTGTGCAGGAACATTTTCTTTTACCTGTAATATCGATATTAATACATTCGTATCATGTTATCAAGTTCTTTGTCATCACAGCATAGTCTGCTAGTCAATGGCGGTATAGCGAATATGGTCATTGTGGTCATACGCACAAAAAGCTTTGGTTCATTCTTTGCACTTCAATGACTTTGAACAAACTTTAAACAAAAAGTGTAAACGAAGAAAAACAATAATATGAAAATTTATAAACTATAGTTTAAAAACCGTGCTTGTTAGTATTTTTAATATGTGCAATATTACGCAGAATTATGTGCTTTTATAAACTGTCATCAGAGATTCTTAGATCTGTCTGTCGAAAATAATAATTCAAAATTAATTTCAAAGCTGTAAACTTTTCCACCGTTCTAAACATGCTTGGCTTATATTATTTATTTGTGTATATTTGTATTTACTGCAAAAGAAATTATAACTGTTTAATAAGAGAAATACAAAGGAAAGCCAAAGCGTGTAAAGAAAAGTGGATAGAGGATAAATGTAAAGAAGAAAGTGATGCACAAGCAAATCCAGAAAAGTTATTTCAAAGTGCACAGGAACTGTGTGGCACTTTCTCACTAAAGCTGCAGTCAGTGAAAGACAAGAATGACAAAGTACTGGAAAAAAACAATAATGAACAGATGGAAAAAACATTTTGATAAGTTATACAACAGCCAGAATCCAGTAGATAACGCACTGTTGACTGAACTCCCACAAAGGAATGAACACGAGCACACGGACAAGTTTCTGCCGAAAGAAGTAAAGTCTGCAATACGAAGCCCGAAACAAAAGAAATCACCAGGCATTGACGGCATTACAGCAGAAATAATCCAAGCAGCCGGCGAAACATTAGTGGAAATGATTCATGATTTTTGTAACACAACATTTACTGAAAAAAGTGTCCAGAAGACTGAGGAAAAACTATAATCGTACCTCTACACAAAAAAATGATAAATGTGATTGCAAGAACTACAGGGGTATAAGTTTATTAAGTGCACCTGGTAAAGTATATACAAAGATGATCCAGGAAAGACTGAAAAGATATGTTAACAGGATAGACGCAGAAGAACAGGCGGGCTTCAGAGCAGGAAGAGGCACCATAGATCAGATTATTGTGATGAGACAGCTGTCAGAAAAATTTTATGAAAAGAATCGCACACTGCACAATAACTTTATTGACTTTAAACAAGCTTTTGACAGTGTGTGGCAAGAAGGGCTATGACAGGTTGTGAGGAACTATGGAATACCGTAGCAATTGGTAGTACTGCTTGAAGACTTATACAGCAAGTCAGCCAGTACAGTAAGAGTAGACACAGAGCTCACAGAATGGTTTAAAGTCACAGTTGGTGTACGGCAGGGGAGCAATCTATTCAACTTAATTCTTCAGTCAATGATGCAAAAAGCTTTGAAGAATATAGAGTACGGTGTACATATATACGGCCAGCCGGTAAACAGCTTAAGATTTGCTGATGGCATTGATCAGAAATCCAGAAACAGCTCTAAGAACTCACAGATAAAGTTAACTGAAGTAGCAAACGGTATGGCCTCAAGATAAATGGTGAGAAAACAAAGACGATGGCAGTTGGACAACAAAAAGTCGACATGGAAATAAAGCTAGACAGTAAAAAACTACAGCAATTAGATGAATTCACATATCTTAAAAGTGTCATGACAGAAGATGGGAAGTGCAAGAAAGACATAAAGAGAAAAATTGGTATAGCATCAGCAATGGTGAATAAGTTCAGCAAACTATGGAGGGCAAAAATATTTTAAATACGATTAAAGTGAAGTTGTATAAAACCTTCGTAGTTCCAATAGTGTTGTACAGTTCGAAATGCTGGTGTCTGAGAAAGGAAGACGAACGAAGAATCCTAGTGGCAGAGATGGCGTGGCTAAGGAGATTGTTGACAAGGCGCGACCGGATGAAGAATGAGACAGTACGGAGTACTCTACGCCAGGAAAGGAGATTGGTTGACAGAAAAGCACAGCGAAGACTGACAATGGTTCGGCATGTGTCAAGGATGGGCAGTGAACGGCTGCCAGTAAAAGTAATGTTCTGTTCTATAACTGGACGGAGAAATCAAAAAAGACAACCAAAGAAGTGGATAGAGAATATAAAACAAGACATAGACACGAGAAACATACAATTTGACGAAGCGATGGCCACGATGCAAGACAGAGTCAAATGGAAACGTCTAATAGCAGCTTCTTCATCATACTGATAAAAAAAAGAAAGAAGAAAGAAGTATTTACTACGCAATCACGCCAATTTTGAACCTGTTTTGACATCTAGCGCTTTACAAATGCTGCTTACTTACTTACTTACTTTCTATTTACGCTTTGTAGGAAGATAATCACGAATAAGCACCACTATACTTACTCTTGTAGTGGATGTATTTATAACAGTATTTTTATTGTTTATTAATTTTATTCTTTTCCGGTAGTTTATTTAGATGGATTACAATCGACATCATACTGGCGACCACGCCTGTGTGGTGTATTATAGCAATTGCCGGCGTCAGATGGTCTTGTCGTATCGGGTAGGTGTTTTAGTGACAAGATCTAATAGCATCTGTCTCTGTCTTTCTTCCTTTTTCTCTTTCTGACTCTCTGTCTGCTTTTGCAACGAACAGAAAGCCAATACTTTCTCTAAAATTAGCCTATCTGTCTGTCCGTCTGCTTTTTTGTACGTTCGATTTCCTGAACAACAGAATTGCATGCGTAATCGAAACGCGAAACACAAGACAGAAATCGAAAATAGCTGTAGCGTTCGTAGGAAAAAGTCAACGCTGTTAGGTCTATAGCCTGCTGGGTCTCGCCTAGCCCAGAAAAGTTAAACAATAGATGGTTGTAATTTTCGAAATATGAGAATGTTGCGGCAAGTCAAAAACTTACGTATTTAAAGAAATTAAAGTTTGTGAGAACTTACAAACTTTAATTTAAAAAATACATGTTTC
>Ga0209454_1004419_pt1 | contig 10495 bp, 4 predicted proteins | sample WorMetHERISLAND1_2_FD_187400 | JGI IMG/M metagenome (GOLD analysis project Ga0209454, IMG submission 187400) | Marine gutless worms symbiont microbial communities from Max Planck institute for Marine Microbiology, Germany - Olavius geniculatus... | ecosystem: Host-associated > Annelida >...
CGCCTATGGCCGATGTGTATTATGGTCCCGATGGGCCGAGTCCAAGTGATATGCAATTTTCGAAACTATAACTACTGAACTGGAAATGCTATAGGCTTTCGCGCGTCTCGTGAGCTTTGCTCAAATTACTTGTTTAATAATTCTACAATTATGTACATTTTTCGGTGAGGGATGGTTTTATTTGGCATACATTAAGACAGTACAAGCAGATCAAGCCTATCCGACTGCGAGCTAAAAACTGGTTCATGCAGAACAGATGTTGTATCTACACTGCAGTGCTTTCTTAGCAATGTGAATTTTTATTTATAATCTAGCGATTAAAATATTATTAATTGGCAGAATATTTGCCCAAGTCTAATCCTGTGATTAATGGTTAATTTACGCAGCTGTATTTTAGTGTCATCTTTCGGTTTACTGCTGTATTTTGCACAAGTTTGAGTTTGTTATGATCTAACCTATGTTTTCTGCTTGCGTAGAATTGTGCGTGTGTGTAGATAGACGTTTGTGTGGAATGTGTGTCGTAGCCTATTTTTAGCCGACCGTACTTAAGTAACGGTCGAGCATATGGTACGAGTTGTCATCTGTCTGTCTGTCGTCGTCATCTGTAACGGAAGTATTGTGGCTAAACGGTGCAAGATAAGGCTTAGGTTGCTATTGATCATTAATAGGAAGTCGCATATTGCCTTTCAAATGACATGAAAATCATTGATCTTGAATGAGCTTGAAGGGTCATAATGAACCATGGTGTGCCAATCGTGCGGTATTGCGGCTAAACGGTAGGCCGCAGAGAATCGGCGATAGTACTGTCGGATAAGGCGCTGACAACTTCCTGTAGGCTGTCAATAGTAACTGTCTCCATCTGCAGCAGTTTGGCCTTAATTTTCAATGGAATGTTTCAATAATTTATAAGTCGCCTTATCACAGAAACAGTGAGAGATAGGGCCAAGGTTGCTGTTGATCACTATTAGGAAATCGCATACGTCATTTCAGATGAGATGAAAATCATGGACCTTGGATGACCTTGAAGGTCACTGAAAACCAGTATGGTCGGCTGTCTTAGCGACAGCTGGGTTTCTTGTTTATTTAGCTGTTGATAACGCATTACAAATTCCTGTGCTTCCGGCTGTTGGCCATATCGATATGTAGAAGTTCTATTGGACTGTTTAAAAATTGGCGTAGTTTTCTTCTTGTTTGCTTTCAAAGTTTTACTGAAACAAAATTGTTTACATCTAGTTTGTTGCTCTGCAGTATTTTGTTTTTCTGACGATTTGTTTGCACACAGCTCGGAGATTTTGTTTTTTTCAATAGCGTATGATTTAGCGTTTGGTTGAAGCAATACGTGCACGACATTGTACATTGTTTCTGCATTTTTTTCTGTTAATAAATCTGAGTGCATCTGAATATTTGGCTCTATTAATATTAGCTTATCTTATTGAACTTTAATTTTTAAAATTCAAATGCACCTAACGTCCATGGCACGGTTGTTGTCCCTCAGTGTGTCCGTCTGTCCGTCGGTAAGTAGCGGATGTATAGGCCTTATTGTGGCTAAGCATTATGTCTTAAGGGAAAACGTTTCACACGAATAATTAGCCCTATGTCGAATCTATCTGCGTACGAAATTTTGGGGATGCAGTGCAAGGGGAACATTTTCAAATATAGGGTTGAATAGAGGAGGTGGACAAATATGCATTTTAAGGGAAAACCGGCCATGTCTCGGAAACGGTGAGAGATAGGGCCAAGGTTGCTTTTGATCACTAATACGAAATCGCATGCGCTTTTTCAGATGAGATGAAAATCATCGACCTTGGATGACATTCAAGGAAGTGTATAGCGCGTCTTTCCTTGAGACAGTTGTGCTTCGTGTTGTGTACCGGTACACCGCTCTTGGTAAAGGAAGGATAAAGGAGAGAAGATATGTGAAAGGACGAAATCGCGAATTAGGTTACAAAGACAGCAAGATTACTGGGTGGGTGTAGGTCTACTTCAAGACGAGAGCAAAGTCTCTGCTATTTTCTCGTCAATGCCATCGTGTCCGCGTTGTTGTAACTTGTCTTTATTCGGCAAGGCGATTAATGGCGTGGTCCTGATCGCTCCATGTAATGCCGTGGCTACACGCACCGATTTTCTCGTCCGATGTGTTGTCCGACGTTGTCTAGCTTTCGGAGGTTTAAAAACTGTTAAGGTCCGGAAATTGAAATGCGTCAGATCGAGTCCAGTCCCATCGCCCTTCGCCTGCTTTCTTTTCATTTCCTTCACTTTTTCTTCCTTGTCTTTTCTTTGTTTTTCCTTTTCGCTTACACTTTGTTTTTCCTCCTGTTTTTGTCCCTTTCCATCCTTTGCTTCAAAATCTAGCTATTTGCAAAACGCTTTAAGCTCTTTCAGCGGGGTCCTTGGCGGAGCCCCAGCAACCGAGACATTTTTGCGCATTTTTAGCTCCAAAATTGCTCATAGTAAAAACATTTTTGTTGCTTTAAGATAGTGTTAGTAATTTCTGCAAATTATTTCGTATTGGGCACTGATTAAGATTTACTGTCAACGACGAAGTGGGTTCTTTCTTTCTGAGGCACAAAGTACTGCAGGTTAGTTAAACGTTTAGCTACATGTAATCAAATTGGTGTAAGCTAGTTTATACAATTACAATATTTTATTTTAAATAAAAAATTCAACTAAATAAAAGTTAAATAAAAAGTTTATGAATTATGACGCTGTATTCTGTATGATGTTATACGCACTACTAAGTATGCACGAAAACATTGTCAACACGTGATTGGATGTGGATACCTTATCACGACGGTGATGCAATTTCGAAAATTGGAATCAATGATTGTCAATATATAGTGCGTATTAACTCTGGTAAATTATCATTTGCTTTAATTTGTGAGTTACAGAAGTAAAAATTTCGAAATGATGATGATGGAGTTTTGTAATAAATTATTGTGTGTAGGCCCCCAGCAGAATTAGATATTGGTCATATTGTGCAGTACTTAAAGTGAATACACCCGTAATTGAATTTATTTCTGAAATACGGTAAATAATTTGCAGTTTCGTTACTAAATTTGATTGATGTTACTTCAAAAAATATTTGTTTATTTTATGTTTGTGATATTTATTTGTATGCTTTCTATTTTTGCTTTCTGCACATTGCTGTAGGCCTATTCTGTTTGTCGTCGTTTCTTAAAAAACTATTAATTTGTATAAGTCTTACTGCTGTTAAAGAAACAATTCCAAGCAAGTTAATCCGTCACATCAGCTTTGTATATGGGGCATAATACTGCCTATACAGTCCACATGCGTCGCAAGACTCCATTCTGGGATTCGCGTAGGCCACTGATAGCCTACAACTGTATGATGAGTTTTCTGAATGTAATCAGCAGTGGCTTCTACCCCGATAAGTTACCTGGTGGGCGCAGCTTGCGCCCGGTGAAAAAAGGGGAGCTTTGTTAACGGTGTAGACTAAACCTTTCCTCTTATTCTTCATTGGGTGGGCCTAACCTACACCTTTAACCAAATTCCCCTTTTTTACTGGGCAATCAATACACTTAAGAAAACTTTTTCGGGTTCCCCGTATTTTCACTTTATCCCGTTTTCTGATCTACTTTCTTAACAAAACTTCCTCCCAAAAAGGGAAAGTAGCCCAAAATGGGGAAGGGTTACTTGAGTTCAAAAGTGGGGGGAGGAACTTGAGTCCGAAAGTGGTGAAAAGTTGCGCCCGATTTCGATTTCAGATTTGGGGGATAGAAGCCACAGGTAATCGGATATGATGACTGTAGACTGGATTCTTCTAGCTGCTATTAACGTTTACTGATAAGATGTTATTCGTAGTTCAGAATGTTTTGGACGTCGGTTCAGTCCAGATACTAGTAAATAAATTATAGACTATGCCTATGTGGGTTGAACCGACTTTCAGACTAATGATAGGCCTACTAGAGGGAGTGAAATCGCTTGGCTGTAGCAGTCCCGACTCGCTTTGCTCTCTATTCATTTTCGGCGTATCTGCCAAGGCTTTAACCTGTTTATCATTCGTCTCGCCGCTTTTTTACATTCTTGATGAATTGATATATGCCGCGTAGCGAATTTTCAGTATTAGCATAAATAATTGAATCAAGTGGTTTTTTGACGCGCTACAGCTGTGCTGTAATACCCCAGTCACACCGAGTTGCGACTTACGGCGACTTCAAATCGCCGACGGTCGCCGTAAGTCCCAGCGTGGTCGCCGCTCAATCGCCGTCAGATCGCAACGGATCGCAGTGTTTTTGCACTGTACGCGAAATGCGAATCGTCCGACTGTACTGCGACTGTACAGCGACTTAAGGAGACCGACTGCGACCGCGTTCGCAGTATGGTCGCCCATTGCCGCAGTACGCTCGTTTTGTGGTCGCAGTATCAAACCGCAGTCGCGGTGCAGTCGCAGTACACTCGTGCGACCGTAGATCGAGTGCAGTAGCACCGCGACCGTGGACGATCGTACTGCGACCACAGTACGAGCTGTGTGAGCGCAGACCAACAGCAGACCGATCGCACTGCGATCGAAAAGTCGCCTCAAAGAATTTTGAACAGTTCAAAATTTCTCAGCGACCGTACGGCGACCAGTGCGACCTACCACGACCACACTGCGACTGTACTGGAACCTTATTGCGATTTGCCGCGATTTGGTTTGAAAACTGGTCGCAGTACGGTCGCAGCCTCGGTGTGACTGGGGGGATACCGGATAAGCGTATTTAGCACGGTTGTCGTTCGTCTGTCCGTCTCTCTGTCGTCTGTCAAGGATGTACTGTGGCTAAACGGTGCGACATAAGATTTAGGTTGTTATTGATCACTACTAGGAATTCGCATATTGGCTTTCAAATGACATGTAAATCAATGTCCTTGGATGACCTTGAAGGGTCTTAACGCACTATGGTGTGCCCATCGTGCGGTATTGTGTGGCTAAAGAGTAAGTCTTAGGAAATTGGCGATGGTAGCCTACCATCGGGGTGGACGCTGGCGATATCCTATAAAAAAACCCTATTTTGGCGTTCAAGATCATTCAAGGTCATTGAATTCAACGCCAATCAAAAGCTAATGTACGACTTCCTATTAGTGATTAACAATAACCTAAACCATGTCTCGCCCTGTTACTGAGATACAGCGACTTATTGGCCAAAAATCGCAAATTTTGCCCACCCCCTTTTATTTAGCGCTTTCATTCGGAATGACCACTTTTCGAATTTAAGGAAAAGCTTTACGGTTCCTGAAACTAGAGTCTTCCAGGCAGCCGACGGTAAAAATTTGGTGATCGTAGCTTGCACCGTGTTTGACTGATCTACCCGTGTGTCTGCCAGACGGACGAACAGACAGACAGAATTGCGATGACTAAGACGCGCCAAAGCAGTAGCTGCTTTCGCGCGTAAAAAGGAATTGCACACTTGCATTGTAACGTAATCTATTTTCAAACGATATATTTCTTGTCCTCCAATTTCATGTCAGTTATGGGGTGTTTACACGATCCAGCAAACGTCCAGCAAACTTCCAGCAAATGTATTCAAAATAGGCCTACACGTGCTAACAGGGATGTTGTCTCGGCCGAGACGTCTCGGTCTCGAGACGGTCTCGTCACGATCTCGTCTCGGACAAAATCCTCAACGTCTTGGTCTCGTCTCGGTCTCGGAGCAATATGTCTCGGTCTCGGCTTAGTAGGTCTCGTCTCTGGTCTCGGGCCATTGCGTCTCGTCGAAACGTTTTCTGCAGGCGCTCGCCGTGTACTGTAGCTGCAGTTAGGCCTAGAGCGATACTAACGGCATGACATTTGTGGCTTAGACATATTCGTTTACAGTGTTTTTACTTTTTCATTTACTTATTTATCATAAAGCAGAATTATGTCATGTCAGTCTTTTTGCGTCTTAAAATGACTTAATCGGAATGAAGATAAAGCGTATGATGTCAGAATAAATACTATCAGCCAAATGTAGACGACGTATTAAGGCTATAATCAGCTGCAGTTTACTAGTTTCAGTTGCTCGCAAATTGCGATAAACATAATGGCTCATGTCTACAGCACTGAAGTTGCATTTCTTTATGGTGCAAGCCGTTAATTATTCAGTGATAATTGTCAAATTAAGTGCAAAAACCCACAATATCAAAAATAGAAAGTGCTTACCACGGTGCGAGTTAATTTATCCGTATAATTTTTTTCATTATCAATGTGTTTCACCATATTCCACGGAAAACGTCTCGGCTTCAAGGTCTCGGCCAGCGTCTCGGAAGCTGCAACGTCTCGTCTCAGTCTCTGAGACATGGATCTCGGGTTTCGTCTCGGTCTTGGCTCAGAAGGTCTCGCGCACATCAATGCGTGCTAATGCTGGTCGTTTGCTGGACGTTTGCTTGACGTTTGCTGCTATATGTCATAATAGACGAGCCAGCTGGATGTTTGCTGGACGTTTGCTGGATCGTGTAAACACCCTATTAGTTTCATGTCCGACTATTTCATGTCGAGCATTTTCAGTCAACCCCTGCGTTTCTTTAACCTCTATACAATGGCGACGCCATCGCCGCCGTCAGTCGTGACCGTCGACGGCGCACATGCATCAGGTGTGTGGCAATTTTCTCACTTGCAAATTAAAAGTCCATTTACTGTCGGCACGTCCATCCTTTAGAGCACTGACATTGGTCGAGGACCACTGTCGTCGTCGTCATCATCATCATCATCATCGTCATCAGGGTAATGATGTTCGGTCGCCAGTACTGTTTTCGCCGTCCATCAGTAGGCCTATGGGCTATGGGCGTCTGCAGGCAGATGAAATGGGTGCTGTGCATTAGTTGCACTTCCGTGGATCATTTCGATTTTAGAAAATGTGCAACGTCATACTGTCGCAAAAATCCAAACGTATTTCATCACGTTTGCACGAGAGTCGTAGGCAGACGTATATTACGAGGAGTAAAGAGTATTTTATTAGGCCTATTATTTCTGACATAGCTGCCTATGTAACTTAATAACAGTTCGCGTGTATATACAGCTACAAGCGTTATTGTGCTGAAATCAGACAGATTAAAACATTTGAATGCCAGACGTATCAGCGCCGGAGCCAAAATGCGGTACATCCAATAAGAAAAACTTCGTTATGCCGACCGTAACAAGAAGCCCAGCTGTCGCTAGGATAGCCGAGCGTACTGGCTGTCAATGATTTTCAAGGTCATTCAAGGTCAATGATTTCCATCTTATCTGACAAGGCGTATGCCACTTTCTATTAGTGACTTCGCCGTATTCTTACTGTTTCGAGATATGGCCAGTTTCCGTTGAAAACGCACGTTTTTCTACTCCCTCTATTTAACCGCGAATTTAAAAATGTTCGCTTTGCACTAGATCGCTGAAATTTTGCAGGCCTAGGTATGTGACACACGGCTAATTATTCGTATAATAATTTTTTTCTTAAGATTTGCCCGTTAGCCAGGGTACATCTGTCATAGACGACGACGGACAGACAGACAGACAACAACCGTACCATAAGCTCGACTGTTACTCAAGTATGGTCGGTTAATATAATAAAAAAGATATTTGCAGGCCTACAGTCGATGGCAAGTATAGGCCTACACAGGACTGCAACGATCGAACGAGTGATCAATAATTGCAGGAGATCAATAAACGTCTGTCAGTTATGCAGCGTACAAATAACTAGTTGAAAGCCTGTCATCGCTGAAAACGTCGCACACAAAAACCTGTGTAGTTACTGCTGCTGCATGCTGGACGATTATTGTCACCAATCACTCTGCTGTCAACGTTAAAAGACTGCAAGGCTGGCAGCAGCTGTACCAGGGGCGTCATTTGGGGGAGGGGCATGGGGGTGTACGGACCTCCAAGGATTTATACAAGTTGACGATTTGTTTTATTGTGTGTAATGAATGTAGCTAGTATATACACAGCGCTGTGGTTATTCCGGCGCAATTAATGGCAACTCAACTCAACTCAACTGTCGCCGACTGTCGCCGACAGTTGAAATTACAATGGCACATTAACGACAGCAGCAAAAACAGTTGTAAAAAGTAAATTTCTACTCAGTTAAAAACAATGTCTTAAGTATTCTCTTGAAACGTTCACAGTTGTCCATACAGATCTAGGCCTACAAACTTGTGGGCCGGCGACCGTTTTCACACTAGAAGAGCCAATAGCGGCAAAATAGAGCCTTTTGAGGGGGTACCCCTCTTTGATGCTCTCGTTCAAGGGGAACCTCTTCACCCAGGGGCACAAAATTTTGTCACGATAAACTAGAGTCTTTGTGGCAGCCAACAGTAAAGATTTCGTGATGCACCGTTTTGATACAGATTACGAGTGTGACAGACGGACGGATAAACAGACGGACAGATGCCTAGACGATGGCTAAAACGCGCGATGCATTCTGCTATCGCGCGTAAAAATGACAATCATGAACTTTGGATAACCTTGAAGGTCACCGACAACCAGTAGGCCTACGGTTGGCTATCCTAGCGAAAGCTGGGCTTTTTGTTGGAATGTGCACGGTATAAGCCTAATAGGCTGTCATACATTTTGTAACGGTGACACTCAATTCAAGACATCTGAGCTTCACAGTAATGTAGACCTGAATCATTTCATCGTTTCAATAAGTTTCCGATAGATCTTAGCCCTGAATATCATTGTAAGCTTCTAGCGTAATCGACCTTGCAGGCTTGCGCCATCCACGGTGCATTGGTTGCGCATCAAAGCTGTAGAGAAATGTATAGACTGGTCTCACGTTTCGATTTTTCTAGTCGTCTTTTGAAAAACTGTTATCGAAAATAGTTTTTCCTTTGTAAACCTACGTGCACATTAAGTAATTACAGCGTGTCCTAGAAGTGGATCCATTAAAACAAATAACTGTAACTGCAACGTGCTTTATCGTCGGAATTACATGTATATAGGCATATTATTTCTGACCTACGTACAAAAACATTTTGTAGACTTGTTTTTAAATTTCGATTTTTAAAATGTTTTAATAAAAGATTTTGAAATCGGACGTTTGTAAAAAAAGCATTTTTCTTTTGGCCATTTACTCATATGTTGAGCAAAAACGTACTGATTACCGTGGGCGAGTGATTGGTTTATAATTAATGTTTAAAAACGAAGTGCTCAAAAAACGAAGCGTATTACTGTGGCATTTTTAGCCAACCGTACTTAAGTAACGGTCGAGCTTATGGCATGGTTGTCGTCTGTCTGTTAGTTCGTCCGTCATCGTCTGACGTCACGGATGTATTGTGGCTAAACGGTGCGAGATAGGGTCTAGGTCGCTATTGATCACTAATAGGAAATCGCACACGTCCATTCAGATAAAATGAAAAATTATCGATTTTATGAAAATTATCTATTTTGGATAACCTTGAAGGTCACTGACAACTAGTACGGTCGGCTATCCTAGCGACAACTGGGCTTTTTGTTGTTACAGACTGTATCTTTAACTAGTTGTGAATAACACTTACATAATACCCTGTCGGATAAAAGGTTATTATTTTGGGCTCCATTACATTAATACCCTGGAGCACGACAATGCCCCGGGGCATGGTGCTTATGGCATAACAGCGGAAATTGTTGTGAAATATTATTGATTTCATCACTGCAAGATTGGCGTGGCCGCCAATTAGCTTAGACATGAACCCCATAGACAAGCAGAATGTAAAGCAGCCTACACTACAGCGAACAAAATTGCGACAACATAACTACTCATGCACGATCAATCCGTTAATAATTTGAGATAGAAGAAAAACAGCGTCGAAGTTCGGTTTTGGGATTCTGAGAAGCTGTGAGACGAAGCCCTGAGCTTCAGTTTATTGATTCACGCCGTAATTCAACCAGATTACAGCACCGATTACGTTTAAAACGAGGGCGACGGTCGGTGCTACTAATCGTAGAACAGGTGTAGGACACATTCCCCCGGACATTTTCCCCCCGGACGTCCCCTGAATGTTTTTCTTACCCCTAGTCGGTGGCACCCCGGACATTTTTTCTCCCGTTCTGCTCAGGCTTGACGCTGATTCTGATAATATGTTGTTACTGGTCTACAAGGGAAACGTCCTAAGTACTCGAAAAGCAGGGGGAACGTCCTAGCAGGGAAAATGTCCGAGGGGGAAACGTCCGCGGTTTACAGGCCCAGGGGGAAATGTCCGTCTTCCTCGCGGAACAGCGTCTTAAGACACCAGCTGGAACTCTGTAGAGAGTAGAGCTGCGTTTGTTGACAAGACGGCTGCGATGCAGCTAGCGGCTCCAGAGTGGGACGACATTCGTCAATAAATCTTTATCGAAACTATAGCCCACCGTGTTCAGTAATTGCTGCTGCTTATAGAGGGGGCACTGAAAATGCAGGACTGGAAAATGACAGACTTGAAAATGGCTTAATACTGTTTTGATGACGTGTCTACTGCTGGAGCTGCGCTGCCGGTAACACTTCGAGAGCACAGTTTGTCCTTATTGAACGTGCTTACTTCTAGACTGTAATCAACGATGTGCAGTGTGAAACAGCATGTGATGAATAGG
>Ga0209454_1004420_pt1 | contig 10494 bp, 9 predicted proteins | sample WorMetHERISLAND1_2_FD_187400 | JGI IMG/M metagenome (GOLD analysis project Ga0209454, IMG submission 187400) | Marine gutless worms symbiont microbial communities from Max Planck institute for Marine Microbiology, Germany - Olavius geniculatus... | ecosystem: Host-associated > Annelida >...
CACCTATTCTGAGTCAACTGCTGAACAACTGCATTTATTTGCTGTTGATATAATAGAGTGTTTGTACTACAGATGTTGTTCAGCAGTTGACTCAGAATAGGTGGTTGTGTTCATGGTTTTCAATGCCAACAATTAGATTTGTGAATCCGATTATGAACCCACTTAGACGAGCAGCTGTTGTGCTCGTGTGCAGTGTCAAGTCGTGCTACAGGGCAAGTCCAGAAGTCTTATTGTTCGTGAACTTCAGAGAACAGTCAGTATTTATTCACAGAACTGTCGATTTGATGCCCTTTTCTGGTTTGTGTATACATATTGTGAGAACTTCAAATGATGCATTACAGCTTTATAACGTGGGTTATTTTGCTTAGTGATTTCTGAGTTTGTTTCTGGCTTCATCGTTGTCTGGTCTTAATTCTGTCATACAAACAATGTTGAGTTTGCTTGTGTTCAGTTATTCTCAAGTTGATATGTCATTGAGTCTGTTAACTATTTTTTTTACTTAATATATGATTTTTCTGTACTTAGGTTAAGTTTGATTTTAGGTTTTTTGTTTCATAAAGGTTGAATTATCTGTGAAGGTTAAACTTTTTGTTTTGTTATTATGTGTACTTGCATTTTGCTTGGAAAGACCATCCCCGAAATGACCTATACTGTGTCGGGCGTGACGTGAAACCCTACTCACTCATTCAGTACTTTGAATGTGTTTTTAGCCACATATAGGTTTGACCAAATGGGCAGTGAAGCAAACACAAATATATTTATGAAGCTTATTATTTTTTATATTTGCTACGGTAGAATCTGACGATGCATTGAGCTGTGTGCTAGTTTTAGAGATGCACTATTGTGATTTTCAGTCCTTTATGTAATTTCTGCTAAATCTGGTAGTTAATGCTACTGCTTAAGGACTCTGGAACAGTAGAAAATCACAGAAACACTGAAATTGCAGAAACTGCAATTTTTGTCAAATGCTGTGATTTTGTCAACATTCCGGGTTTTGCCATGTTTTTTTGCCCTTTTTTTGCCGCGATTTTCTATTGTCCTTACTAATGCTGTGCTGCTGCTGCTGCTGGGTGTCACAGAACCTGGATGTGAATTTGGCTGTGAACAATCTCTTGAGTCGAGATGATGAGGGCGATGATGATGGTGACAGCTGTGATCCTTACATGTCAGGTTAGTCAATGGACACCTACTGGTGGATTTAGACTCGGAACTGTTTACTGTGTTCACTTTTTGACAGTACTTAGTGTTGTTGTAATGATTATGTTGTCTGTCCAATGCCATGCATAGCATTGGGCAGAGTATAAAAGAGTGTTTGTGCATGTCTGCGTGCGTTCGTTCGTCCATGCGTCTGTCCAACTTTTTTAAGCTATCTTCCTTCCACCTTCCCTTTTCTTTCTCCTTCCCCTTCCCTATTTTTTGTCCCCTTCTATTTGCCTTTCCCTTTCCCTCTTCCTTTCCTTTCCCTTCTCCTTTTCCTTTCCCTTTCACTTTCCCTTCCACCTTTCCCTTCCCCTTCCCTTTTCCCGTTCTGCTTTTCCTTCACTTCCCTTTTTCCTCCCCCTTTCCGTTCCACTTCATCTTCCCTTTACCGTTCCTTCCCCCTTCCCTTCCTTTTCTCTTCCTCTCGTTCTTCCCCTATATCTTCCCTTTTCCCTTCCCTTCTTTTTTTCCTTTTCCTTTCCCTTTCCTTTTTTTCCTTCCCTTTCCAATTTTCCTTTTCCTTCCTCTTTCCTTTACTTTCCCTACCTATTTCCCTTTTTCCTTCTTCTTTTTCTTTCTTTTCCCCTTTCACTTTCTCTTTCCCTTTCCTTTCCCTTCACCTTCTTCTTTCTCTTTCCTTTCCATCTTTCTTTCTGGGTCAACGTCAATGCGTCTAACATTTGAGGCACCATATCTCCATAACAGTGCAAGATAAGCGCATGGTCACCATGGACCATTTATAGTAAAGTGCTGGTGATGAATTGAATGGTTTTGTGACTGACAACGTTAATTGTTCAGTTATAATAATAGCGAAGGATGACAATAACATTGCTGTTGTACAATTTAAAATTAGACATTTTGGTTTTTTTGTACTAGTATAAACAGCTCACTGATTATATTTATATGGACATTCGCTGTAAACTATTGAATTGCATTGGACTGACTCTGTGTTCATATGAACATTATCTTGGTTAATATGTGATCTCAGATTGCATGCAGATATCTTTGTTGTATTAATATATTTTGAATACGTTGTTTTTTCATGTGTTTTCATGTTTTAGATCATCTGTCTTATTTGAGTAGGTCGAAATGAATTTCTTTTTGCTGGTTGATTTCTTGATTTTTTATTTGCGGCTTCAATCTGTTGGGATTAGGTTTATTGTGTTTAAATCCAGGTTGAAGACACACATCTTTTTTCAGACATTTAACTTCAACGACTAGTTCTGTCCGCTAGCACCGCTGAAGTTTTTCTTTTAGCACATACTGGCGCTTTACAAGTCAGATTATTATTATAAAGATCATGTTTGGGGTTTGGAGTTAAGGCAGTTAGGGGTTCCCAGCACAGCATTATCTAACCATAGCCTGTTGAGATCTATGTTAGTCATTGTTGGGTGTAGTAAAGGGCAGCATTTGGCCAAAATATCTCTGTTACAAAAATGTCTCAGTTCACATTGAGCATTTCTGAAACTGTTTAAATTCTTAGTTTTTTAGCCATTGCAATTGCATAGTCAGCATAATGCAGTGATCATAATTTCATGGACCGTGACTTTTGGATTTATCAGTTTGCTGATAATAACAGTTTACCAAGATATATGACTGCTGATTAGGAGAAATAACTATTTTTCTACAAAGCAATTTATTACCAGATTGGTCCAATACTGAGCAGTTTTGATGTTGGCATGCTCAGTGGTCTAAGTAGGGCAAATGTGTGTAGAAAAAATCAGCCAGTTTTTTGTGAATGGAGAATGGAGAGGTGAACTCGGGTTTTGTTGGTTTTATTACGCTGTCTCTCTCTACCCCTCATTCCCGGTCGAGGGAGCGGGTCACCGCCCCAATCTGACCCACCCCAATCCGTTTCAGAAAGTCCCAGAGGCGTTGTGGGTCTGTTGTAAAAACACGAACAGACGCCTGTAATGAACTCCCAGGAACGGTTTCTGAGGAATCGGATCTCGGAGGGGGGGGTGATTGCTGCACTTTGCTGAGCCGGTGAAGTTGGAGACAAGCGGTCGCTTGGTCAACGTCAGGCCCAGATGCTTCCACCACGAGGAGGTAGCCACACAGGAAGCTTCCTGTAGTTTTATTACTTGGCATGAGACTTGTTGGTGACAACCAGTCATGTTTGCTGTATGTATAAAAAATTGATATCTGTGGCCTCTTGCATAGGATTTAGACTTAGGTCATTCCGTGTCATGGACACAGTGGATAAAACAGGGTTCTCATCCCTCCTAGAAATTCCTGGAAAGTTCTGGGTTTTTTCTTAAAAATTCCAGGACTTGGAAAAGCACTTAGGTTCTGGAAAGCGCTGGAAAAATATCCTTGAAAATCACCCATTTTTTCATAGGCTCAAGTGGAAAACAAGCAGCAGTAGTATATCACCCAGTTTGTGCTGACTGTTGCTTACCTGAATAGTGGTGATGAATTTTGTCACTTTGTCAACATTTTGCTACTTTGCTGAACTTTCTGCAATAGACTGTACTCTGAATATTGTAAGTAAATGATGTTTTTTTCCGTTATATTTAAACATTTGTGGGATGTGATAAGGTCCTGGAAAATTTTTCATGGGGGTCCTGGAAAGTCCTCGAAAAGTCCTGGATTTTTTTGTCAGTAAAAGAGCGAGAACCCTGGTGAAAATTTAACACTAATTGGTTAGACAAATTGGTTCGACAATAGACGTGTGTGTGTGTACCATGGCTGATCTAGATGATCTGATGTCACTGTTGGATGCCGGCATGCACGCTGATCACCCCGGCGTTATCATCGACTCGGATGCAATGTTCGGCGAAAACATGTTTGGATATTCGGCTCTACGAGGCAGGGCAGCAATGCGAAGCCGAGTCGGTATGTACTGTTCACTGTTTTGTTCTGCACTGGGTGTCCAGTGTCAAAAAAGTCGATTTATATAGCACATTCTCTTAAAAAAAACTTCTGATTGTGCTGAAAAAACTAATGCACTTGAGGGTAATATTTAACCAAACTATTCAGCATAGTCTGGGGTGTGTGATCGGAATTGGCAAACAGAACCACAGAACTTTAACATGAGGAAGAGTATGGTGAGAGTTTTGGGGGAAATGTTGGGGAATTTCTAGACACTGTTTGCATGATAGTAAAAGGTAAAGGTAAAGGAAGCCATGCCCCTCTGGGGCGTAGGCGGGGTGCTCATCTCCCACTCGCGGCCGTTGAGCCTGTAGGTGGATAAACCACTTGAGTCCGTGACGCATGGCCAGTGTGACGCCAGACCTATGGTTACCTTCCCAGCCTCGGGGCATCACCACTCTTTGACCGGTACCAAATTATACTGCTTGGTGACAGAGGCACATGTGTGTGAACAACTTGCCTAAGGTCGTTAACCGGCAGTGTACTGGCGCAGAACTGAACCCGCGCCCCTGAGTGACCTCAGGATTACAAGTCTGGCACATTACCGTTAGACTACCGAGCCACACTTTTGCATGATAGTAGTTTGTACAAAATATTAGATTCATGCTGTTATAATTTTAAGAAAGAAAAACTGATGTCATGCCTTACTTATATTTTGTCTTTGGCATTTGACAGAAAAAAAATAACGGAAAACATGTTATTTAGCTTTGTGATCTCAACCCTGTTGTCCGTTGAACACATTTATTGCAGCTGAACGAGAGCGTGAATTTGAGCGAGACCGAGACCGGGAACGTGACTCAATATTTCGTATCCGTGAGCGAACTCGTTGGTTGGACAGCGCGCTGAGAGAGGAGGGATCGGTGGCACGACTCGATCACGACCGCACCGATGTAGCTCTCGGCTTTGAGACAAAGAAGCAGACTGGAGCTCAGAATGTTTTGTCATTTGGAGAGGAACTTCAGTATTGGATTTACAAGGTATCCGCGGCTACATAGTGCACACTGGTATATACATAACCTGCGTGCGCTAGTGCACAATTGACGTAAATGGCACAGTGCCGAAAAACGCCACGCTGTAGGTGAAGACGCATCAGCAGATGAAAACTGTGTATGTGTGAACAAATGATCCATGCTAATAAAAAGTTAAAATTTCTGACAACAAAAACTTCACAGAAAACGCAGGTATATATCCGTTCGTGCATCTATATGCGGCACAATGTGCTGGCGTGTTTCGTCTATGTTATATTTAAATAATTCAGCTGATAGCTGCAGAGTGCACCAGCTGAGTGAGTTTCACCTACAATCGCTACCGGGTGTCGATATGCTGCCGAATATATTATAACTGTGCCGTTTAGCAGGTTATGTATAGCTGTGTAGGTTATATGCTTTGCTCTTGTGATTTTTGTCGATTTTTTGGAGAGGGAAAGTCATAATATTGTTTGACATTGAAGGTCTGAGATTTTAATTTGTTTATTTCTTTGTCTGTATCTGTTCTTAGAGCACTGAGGAAGTAAGAAATAAATTTTGGTCAAATTTTGTATGTTTTTTTGTTGAAGTTGAATCTCCACATTGGAGTAACTGTGTATAAATTAGCTAGTTCATCAAAAATTTGTAAGCAGCAGAAATATCGTTAATGTTAGTCATTCAGATATACGAGGGCCATCCCAAAAGTTTCTAGCCTTGACGTGTTAGACAAGAATATTCTCCACAGTCTATACATCAGTGAAACGTACATCTTTTACTGACTCATATGAGTCTGCTGCGGATATGCCATCATTGTAATTTATGATGTCATAGAGCACTAAACCGAAATAAATTGGAGTGCTGACACAAAAAAGCATAAAATCAGGCTCGCTGTTGCACGACTATTTTCCATCTTGTAGCTGTATTTGTGAGAGTGTGGCCACATGGCATCTGATTTTGTGCCAACCCTGACAAATATGCTTTTGAATTTCTTATTTCATATGTGAATATACGACAGCTTAAATTTGTGCTAGCCGCAAATAAAAGCATTTGAGTGAATTATGATTTCATGCAAATATGGGAGAAGTCGAGGCGTTTTGAGGCTTGTGGAAGTGATATCACTGTAATGTATGACGTCATTCAGCATTAAGCTGACACGATTTGGAGAATTAATGCAAGCAGCATTTGAATTGGGCTGGTAATTGCACAAAACTTTTTCAGTCTGTAACTGGATTTACCAAAGTGGGGCTGTGTGACATCTGATTTTACGAAAGCCCCGACAAGTACGTGTATGAATTTTTCATTTGTGTCTGTGAATATACAATAGCCTAATCTGTGGTAGCTGCAAATTAGAGCATTTCAGCCAAAAACTGATGTGTGATGTCAAAAATTACACTGATGTCATATCCACACAGACTCATATGAGTCAGTAAAGAATGGACGTTTCACTGATGTATAGCTTGTGGAAAATAATTTTTGTCTAATAGATCCTGGCCGGAAACTTTTGGGATGGCCATGCGTGAAGTCACCAGTGTGTGTTCGTGTGTGAATGAATGTATGTTGCAGGACGGGCAGGCGCCGAGGTTTGCTCACATGGCTGCAATGTATTCGGAGTTGGTAGCAATCAACACGGCCGGCCAGCTCTGTCAGTGGCGATGGTCTGACTCGGAACCGTTCACTGCCACCGATGTATGTTTCTTCATTGATTTTAGTTAATTTTTGTAGATTAATCAGTTTAAAATATTTTTAATCAGTACACGTTCACATAGTGCACATTTTGTTCGTTTATTACCAACTTATTTTCTGTCATATCTTGCTCATTGCAGTTGGGATTTTAGACTAACTTTTTTAGAAGACAATGTCAGTTGCTGTTTATTATTATCAATGGGATGAGCAAATATACCCCTTTCAGCGTAAAATGTGCATTGAATTTGGTTTTGATGGCAGTATGATAAAAATGATACTAAGTTGCAAAATTAGGGTTTAATGTTGATGGCATTTCACGTAATACTTACGTGATTTTTTTTTTGTTTTTGTGGTATGTTACAATTTTTTTCTATTTTTTGTTTAATTAGTTTAAATTATATGTTTAAAAAATACGAGCATAAAGTTGCAGTATGATTGCTTTAGTGTTTGCTATTTTTTGTATTTTTCTGGTTTATAATCGTACATGTAAGAACATGAATAGTGAATAGCAATGTATTGCTGTTTAACAGTCATGTGGGATGGTCGTCTATCACCCTAAGACGCAGTTGCTCGGCCTGCTGGGAGAGACTGTCATTGGACTAGCTGCTTGTACTGTCAGGGCTTCCGTATGGACCGAGTCAGGAAAGGTACTTAGTGGTGTTGGTGTTTTTTGTTTATTCATAATAGCTGTAGTGATGTTAGCAGTGGCAGTAGTAGCCGTTGACAGTAAACTTTTAACAAACTGCATTTACTGAATAGTGATACGGAAGTTTTTGTTTTTTAATACTAATACTCTGGCTGTAAGTAAACATGAGCCTGCAGCAGTGGTGATGGTAATTTTAAGTGATCATTTAATCATTTTATGAAAATTAATACTGCTATCTAGGCCGATTGTTATGGAATTTTGCAGGAACGATGAAAGTAGATGGTTGTTAATAGTAGAGAAAACAAGAAAAGCCCAGCTAACGCAAAGGGGAACGCGCAACAGTGGTGCATGTTTGAAAGCCCAGTAAAACAAAATCGAGGTTCACACATCCTAGCAACGATGTTTCTTTTACAGTCGCCAGAGGGCGCCAGACGATTGGCGGCTAATTATCTATAGCGTTTTACTTGTGCTCGCCAGAGGGCGCGACCTGTCTCAGACAGATGGACGGACAGACAGAATTGCAATGGCTAAGACGCGCTACAGCAGTAGCTGCATTGTGCATAAGAATGTAAAAAAAAACTTTTAGCTTATCAGCCTCTGTTTTTCAAGTTATCTAAATTGACGTTTTTCTGCGGACAGGAGAACTCCATATGTTTTGAATTGCTGATAGATAGCATTTAGTGTGGATGTTCAGCCAATTGCTGTCAGTAATTTGTCACATCACATCTCCTCGAAGAATCCTCTTTGATTTATTGAACACAAGTTGAGGCTGCATTTACATAGACAAGAGTACGAGTCAGGGTTTTGGCTTATGACTCTTATCTGCTTCACTCGTTGAGTGGAGTGTTTATGCTCGCTTGTACAAGAACATAACACCTGTCGGCCATATTGAATGAAATCGAATTGAGGAAATGCTTCGCCATTAAAACAACATTATTTCACTACATTGTTTCTATTTTTACTAACCGCGCACCTCTAACGATAAACAGTTTTACAATGATGTCAGTTCTGACGTCAAATATGCGGCACAGCTTTTGTATACTGTAGTTTCTTCGCACGAGTTGGATAAAAACACAGAGTCTGCACAGAAACTCTTGTATGAGTGAAATTTACAGGTAACCCCTACTCTTATGTATGTGAACAGCCAGTGTATCGCCATTGAAACATGATGGGTACTGGGACACTGCCGGACTTGTATTTGTGTCTGTGTGAACGCAGCCTAAGACTTGCCCGCTTACATGCTGATCTGCGTTGCTCAGGTGGCGACGTTTGTGGATGAAAGCCTGAGCAGTGTGTCTATGAAAATGGAGCACTCAGCTCAGCAGTTTGCTGAATTGCAGTCGACTGAAAAGATAGCTTCACTCCACGTCTGCTGGCTTTTCACCTGTGCACGCATGGAAAATGGATCTCTCTACTGGTGGTATGTAGTCGTTTTTACTGTACTGTGCTCGGCTTAATTCATATTGACACTGTCTCAACCAAACAGTTCCTGAAACCTGCCCGGATTGTAACACAACACCTCACATTGCACTCATCTATTTGAATGCCTGATAAACCCAACCGACCTGACCTTTGAGGACCTCTGGCAGCAACCCAAGGAGATCACCGAGTTCCTCAATGCCTGATCTGTGAAAGATGGAAAGCAGGCTACTACATTAACAACAGCAGCTGTTTTTAGTTTGCTCTCTCGTCATCGTCAACACTGTAAACGCTGTAGCCGGTAAAGGCCATAGCATCGCCCCGCGGTGACCACGACTGACGGCACACCTCCAGAGGTCAGCGGGCGGGAGGTTGTTGTTTTGCCAAATCTGGTCAACCCATCTGTTTCAAGGACAGCCTGGGTGATGACTCCGATGGCTACTTGGTAGACGTCCGAGTGATAGGTGAACATGGCAGTTGAGTGTCTTGTGAGCTGGAAGGTCCTCTTGCAGCCTGGCAACGTGACCGAAGAGAGAGTTGCAGCGATGGCTGATTGACTCTTGTTGATGGCAGACCAGTGGCTATGGTTATCTCATCGTTCCGAATGAACTGGTGCCATTTGATTTGCAGGAGCAGCCTCTGACGTTTCATATCGAATGCCTCGAGGGCTCCGAAATCGGCATTGAGAAGAGTCCAAGTTTCGGCTGTGTACAGTAATATGGATAGCACTAAGGCCTGATAAATACGAGTTTTTGTGGTCAGTGAAAGACGTTGATTCTTCCAGATGTAACTAAGTGTTGACATACCTGATGTCTGGACGAGAGTAACCATCGGAAGAGAGGACACTGCCCAAGTAGATGAAGTTGTCCATGCTGTCAACTGTGTTTCTATCTACTTCGATGGCTGGTGGCTGGGTATCAGTACCGAGATTCTGCAGTTTCGTTTTTAGCCACGAAACCCGAAGGCCGAGTGCTCTCTGGGCTGTCACAATTAGTTTCGTTTAACAGACACACCAAGTTAAGTGGGTTAGGAAATGTTTCCGAATAAGTGCTGACATTTAAGCAGCCGAAATAAGTGAAATTTTTAAACAAATTTCATTTCAATGAAATAATGTGGTAATGAATAGATTGAATATGTGAATTCACTGAACATCTGTTTCAGTGAATGAGTTGGCCTGAGTCAGTAGTTTCTTAAGGAACAATTGTAGTAACCTGTTGACAATAATTCATTTGTTTTGGAATTGAAAATAAATAAAGGTGGCTCGTTGACTTAACTGTTGAAGTGTGTAAGATGTGGTATGCAATCAATGGCATTTGGTGGATGTGTAGGGGAGTGATGCCATTCGGTCAGAGAAAGCGTAACGTTGAGAGGACGCGAAGTCGAGGTCGTAAGGCCAAGCAGGTGGAGGTGAAGAATGCTGCAGAAATAACCTGTGGTTCTCAGGTCATTGATGTTTTATGTGGCTGTTAATTTGTTCTGTTTCTCTTGTAGTAGTCAATCATGCAAAGTATGCATTTACATACAGTTATATTGGATTTTTTACGCGCGACAGCAGCTACTGCTTTCAGCCCGTCTTAGCCATCGCAGTTCTGTTCGTCCGTCTGTCCGTCTTTCACACAGGTGGATCAGTCAAAAACGGTGCAAGCTAGGATCACTAAATCTTCACCATTGGCTGCTTGGAAGACTCTAGTTTCAGGAACTGTAAAG
>Ga0209454_1004422_pt1 | contig 10493 bp, 11 predicted proteins | sample WorMetHERISLAND1_2_FD_187400 | JGI IMG/M metagenome (GOLD analysis project Ga0209454, IMG submission 187400) | Marine gutless worms symbiont microbial communities from Max Planck institute for Marine Microbiology, Germany - Olavius geniculatus... | ecosystem: Host-associated > Annelida >...
GTCGAGTGAGCCCCGACTTTCAGTCATTTCGAGCTGACTTCAGTCTGAGGCTTTCAGTCGGCTTTAGCCGAAACAGCGACTTTCAGTCGCAACCCAGACTATGGACTTTCAGTCCATAGTGGTTGATGTTGAAGAAGTCGCTAACAAAATACTCAAGCGAACACTGAGCAGAAATAATGATGGCTCTTTATGAATTCCGAACTACTCATGATCCTGCACAGGCGCTCCCGAACGATCTCGAAAAATAGGTGTTTTCACCAATCAAGCGACTCTAAACCTTTGATTATTTTGATATGCCGTTGATGAAAATCGTATTTTTCGAGGTGCCCTAAAACTTACCACTACCTGTAAACCAGGGGCTGTGATGTTTACACCCGAGCAAAGGCGATTGCGAGATATTTTGCGGCCAGGAGGAAGCGTGGGCCTGGGCCTATTGAGCAGTCAGCGCGGAAAAGGGATGCGATCGGATACTGAATGGTGAATGTCAATAGCCCCCAACACAAAGAGGAATAGAGAAGGATGAGTAGCGCTGCCCATCATGGTCCCACCGACTATTATATTCCGGATTCCAGCCCCTGGCCGCTCGTCGCCATGCTGGCGATATTCTTCATGCTTTCGGGAACCGCCCTGACGATCAACGGAGTCGGTGCCGGTATCTGGATGATCCTGGCCGGCTCCGCCCTGCTGTTGATCGTGTTCTACGGCTGGTTCGGCCAAGTGATCAAGGAAAACCTCTCGGACAAATACAACGAGCAGGTGGACGGGTCCTTCCGCCAGGGCATGTTCTGGTTCATCGCCTCCGAGGTCTTTTTCTTTCTGAGCTTCTTTGGTGCTCTCTACTATATCCGAATGATCGCTCTGCCCTGGCTCGGGGGCGAAGGCTATCTCGGAATGACCCAAGAGCTCATCCATAATCAATTTGTCGCGAATTGGCCGAGCGCAGGACCGGAGCAGCTGGGAGGCGAGTTCGATCCCATGGGGGCCTGGGGCATACCGGCGCTCAATACCCTGATCTTGCTCACTTCGGGCGCTACCGTGACCTGGGCCCACTGGGGACTGAAGGAACATAACCAGAAAAAGCTCGTGCTGGGTCTGGCTGCGACCATCGTCTTGGGTTTGCTCTTTGTCGTGATGCAGGCCTATGAGTATTACCATGCCTACCACGAGCTGAATCTGACGCTGAAGTCCGGTGTGTACGGCTCGACCTTCTACATGCTGACCGGCTTCCACGGCTTCCACGTCACCATGGGTACGGTCATGCTCATGGTCATCCTGGTCCGGGCGATGAAGGGCCACTTTTCGCCCCACAACCACTTCGCCTTCGAGGCCGTGGCCTGGTATTGGCACTTCGTCGATGTGGTCTGGCTGGGACTGTTCGTATTCGTCTACTGGTTGTAGTCGGAGTCACCGGCTCTCGCCGCCGGTACAGCCGCTCTCAACTGCCGACAACATTGAGCCGGCAGGATCTTCACGGAGGATTCAGCCGCGAATGAACGCAAATGGATCAGAACTGTCACTGATGGCGAGTCGATTGCGATTCGTGGATGACGCGGATTCTCTCAGATGGTTTCGTTTAATCTGTGAGAATCTGCGTCATCCGCGGATGCAAAAGGGTAGTGCTCTAGGTAGTGATCGTGTAATCATCTCGTCGAAGAAGAAAAGGGGGCGGCAGGAAAGTTCATCACTACACATTAAGCACCACCCGCAAAAGATCGTGTGATTTTTTGCGACCGATTTGCGTTGATTCGCGTTCATTTGCGGAAAAAAACGCTTTCCATGTTGTAGGTGCTTCGGTGCTGTTGTACGAGGTAGCCGTGCCGGTAGTGGTTAAGAAACAGCGTCACTCGCAGTGGGTTGGACACACCATGATTTCCCCCTATCCCCTTTCTTCCGGGAGGGAGTCGTAAAAGCCCCTCTCCTATCGCTGGGGGGGAGCCAGTAGAGAAGCTGCTGGAGCTACCAGCGATAGGTGCGGGGTAAAGGGAGAGGGGGTCAAAGAGCGAAGATCGGTGCCTTTTGCGACACCCTTTCCGGGAGAAGGCCGGGGAAGAAGAGATCAGACGGTAATCCCTGTAGGATGCGGTGAGTGAAACGAACCGCATCGATTGAAACTAAGCCAGGATTATAATGCCGGGACTCTATTCTCTTTCTCCAATAACTTTGTTTGAGAAGTTGAAAAAGGACTTCACGGATTTTTATGCTGATCCGTCGGAAGAAGGTATATATGATGTAATATTTCCTCTTTACCATCTACGAGAGTGGATATGTCCAGGTAGTTACGAGGCATATAAAAACAAAGATGAGGATACCCTAACCAGAGAGGAGTATTTGCATAAACCACTTCATGAAATGAAGGAATACAAAGTAGTCAGAAGTTTATGTAATAATGCCAAACATTTTAATCCCGATCCCAAGCATATAGATATCGATACCAGTGTCCTCGAAGGAGCGAGGTATGGTCTGGCGAGGTGTGGCGATAGTTATGGGATCAACGGGTTACAGTCAGACTGAGTATGGGAAAACCCGGAAGCTGGTAACCGGAAGCTAAAGATATTGGGGTTCCCCGCCTGTCGTAGGCAGGGAACCCCAACTTATCGGCTGAGGGTGCGCGGCGGGTTACAGCCCGTAGGGTTGGAGCACTCCGATGAAGTAGCCGAAGATGAGCAGTAAGAAGAGGACGAGCGAAAGCGCGATCCGCACCGTCAGCGCCTTTGCCACTCGGGTCTTGTCCTCATCGCCGCCGTCCTTGACGAGATAGTACATGCCCTGGGCAAGGGAAAAGACGATGAACCCGAGGATGAGAACCACCGGAATTTTGTACATGAGTTCCATAAGCTACCTCTTCTGGTTGGGTGTGGTAGGGATCTTGTACGATAACCACTCACAGGCTCGTTTTCCGGGGGCCGGCGAGTGGTTTTCTCCTTGATGCGCCGGAAATCGTAATTTCCGTATTCTTGACTATAGCACTTTGATGCGGTTTGGCTATGTAAAATTTTACTTTCGTTGGGGGCCGACGCTCCTGCTTGCACTGCCGATCCCCCTGTTCGTTGTGCTTGGCGTCTGGCAGCTCGACCGCGCCGAGCAAAAGCGGGAACAGGCGCGGGTCCTCGGCCAACGGGCCGAGCTGCCGGCACTGGAGCTTGGTGATCCGATTACCGATCCCGAGGCGTTGCGTTTCCGTAAGCTGCGGGCCCGGGGGACCTTCGAGTCCACAGGTCAAATCCTGATCGAAAACCGCCGTCAGGGTAACCGCATCGGCTTTCACGTCATCACGCCCTTGCGGGTCCGGGGATCGGACAGCCGGGTTCTGGTGAACCGAGGGTGGATTGCCGCGGCCGCTGACGGTAGCCCGGTTGCGGCGCCGATACCCAGAGGAGAAGTAACAGTGATCGGAGAGGCCCATCTTCCCTCACCCCCTGCCTTCGCGCTTCACGGTAACCCGGAGGCGGCGCAAGACTGGGGTCGGCGTTGGCCCTATCTCACCCCGGAGCTCTACACGGTGGCGACCGGCATCCGGATACAGCCGGTGGTTATTCTGCAGGATCCCGACAACCCCGGCGGTTTCGCGCGCAGTTGGCCTCGGGAGATGCCCAAAGCGGATATGCATATCGGCTATGCGATTCAATGGTTCGCATTCGCGCTCATTGCCTTGGTGCTCTGGCTACGGCTCAGCCTGGTGCGTCAAGCTGTTGCTACTTGAGCGCAAGAATTCGTTTGGACGTTCGTCGCAATATCCTGATAGGACAGGATTAACAGGATTTTCGGGATTAACAGGGTTTTTTCTTGTTGCCCTGAACTTTCGCCGCCCGGTTAACTATTCTCTGGCTCCCACGCTCCAGCGCAATGCCATTAAGTTAGCTGCTGGCCGTGGTAGGTTGGGTTAGGCGCGTGCTCCGTGTGTTCGGTTGGGCGATAAGATCTGAGCGCGCCGTAACCCGACACACGATGCTTCTCACCGGGTGTCTGTACCAAGAGCTTTGTCCTGGGACAAAGCGTGCGAAGATCGACGTACGGAATTACTTGAAGACTGCTCTCGTAGCGTTTGGCGTGAGGCAGTTTGGACCCGAGTTTTGGAAGGGATATGCACACACAACGCTTCGTAAGCACTTTCCAAAGTACAGCGCTTGGTTTTGGAAGCCCACGGAAGAGGGAAAGAAGAAGCGCGGGCGAAAATGCCGGAAATAATGCAAAATCAATTGCCTAAAAGAAAAGAAGCCTGGATGAACCAGTTGTCTCTGGCGATGAGGACAACCTCAACCCTCGACTGGTGTTCCAGACTTCGGTTCATAATTTAGTCTTCGGGTCCGTGATTGTCAAACCGGAAGCGACCGAAGAACTCGGACGGAGGGAATATAGTATGAAAGACAAGGCCGGAGAGAAGCCGCGTAGTCTGGCGCCCCTGTGGGCGATGGTCGCCGTGTTCGCGGCTCCTGTCATCGCCGCCTGGTTTTTCTACCTGAACCCGGAATACCTGCCCGCGGGCCGTACCAACAAGGGCGAGCTGATCGATCCCGTGGTTGCCTTACCGGCGGACCTGGCACTGTCCACCCCGGATGGAGCGGACTTTCCCCGCGATTTCCTCGCGGGTAAATGGACGCTCGTCTATCTTACCGGCGGCACATGCGATGATGCCTGCCGCAACCGCTTGGATGCGATGCGCCGGATCCGCCTGGCTCTGGGCGAAAGTCAGCGTAGCGTCGAGCGGCTGCTGGTGTTGACCGATGCTACGGCAACCGATCCGGCGCGGGCGCTCGGCGCCGAGTTCGCCGGTATGCGGGTCGCGCTGGGCGGCGTTCGCCTGTCGGAGCTGTTGGGGGAGGGCACCGCGGCCTTCGACCGGCTCTATATCCTGGACCCCATGGGTAACCTGATGATGCGCTATGCGGCGGATGCCCCCGCGCGGGATACGCTGGAGGACATGGAGCATCTGCTCAAGGCCTCCAAAAACTGGATCAAGGGTGCCCAGTATGGCCACAAGTGAGCTCGGTTTGGCCGCGACCCATACCTTCTTATGGCGGCGCTACCTCGAGTTGACCAAGCCGAGGGTCGTGGCGCTCATCCTGTTTACCGCGCTGGTTGGAATGTTGCTTGCGACACCGGGAATGGTGCCGCTGCCGACCCTGTTCTTCGGCCTGCTCGGGATCGGGCTTGCCGCCGCTGCCGGCGCTACCCTCAATCACGTGGTCGACCAACGCATCGACGCCCTTATGGACCGTACCCGGTGGCGTCCGCTGCCGAGCGGGGACCTGGACGCGCGTCGCGCCCTGGTGTTCGCCCTGGGGATGGCGACGGTATCCATGTTGCTGCTGGTGGTCTTCAGCAATCCCCTGACTGCGCTCTTGACCTTCGTCGCCTTCATCGGCTACGCGGTCATCTACACCATGTACCTGAAACGGGCCACGCCGCAAAATATCGTCTGGGGCGGCATCGCCGGCGCCATGCCGCCGTTGTTGGGCTGGACGGCGGTTACCGGCGAGGTCTCCGTGGAGGGCCTGTTGCTGGTCCTGTTAGTCTTCGTCTGGACCCCGCCCCATTTCTGGGCCTTGGCGATCAAACGCCGGGACGAATACGCCCGGGCCGATGTCCCCATGCTGCCGGTAACCCACGGCCTGACCTACACCAAACTCCAGATCCTGATTTACAGCCTGCTGCTGTTCTGGGTATCGCTCATGCCCTTCATGATCCATATGAGCGGCCCCCTGTATCTCGTCGGGGCATTGGGTCTGGGGATGGGCTTCGTCTATCAGTCCGTGCGCCTGCTCCGTAGCGAAGGTGACACCCTGGCGATGAAGACCTTCGGGTACTCAGTCCTCTATCTCTGCGCCCTCTTTGCCTTCCTACTGGCGGACCACTACCTGGGGTTGGTGTAAACCGTCCTTCGTCACCTGCCCTTTCAAGGATAAGCCATGCCCTATAGCCAACGCGCCCGGAGCCTGGCGGTTACTACACCCCTCGGCGAAGACATCCTGCTCCTGCGCGCCATGCGCGGGAGAGAGCGGTTGAGCACCCTGTTCGCGTACGAGCTGGAGCTCATCAGCGAAGATATCGACATCGAGCACCAAGACCTTCTCGGCCAGCCGGTCACCGTGCAGCTCGAGCTCCCTGACGATCAGACCCGCTATTTCAACGGCATCGTCAGCCATTTTTCACACACCGGCTTCGATGGGAAGATGGCCGTCTATCAAGCCACCCTCGTCCCCTGGCTCTGGCTCCTCACCCGCACCAGCGACTGCCGTATTTTTTAGGGCCGGACCGTTCCCGACATCGTCAAAGAAATCTTCCGTGAGCACGGCTATTCGGACTTCGAGGAATTTCTGACCGGCGAGCTCTACCGACCCTGGAATTACTGCGTCCAGTACCGCGAGACCGACTTCGCCTTCATCAGCCGCTTACTGGAGCAGGAAGGCATCTACTACTACTTCACGCACGAGGCCGACAAACACACATTGGTTCTAGCCGACAACTACGGCGCCCACGACCCCATTGCCGGTTATGAAGAGATCCCCTACTACCCCCCTGATGAGACCGCCCTGCGGGAACGCGACCACATCGACCACTGGACCGTCGCCGGGTCGGTGCAGTCCGGGGTCTTCGTCTACACCGACTTCGACGACACGGCGCCCAGGAAGAACCTCCTGACCTCGCGGCACCACCCCCACGAGCATGCCCGCTGGGACCTGGAGCGCTACGACTATCCGGGCGGCTACACCGACCACGACACCGGCGACCAGTGGGTGCGGGCGCGCATCGAAGAGCTCCACGTAGACTACGAGACCACCCGCGGTGCCGGCAACGCCTGCGGTTTGGCCACCGGGGCGCTGTTCACACTGACTGGCTACCCCCGCCGGGACCAGAACCGGGAGTACCTGATCCTCTCCACCGACTACCAGCTCCAATCCGACGCCTTCGGCTCCTCCGGCGTAGTCGGCACGCTGGATGCGGCAGCCACCGTTCCCCTCTTCCACTGCACATTCACCGCCCTGGATGCCAAGACGCCCTATCGCCCACCTCGGAATACCCCCAAGGCTCGGGTTCAAGGCCCCCAAACCGCCATCGTCGTCGGCCCTGCGGGCCAGGAAATCTGGACCGACCAGTATGGTCGGGTCAAGATCCAATTCCACTGGGATCGCTACGGCCAATCCGACGACAAGAGCTCCTGCTGGGTGCGTGTCTCCCAGCCCTGGGCCGGAAAAGGCTGGGGTACCGTGGCAATCCCCCGCATCGGCCAGGAGGTCACCGTCGACTTCCTGGAGGGTGATCCCGACCGGCCCATCATTACCGGGCGGGTCTACAACGACGTCAACAAGCCGCCATACGGATTCCCCGGCAGCGCCGTCATCAGCGGACTCAGGTCCAACAGCACCAAGGGTGGGGGCGGCTACAACGAATACGTCATGGACGACACCAAGGGCCAGGAGCTGATCCGGGAGCATGCTCAATACGACAAAGACAGCACCATTGAGCACGACCTGCGGGAGCAGGTGCTGAATGATCGCAGTCGGGAGGTCACCAACGATGAGACGATCCGGATCGGGAAGGATCGGGCCAAGACCATCGGCAACGACGAGACCATCGCCATCGGTGGTGATCGCTCCGAGCAGATTGAAGGTACGGCTTCCCTGAAAGCCCAACACCTTATCCTCGAAGCCGGCAATAGCATCACCCTCAAGGTCGGCGGCGGCTGGCTGGTGGTGGATCACACGGGGGTGACCTTCTCCAACGTCCCGCCCAATCAGCCGGTCGTCAATCGCGGCAGTCTGCCGCTGACCTGGCTGCAGGACTTCGGGAGCCGGGCCGCCCAGGCCTTGACGAGTGCCGCCGAGGCCGGGACCCCGTTTGTCGCTGGACAGCCACTCGACCCAACCCATATGAGCGCGGGCAATCTTAGCCCGGTGATGGACAAAACTAAGTACCTCGATCAACGCAAACTATTAAATGATCCGGTAACCAAGAGCGCGTTCCCGAAGCTAGGTGATGAGTATGAAATCCTGGCCCCCGAAGATGAGTCTTACAACTGTATAGGACATACGCTTGATAAGAATAACGAATGGCTGGATCCAGTTACCGGTCCTACAGGAAACCCTTTTTATAAAATGGATAAGATTTACAATGAAAATGGTTACAAACGTATGCCCAACATGGATGCAAGCTACGAAATGGGCAAGAAGAAGGTGATTGTTTATGGAGCCAAAAACCCAGATGGTAGCATCAAGAAGATAACACACGGCGCAATTCAGGATAACGAGGGTTTCTGGGAAAGCAAATTGGGTCAAGGACCACTGATAAGACATCCAACTCCAGAAGCGTTGAATGGCCCGTTGCACGGCGAACCGGTCGGGGTATACGAGAAATGAGGCACTGTGTTTGGTGCCTGCTATTAGTTTCTATAACGATGTAGAACTTTTCACCGTTTGTGTTTGCGGACCAGGGGGGAAATGATGAATGGTACATCTACATACCTCAAGGACAAATTCAATTCTCTGGCTGATCAATGGACTGAACATTGTCAGAGTGTATTTCTGAGCTCGAATATTAATGACTACCTAAATCATCCTACATACAATCAGCTTATTGCACTGGGCAAACCGGCAATTCCATACATAATCGAGCGCTACAAAAGGGATGGTTTGCCCTGGGGTTTTGTACTAGACGACATAACCGGACTGAGGATGATTGAAGACCGCCAGCGTTTCAGTCCGCCTCAAGTCAAAAAACGTTGGCTGGAATGGTGGGAGCAACAGGGTGGCGAAGAAAGTTTAGACAACTAATAGAAGGTCTGGCAGCTCTCCGGCCCCAGCGGTGCAGGTAGGTCCCAACAAATCTAAAGGTGTGTCAGACGGTGTAGCTCTCATGAATACTGCAATCCACAGGTATCGGTGTTACGCCACGCTGCTGGGGATCATCCTCGCTTGCAGTGGCTGTGCATCCATCACCCCGGACTTGTCGGCACATGAGCAGACGCAACCCGCAGCGAGCCGAGACATGAAGCACACCATCACGATCAGCGATCTGGAGGCGATTCGGGAGGCCGTAATTCGGTTCTACGACTCATCGGATTACAGCAATCGGAAGGAATTAATCGCGGAGCTGAGGAGGTCGAAGCCCTGGATAGACATAGACGGCGTGCCCAGGATCGGGCGTTGGGAGGCGGAAGTCAGGCGGGTTTACAACCCATTGTATCCTCTCGATGCGGAACCAGGCGGAGGGAGGGTGGTGAGGCTGCTGCAAAACCCCTGGGTAGACCGGCACGGCGTGCCCATATATGAGAATCGGGAGACGGAAGACGGGCAAGATCGGCTTACTCTCATCCGACATCCAGTGTTTTCCGAGTACATGATTTACGACTTGTTATATCTGAAGCGATCAGATCAGGGATGGCGGGTGGAGAAAGAGTCGTACAGGACCTTGAGAATGTTGGAACGTTGAAAGATTCAGTATCTCAGTGGGCGCCGTGAGTAGTCGATGGAACGCCGCCGATCCCACGGCGACCAGGACCCAGCGAGCCCAGACGTACGAACGTAACAAAAGGGCATTGGAGAGGCACGAAAAGGCCTACGAGAGATACCGCAAGCTGCCCCACGAGGCCGACGCCTTCAAGACGGAAGACGAGATCGAGCTCCTCTGGTGATCCCAATGCCCATGCGTAATCTGTGGCCGGTGCTGCGGAAGATGATGCCTACTTGAAAACTGAAGAGTGGGCTATTGATCATGATTTACCGACGCAAGCCCGATCTGGTTATGATTTTCGCGAATGGAAAGGGTCCCTCTTTCCTTTTCGCTGGCCCGTGCAGATACCGAACAAATCGGAGATTCAGCGTATGGTTCGCGATTGGTATCCAGTTCCACCAGCCACATCGGGTCCACCTCCTCCGCAAGTCGTCGGCCGGACCTCGAAGGGAGAAACCATCGTGGAAGATCCAATCAGTGGTAAAAGAGGAAAGCGTCCTCCAAAACGAGGTGATAGCTATCCAGGTCTAGAAATTAGTGAGGGCATGCGGAACATCGATCCGAAGTCATTGAAATGTCTTTAATCAGGAGATTTACTCAACTTCTCAACAGGCATGAAATACGTGTAGTGCCGCCAAGATGATTTAGAGACTGCTAGAAATTCATACCTTGTCATTTAGTTACGATCGAGAAACGGCTCGTTTTGGATAACGATTCTCTATCTTTGACAATCATACTTGGATCTAGATAACTTTAGCCACTGCGAGAGCATGCTAAGGTTATGTTATGCAAGGGAAAAAACAGGTATTTCAGGCGTTCACACCTTTCGGAAGCGAAATTCAGCGTGATTATCCGCTCTTTTGCGCACGATTTACCGGCCTCGAAAATCGCCGAACTGAGTGATGTCAGCCGCCCGACGATCAATCAGTTGTTGTTCGAACTACGGACCCGAATCGCTCGAATTCGTGACGCCTCCTCGCCCTTATCGGGTGAGGTTGAGGTGGATGAATCCTACTTTGGCGCCCGGCGTGTCCGTGGCAAAAAAG
>Ga0209454_1004423_pt1 | contig 10493 bp, 5 predicted proteins | sample WorMetHERISLAND1_2_FD_187400 | JGI IMG/M metagenome (GOLD analysis project Ga0209454, IMG submission 187400) | Marine gutless worms symbiont microbial communities from Max Planck institute for Marine Microbiology, Germany - Olavius geniculatus... | ecosystem: Host-associated > Annelida >...
CATTTATTACTCTCATACTAAAGAAGGAACTTCTAGATGTACAGCCACTAAAAGGCTTAAACAATTTGTAGGGATGACCCGTGGTGCTTGCACTGCAAACTTAAAAAAAATCAGCTACGTTTATGCTCATGAGGCCAAAAACAATTTTGTAACATAAAATCAAATCAAAATGCAATCTACGAACTTCAAGTAGTTGCAGGTTTAGCAGGCGTAGGCGTTTAGTATAGGGCAGATCTCTAAAACCTTGCAATCGTTTTGTAAACCGTCTCTGCACCTGTTCTATAGCGTTAATGTCTTGCTTTAGATGGGGCGACCAAATTTCACAATTGTATTCCAGCAACGGGCGGACATATACAGTAAACGCACGAACTAGAAGATTTATATTGCGAGAAACAAAGCAACGGTGTATCATGTTAGCTCGGTGGTGGGCTTTGGTGACTATACCAGTAATGTGCTGACTGAAAGACAAATTCTGAGTGGCAGTGATTCCCAAATCACGAGTGAAAGTCACAACAGGAAGTGGTACATCACAAATAGAGAATCGGTTAACCACATCTTTACCGATGCAAAGCATACAACATTTGTCAACCGACAAAGCCAATTGCCAATCCTCAGCCCACTGCACTAAAGCTGCTAGTGCCCTCTGCAGATCATCCACAGCAACATCATTAATAACTTTTACATACAGTTTAACGTCGTCTGCAAATAACTTTACTTTAACACCATAATGATTCAACAGTGCAATGCATTAAAGATCTCATTAAAGATCTCAACGCATTGCTACACTATCTTGTAAAATAGCGCCAGCTTTAAGATAAGTGTAACTTTCACTATTTTAAAACTGATTTGTTATTGACCTGTTTAGGCTGCGACAAGATCTTTGACAGAATAGTCTTTTAAAGTTACCGCTGATTTGGCTGAAAAAGAATTTCAAAATCGGTTATTTTCTGGTAAAGTTCTGAATGTATGAACGCTAATAGCATGTTTTTTACGGTTCATGGTCCCCGTGCTAACTGTAGCGGTACTAAAAAACTGCACCTTCGTGTTGTGCTGCAGATAGCGACGTGGTTTCCACTAAGAACGACTATTGGAGGCGATCTGACAGCGAAACGCCGTATGGCGATGGTACGTATATAAATGACAGTGACATAATTGATCCGTAACGCTATGAGTAATGCTGATGCAATACTGTTGCTGCTGCAGAAGCAATGGCTTGATAGATAATCGCAGATAGTTCTGACCAACAAAAAAATATCGTTTTTTTTGGTACAGAAAATGCAAAATACGGTACTTTAGATAGACTACGTGCTGATAATGTAATTGGATCAATATTTTAAAAAATGTTGACTTGAAATTATCGTAACATACTGATTGTTTCATTGAAATTTAAAAAGAAAGCAAATGTTTGAAGTGTTATCGACTGTATCGAGGTCGGTTTTTGGAACTGAAAAAGAATGTTTTACGTTATAGGTCTACTACGCCTTGCGCTTTGCTTTGTGCTACGGCGCAGAGACGCAAACTTTCAAAGGCACCGCAAATATGCTGCAACAACGCTATAAGTTCTACAATGGCATTTACACGATCGTGTGATTTAATAATGTACTAATGCTATAATTCAATAATTTATGTGCTGTCATGTGTACCGCTGCATCTTTTAAGAAATTTCTGGAAGTCAATCGCAACGATTTAGCCTACGCGTCATGCAGCTGCGTGTGAAATTGGATGGAAAAATTCGCTGTCATTAACACCGGTCTACATGCATACGGTCACTGCAGCTTTGCTATAAAGCCGCGTTTTCACTGAGCGCATTAACGCGATCTTAAACACAGCTTCTGGATTCAGAGTCATTACCGTCGACTGATAGGCATAACCACCAAAAATCCTGTAAGTACTAGCTGCAGCACTGCTGGAGTGGATAAACAATTACGCAGTACGAGCTCATACCATTTCAGCAGTGCTGTGTCGTGATTAAACCAAGCTCAAATCGCATAGACTACACAAAAAACCGTCTTTTGCTTTATGGCGTACGACTGCAGCCGAAAATTCCGAAAAACAGTACCAGTGCGAGTTGAGTGTGGTTGAAGATATGGATGCGGTATTGCAAACAAGCTGTGACTCTGTGGGACTGAGAAGGTAATCGCAGATCCGTCGTCGCGCTGGCCATTGATTTAAAGGCCTATCCACCTACACCGTTTCGGCTTAATTGTCTCCCCGAGGGAAAGACGAGCACCCAGCATCTGCTGCAAAGGGGCACGGCACCGTTTACCTTTTTTACGCGAACACGTTAGAGTCAGATTTAGCTCAAGCTGTACGGGCAAAGCTGAACCATTCATTTAACGCCTAGCGAATGAGTCTGCTGGTAGTAGGCCTAGGCCTAAACTAGAAGGGTTCGGTGAAAAAACCGCACAACGCGAGTTCGGCGTTTCCTGCGTGTAATCAGTGCATTCGATTCGTCTCGAAGTGCTATGTCAGAATATCCAGTTGACGTGGCCACCTGGATGATATTGAGGGGGTCTGTTTTTTTTTGAAAAACAGCACAAATTGGCTACCGTATATCTTTATTTCACGACAGAAACAATCTTTTGCACTTAAAACATTGACGTTCGGCAAAAGTTGCGCAGTTCTTCTAGCGCAGTTCGTTAATTTTCAATGCACGAAGCAAACACATTAGTATCAAACTCCACTACACAAACCAAAGTTGTGCTACTTTTCCACGATTAGTGCAAGTTAGTTTGCTCCGTGAACTGTGAAAACCACATGACTTGCGTTGTTTTCCACATATTCGCTGTCAATTCGCTGTTGATTCTCTTATCGCAACTGGTGCTGTTCTTCTATGTATGACCAATCTGCTGTATTTGGTTGATAGTACCAAAGGTCGTGTTTTCGACTGTCAGGGACCAATTAAAAAGCATTGGTATCGATCTTGACAAAAGTCATAATATTCTCCAGATCTTTTTTCCATAGTCGACATTTATTAATTTTTTCACTTCGTCGCGCTGGCCATTGAAACATATATTTTATCAGTTTTCCTGCGAGCATTGCATACACTGTTCTGTTATAATATATCTGCTGGCAGTGTGGCGTACGTGCTATATTGAATGATGTGATGTTACATGAAAAGTCTTAGTTTTGTTTGCATCATTGATGTAGGCCCATGCACACCGTGCGGAGAAAAATGTTCGTTGGTTGTAGACGACGAAATGTTGCTTGGGTGCACTGGAAGCTTGTGGACAGTAAATCAGTTAAGTACAGGCAGGCGGGGGCACTTTTCTCAGTGTCTTATTGTCCCGTTGGACCCGACCGTCTCGGTAATACCACAAACGTTCGGACGTTCGCAGCACTCTGCGAGACGACGCTGAATTTGCTATGAGACCGATATTGCCGACGCAGCCAACGCTGGCTTTCTGGCAGCGCTGTATTAGCGAAAGCTCAAGCTCTGTAAGCTAAGCTTATACGTTTAGTTCCTGTGTTGGAATTAGTCGAGTTGAACATTGCAGAGCTGATCCAATACTCTGTGGCGTGACAGCCTACTATCAGTTTAATCACAACCGGCAAATAGAATTTTCAAACCTTTGTGGCCTAATAATAATATTATGTGTTTTTATATGTTAGAGGCATACCCGTTTACGATTTTTAGTTATAACAATTGCAGTACAATAAAAGACCTCAGATAGCCAAGCAGAGTCTATAAAACTTAGAACAAAGCATATGAACCCGGGAACGAAGTCTCAGTTGGGGATTAGAGTCAAAAATTCAGTTTTGCTTTGTTCTAGTTGATGCAGACATAAATAGTCATTCCGGTGGTCGCTAGCCTTTAAGAGCGAGTTTTTTTTGTAAATGGAACACACTATTTTTTAAAGTTTTTTTCATAGTATACTATACAGTATCAATTATGCTTTACGCTTTGCGATTACTTGACCAATCACAAAATTTAGCTTCGATATCTGATCAGACGATGTCCACTTTCTGAGCTGTTGTGAACGGACTATACTCTATTGCTGCATTTTACTGTTATTATACTTGTGAATGTTAGGGGAATACAGTGAGCAAAGAGGAGATTACTACGACGACTACAAGTATGACTACAGTTACGACTACAACGCGTACGTGTCCAAAGACGATTTGCTGCGATATGACTACAACAACTACGGGCGTCAAGGACCCGCTTACAACTATTCCACTCTTCATCGCGGTACTACTGCCGTATATCTGAATGAGTGTTTGCTTTTCTGATACCCCGTTTATACGATGAAGCTGGATCCACGTAGTCGACTTTTCGAGCTAACACGACAAGCGCTTGTCGAGCACTCGTCAAGCACACGTCAATCACTTATCAAGCTAGCTTATGTGCGCTTGATGAGTGCTTGATGAATGCTCGACAAGCTATGCCATAGCAATCTATACACTTGAACCAGCTTGATGAGTGCCGAGCTGGCTTGATCATTGAGCCAGCTTCATCGTGTAAGCAGGGTATAACGTTTAGTGCATCGGCAGACTCATAATAAGCAAAGATAATTACCACAGTGCCGACATGAGAGGCGACCGTGCGATGAGCAAGTTAATTTTACACACGTGTGCCTCTGTCGCCGAACAGCATAATTTCGTACCGGCCCAATCGCCAGGAAGGTATGGAAGGTATGGAAAAGGTGCGACATTACCGCTGGCGGACCAGATGTTTGTCTGTAGTGCGAAGTCTTCAGCTGTTCTGCACACCTAACGTAACTTGCAGTTCAAAATCTATGGGACCACCCGCAGTGGCTTTTATCCTATCCCAAAATTTAAAATCGAAGTCGAGTTTAATCTTTCCTTTTTCGTCTCCCCGTATCCGGCCAGAGTCCGGCCAGCAAGCGATTTATGATGCATTTTGAGTTGAAAACAGCGTTTTGGTAATAGCAATTTTGCATACACCTTTAACAAGACTTTCCCTCACCCTATTTTTCACTGGGTGCAAGCTACGCTTACCAGGTATAGGGATAGAAGTCCCTGACCACCCGCGGTGGCTGAGTTCCTCAACCGAGATAACTCATGAGGGCTGACAAGAGAAGAAGAGCTGCTGCAACAATGAGATGAAGTCTACCTCTCATATAACTGAGCTGTGTCTGCAGCTCACTGCCAGCTCAGGGCAGAAAACGGAGATGAGCACCGACCTTAGAGTCGCAAAGCTGTGAGACGGTGACGTATATTATCATGGGTGATTTACCTTTTTACCTTTTACCTAATGTCATAGGCGTTTGCAGTAGATTGGATCAAACCGTATATACGCAAGATAAGCGTCATTTCTTTAAGGTTTTTGACATCCGGTGACTTAGATTTTTATTTGACCTGATGGACTGACGGTGGCACACTCGTTACTCTCATCATGGGGAACTTTTACACGAACTTCGGTTTTTACTCATTTTTTCCAAGAGTGCACGTGCGAAACAGAGAGACGTAGGTAGGCTACGGGCAAGACCTGTGATGCGGCCTATCAAAACGAGGTACTGGTGCTATTGATGACCGGTGAGTAGTTATGTGTGTGGCTTCAACACGGTCTGATATCTTACTGTTGTAGGTGCCGAGTTGTCAGACGTCAGTTTGGTTGACTTTGATCGACATCTCATCAGAGACTTTTCACCAGGTGAGACTATACACTGATACCACTCCTGCATTCAATCACCTTATTTGACCACTGCACACTTGTTATGCGGCCGTCCTAATAGGCAGCATTACGGGTCTTGTCCCTCCGTCTCTCGTCTGTCGCGTATGTTTCTTGACTAGAAGACCAAAAACGCCAAAAATGCAGAGAAACTAAAATGGTACAAAGCAACAGGAGTAACCTGAATAGGGGGTTTAAAGGTCAGCGTAAGGGTAACGGTTGGTGTGGCGCAGCTGTGTATGCGGACATCTGTATGATGTTACTTTTTTCTACTTTTTACACCTGCTAAGTTCTGAATCGCAGTCGAAAACAATTACTTTAGTTGTTTGATGTGTCTCGAGAAACAAACTTTAAGGGTAACGGCCTATATTGATATTTTTTAGACATGTACGAAAAATGCCAAAGAGTGTTGAGTTGTTTTATTGCACAACGAGACTGTGCGAACGCCTGTAACATTATTCGTGTGATTGTCATCATCACCATCATCATCATTCATTTGGCCAGCTGAACACTTATGAAAAAACAGTTACAGGACAAACACATGCATATCGTTTCTGAGTTTTTTTCCCACAGGTCTGCACGGTATGTTGAGAGGATTTTTATCGAGTGTTACGACGTCGTAAGGACATACTCTAGCCCGAGCCATCAGCCAGCGACGCATTGCAGCCTGTAAACCGAATGAATACAAATCGTATCATCGTGATCTGATTACATACAGCTCAGCAGCGTAATAACAACGCATCGCTACCCTGAGACGCTTTTCACGGTGTCTTGTAGCGATGTACCAAGCGCTGTTTTGTACCGAATTAGATTACAGATGCCACATTGAATTAATGTGTTCGCTGATTGTATGAGTGCAATGTTTCTCACCTTAGGCCTGAAGACTAACGCAAGGTTCTCTCAGCTCAAAAAGGGCAAAAGTTGTCGTAACAGTCAATCGCCAGATCAAAACTTGAAATGAAGTTATTCCGAACAGAGTTTAGTAGCATCAATAATATTCATGTTGAATAACTTCAAAAAATCCGTTGTCGATAAAATTTGATTGCGCCGGTCGGATATATTCAGCGGACACACATCTGGGTCACATGCTTAGTGTGCTCTCGAGAGGTTCCGAACGAGGAGCGAAGTGAAACCAGTAGGCCCAAAAGCAACAGACTGCAGTTTCTGTCTGAGATGTATTTGTTGCATCATTGTACACGCTGTTTCCGTATTTATGCTTCTCTGCATATAGACGCACGCCTATAGACATACGGACAGCGGCAGCAGCTGCAAGCGTCTCCAGAGAACACAAGTTGTGATTACGTTACTGTCAACTGTGTCGCTCACTGCCTTATAGCGAGCACCTTTTTGTCTTTACAGTTACCTATTCCATGGAAGCATGTCAGGAGCGAGCTATTATTAGTATGGTACTGTTATGTTCGAACTGAAGCCGCTGTCATGTAAGCTTATAATTCAGAACCACTTGACGATATCTACTGAACGATGCAAAATGACGAAATAACAGTGATGATGACAATGACGACGATGACAGTTGTAGGCAAAGTGACGGATAACACGTTTATAGATCTACACAAAACGTTTTAAACACAATAACACGATCAGAACTAGTCGGGCTTTTAGGGAGACGCATTTTCTGTCTGAACAAGAGATCCAGCTGTCGCTAGGATAGCTGACCGTACTGGTTGTCAGTGACCTTCAAGGTCGTCTAAGGTCGATGATCTTTTTTTCTTGTCTAAAACGGCGTATGCCACTTCCTGTTAATAATTAATAGTGATCTTGGCCCTATCTCACAACGTTTTTGAGATACGGCCGCTTGTACCTTGAAACTTTCCATTGAAAATTGCGGCCAAACCGCTGCAGATGGAGACGTGGTTACTATTGGCAGCCTATAGGAAATCGCCAGCGCTCTATCCAATGGTACGATCGCCGCTTACTACGACTTACCGTTTAGCCACAATACATCCGTTACAGACTGACGGACGACGACGACAGACGACAACCGTACCACAAGCTCGACCGTTATTTAAGTACGGTCGGCTAAAAACGGTGTCCCGCCCTAGTAGCCTACACCTCTGCTAAAGAAACGGTTGACGGTTGTGGGTGCTGATGATAACGTTGAGTTATGGTTATACAGACGACAGATTGCGGCGTATGATGGCGTCGGGTGTTGGCTCAAGATCAAAGCCAATCAACATGAGTTTGCTTGTCATTTACCTGTGGCTTGCGCTTGTAGCCGTTATGATTCTCATTACGGTCGTCTTCTTCAAGTACAAACAACCGGTAGGTGTCTGCATATCGTCGGTAAAAAGTACTTTAAAATCTGAAAAGAAAACAGTAATTGACAAATTGTGTATCACTTATTTTCAAGTTGACTATATGGCACGAGGTAGTGTAGCGACGCGTTTGCGGTGTGATGGGATCTTTAACGATTATCACCTAATTGCAGATTAACTGCAGAGCATATTGGCGAAAGAATTTTGAGAGTAGCTCAGTTTTTATCGGGCCACCTTGTGTAGAGTCTGGCGCTGTGCTTGATGTGTCCAGTTGGAGGCGGTCAGTCACCGGTGCATCGCGCGGTTGTGCTGTCGACATCGGCGCTCGGTTGGAGTGGACGAAGGCAACACTCTACTGTCTCGTCATCACTCGCTCGTATGACACGACCATGCTACACGGCTGCCGTACCACTATGTCGACATCAGTCCACTAGCCACAGCGGCAGTGCTTGAATTAAGGGAAAACGCGGGGAAACGTCGTTCCGCCACTTTTTAAGGGGACGTTCTTTCTACTTCTGGGAGATCTGGAGGGGAACTGATTGTTTTGGCCTTTCTGTCACCATTTCCTGTCATCAGTTTTTTAAAAATTGTCACCAGAAGCCAGATTTTATAACTAAAGTCTAGCGAATTCAAGTTCAGACCTCTCCTCCTCAACGCCTTCTTCGTGGCGTCTCGATCTCGACGCCTCGCTTACTTAATTGTTAGAGTTCTCTATACTTTTTTTCCACAGTTTAAACACTGACAACAGGGACATGTCGTACTCAGAGTTTTGGGCAGAAGACACTAGTGACTTCACGCCCCCACCCTCCATTAAAGCGGAGGAATGGTGACAGCATTACTAAGAGCTGTATTATTTTTAGCATCACAAAAGTAGTCTTGAGGACAGGAATGCACTAAAATTGTTTGCGGGAGGGTTCCACTAGCGACGCGACCCTTAGTCGGCTGGAAAAGAAGCAGGCAAGTCGTCTCCCCAGACTTCAACTTCGTTGCCGCTTTTAGTCGGCCCAATGTTGGGCACAGATCGAAGCGGCGCTGTCGGCGACAATGTTATTGTCGACCTCAGCTCATTTGTGGCGATTGTCAGCGCCGACCGACCAACTCACTGGAGCTATATATGGACAGGCATCGGTGGTCAACGTGCTGTCGCTGTATAACTCATAGGTCAGCCTCCAACAACCATCTGACAGTATTATATCGACCTTCTGCTGTCTTGCAGTCGGCAAACAGACATTTCCGGTCTTTGGTGCCAAACTTAGCAGCAACTGGTGGAACGAGCTTTAGGCTAATCTGACACCACCTCTGCTGCACCGACACGCTCGGTCTTTAGGCGTATCAACACTTTTATGCCAGTTCCGTCGCTAATATCCGGACCTATTTGTCTGATACTTGGCTGATGTGGTCCTAGAAATAAGGCACAGGATATTTATTCGGCAGCCGTACCAATAACCTAGTGGCTATTCATACGGTGATCAGATAAATATCCGGTCATACCCGGGCCAGCTATTTATCCGGCAGCCAAAGGTACTTGCTAAGGCCGTGTCTTTGCGACGGTACGAAGTGGCACCCGAAGGGATAAATGGCTCACAGGTTATTTATCCGGCCGCCGGATAAATAGCTACCGCGTAGAAACAAAGCTAACGTTGAGCCGCTCTGTGAAGACAATGACGGCGATGATTATAGATCTGAAATATGCGCCTGCAAAGTTCAGCAATGCGAAGTACATAACCGCCGCCATTGAATTGACTATGACGTTTTGCCTTGAGTGCCACTTTTTAGATTTCCATAGGAAGTCTTTGTATTTGCATGGCCAAACTTTATAGGCCTAAAAACTGTAGCGACAAAAACCGTCTACGCTTAGCTTGTATGGTATATTTCAACGATATCTGAGTAGAAATGTCAGCCTATTTATTCAGCAAAATCTAGTCGTAAAGCTAAATGAATACAAACAGAAGTGTAGGAATAAGCACGTAGGTTTGTGAAATTATGACGTATGTGACGTGAAAAAAACAAAGCTGGCACGAAAAGACCGCGCAACTCAACTATTCCCTTAGAAGTTAGAGTCGCAAACATTGCCCGTACGGCCATGCGAGTTTTACTTGTAAAATTTTCTTAAATACTTTATTGTATTATTTGACATTGAAGTGTCTTGTAGTTACCATGTCGTTAGTTTGCAATTTTGTATAGTTCAAAAGCCGCACACTGTAGCAGACGAAAAAGACCGAAGTATGTTTACAAAACTGCAAAGGGCAAGGGCTGCAAGTAGAATCTTGCTGGAGAAATACAAGGTCCCTAAACAAGGCATTGTTATTGCACTTGCATGTTCCAACGTAGCTGTAGTAGGCTATCGTTAGTATGTTTTATTGTTCGACATTGCTTTCAGGTTAGAGATAAACTGCGGAGTTTCGTTGTTGACTGTTGCACTGAATGTACATAGGCCTACATGTACAAGGTGGGCCAAAATGGCACCATTATTTGTACACCTTATAATTTTATCAAATATTAACCGATTTTCAAATTTTTTTTTTCATTACCAGAATCAAGAGACAGTTTGCAATAAAACTATTACTATAGATCCCATAAAAACT
>Ga0209454_1004429_pt1 | contig 10489 bp, 3 predicted proteins | sample WorMetHERISLAND1_2_FD_187400 | JGI IMG/M metagenome (GOLD analysis project Ga0209454, IMG submission 187400) | Marine gutless worms symbiont microbial communities from Max Planck institute for Marine Microbiology, Germany - Olavius geniculatus... | ecosystem: Host-associated > Annelida >...
AAACATTATCGAAAGTATGTGGAAAGTCATGAAATTTCATGTGCAGAAGGAAATGTCAGCTATTAACTCTCGACAGAACCCTATCAAGTCTGCTCTAACAACCTGAAGCAAAGTTCATTAAACCTCTGTTCGTCAGTTCTACGCATTCATTCTGTGACGAATTTGTTCTGTTATTGCGCAGAAAGGATTTATGACAAAATTCAGAAATATCAGGTAAGCGCTTTTGTTGAAATAATGTTGTTTACGACGTTTGAATTTAACTGGCAAAAAACGAATCGAGCGTTTGCGCCGCCGCCATTATGACACACTTTTGGCCACACGCTGTACATGCATGCCAACCTGAGCAAACAGCAAAGCAGCAGTGTTTATATGTCAATCACAAAGCAGTGCCATCGATCCCCAGACAAAATGATCATCACAATAGAAAATACCAGGGTCTGGGTATCTTTCACCCCCCCTGCAAAGATTCACCTGTATACTGGGTGCTTCTTCTATGTCCAGAATGTGTTTGCAGCTGGCACTTTGCCTGGACTCCACTGGTGTCTTACAGCAAGTGCTTCCCGAAACTCCCTAGCTGGTGCGAGAAGACTTGGTGCCTACCCCACCCTCGCTGTCAACTTTGGTTTCTATTGTCAGTCGATCAGGCCTAAGGAACCCACGTGTCCCGAAAGAGCCTTTCACCCCTCCCCAAATGAATTAAATGGTGCAAAGTATCACAATCTGACTGCTGATTATTCCAGCTGGAAACGTGATATGTATACCACGGTGCACCAAATTACATGCTACAAAATTATAAATTATCTACCTACACGTTACACAAAAGATAGACACACATCTGCTTCTTATTTGAAATACAAAAGGAAAAAAATGAATAGTTGCGCAAAGCAATATGGTTCGGAGTACAAATAACAGCGGTGAAAACATCCAAGAAACATAGGTTTTTCGACAAAAATCCAAAAATACAAACTTTAGTTTTTTTTTCAATTGCTATGAAATTTAAAATACAAATCAAATCCAGTCTCATGTTTCCATCATGATTTTTGAGTTCTGGAAATACATCAGCTACTCAACAACGGAAAGATTTGTGCATATATTTCCTGAGTCTAACAGTCTGTGTACCCATAATCCTTCTAGATGAAGAAGCCAAAAAACTTTAAAAACGTAAAAACCTTTTTCTATAAGCCTTACTTTTTCCAGTCCTGACAAATATTATACTGTTCTAATTATGGTAATTATGCAATCACAATATAATTCGGTTCAATTCACTTTAAGTGAAAGAAATTAAAAACACCTTGTAATAAATTTTATCGCCACATGCTTCATTCCATAACAATGTCAATAGTAACTAGATAAGAGAATCAGCATAAAATACTAAGCTACTGCTGCCCACAGCAATAAAATTGATGAGAGTTTAGTGACAGAATTACTACAAGCAGCACTATACTGATTACAAACACTAAAGCAAACTAACTGACAAAATATCACTGTCACTATCACTAATGCTATCACGAAAGCCCACGGTTTTCCGCGGGCCACTGAATTTCGAGCCGAGCCATGGAATTTGCCCTTTTCAGCGGAATTTTGACATTGCCACAGAATTTTACAGAAGTTAAGAAATGACCGATTATTTGTACGATTGTCGGCTTTATATCAGAGAAAAATCAAACTAAACTGCGTAAGACTGTGCGACTACTAATACTTACCATCGTATATGACAGAATCATAAATTAACACAATGCGACTAATTGACGAATTGCACTTTTGAAAAGAAAAAGACTGATAATTTCCTTTGTATGTTGCTAGCAAAACTGAGCGCCATGCCAGCATCTAAAAAGTGAAGTTTTTGAAACAGACTGAAGCTTATATTATGCACAAATGGAAGGCCGCGGTAAGCTGCAAAATTTGGACAATTTTGGCACAGTGAGCAGCGGAATTTTGCGAAATGGCCTGCGGAATTTGGCAAAATTTACCACGAAAAACTGTGGGCCCTAGCTATCACTAGTACTATCACACAGCAGTGGCACACAACATTATTGAAAGCAGGACACACAAGTACACAGTCTTGAAATCACTGCAGGAGGGGTTAATGCAAAATACTACTATCAGTACATAATAATTACGAAAAACAGCAAACATACAGGGTGTGGCAAAAAAAGTTGACCCATAAAGTTTTTCGCTGTTTTCTCAGCAAACGTTTCGAATTTTAATGTGAAATTTTACAGCTCTATTAAGTAAAACCTTCTACATCAAACTGCCAAGTAAGATGTGGTAATCATGTTAAAAGTCTGTAACTTTTTCAACAGAATCATTTTTACTCAGCAGCTAGCTGTAGAAGTTTTCAATAAATAAAGCCGTGAAATTCCATACTAAAATCCCACGATTGCTGAGAAAACAGCGAAAAACTTTAGGGGTCAACTTCTTTCTGCCGCACCCTGCATATTGTATTACATATTTTATCAACGGTGGTGTGTTCCTGCCTAAAAATAAAGGTTGCATCACTTAAACCAAGTCCAGAAACAAAGAAGTGAATAATTTGCAAGACATATAATTTTTAGTGTTTTTTTTCTCTTGGACATTAAAGGCCAGACAACAGGCGCTGGTGGGCTGGATGTACTGAAATAAGCGTGGCAGCCATCTACGTTGTCAAAAAATGATAATTTGATTTATGCATTGAAAGATGTAACATAATGAAATACAACTACCTTACACAATACTCCTAGAGATAGTAACATAAATAATATTGATAACATACATTATGTCATGTGCTATGCCAGTGAATGCTGTGTAAAACACATAGAGCAGATGAGATATCTTAACTATTAGTCGTTACAAAAATAACACAAATAACAGAAACTTAATTTTCTTACAATTAAATCATAAGTTAAAACAGCAACCAGTAAGCCATATATGAATGCAGAAAACTAGAACCTTCAGTCAGGTATATGCTGACATTAAGGCAAACAGAAATCAGTGCAAGGAAGGCAGCAACGGTTCCAAAATGTCAACATATCACGAATTAAATGTTGTAATTTTATAAATTAATTTATATAGTTTACAGTCAAACTGCCTAAGGCTGAAACTAAAACAGATGCTCCAGCAGTCAAGAATGACGTATAACTTAATTGTAACTACGTACAATTATTACACCACAATATTAAAAACACTGCAAAAACAGATAACAACATTATACAAATGATTAAAATGGAATGAATCAGTTAAGAACAATTTACAAATTAACACAATAATTAATAACACTAGCTGTATGCTAGACAGAGGGTAGCAAAATACGTATCGTCTTTTGGCTAGTAAAATATAGCATGCTGCACTTTCCCAATGAGTGAGGTCAAGTTTTGCATCTTGACTTCACTTTGGTCTAAGCTTAAAGTCAAGTCCAAAGTTAAGACCAAAATGAGTTCGCTATTTCCAATGTTAAAAGAATACAATTAGGATTTAGCTTGATTAAATAGATGTCCCAGTTCGTTATTTGAGTGTAATATTCATTTTTTTCTCCAGCAAATAAAGTGTGGCGTCCAATAAATAATAAGTGTTCTGTTACTTACTAATTATTGGCGTTATCTCAGCAGATGACACCTGTGTAAATCATGCCATCATCGCTGCCTTGCACTGCTGAAATTTCCTTTATATCCAAAAAATGGCCATATAGGTAAGCAAATTAATATTGCACACATTACCCGAATAATAAAGGCCCAGAAAATGCTTCTATAATGTTAATTCACTAATCGTATTAATGCAGTTATTCGATCGTTACGTAAAAAAGATAGACGACCAGAAATGAAAGTCATGTCTAAAGTCAAGTCGAAAGTCAAGACTAAAGTCAAGACTAAAGCCCAGCTCATAGATAAACCCAAAGTTAAGAATTGGGTCTAAGACTTAATCTTAGACTGAAGACTTAGCAAAACTTGACCTCGCCCAATGAATAGCAAGTCACTTGTCACGAACACACAAACACACAAATATGGTGGAATGCAGATAGATATAAGCATGCATCAGTGAATCAGAGATCGTCATCCAAAAGCGAAAAACATGCTCGTCACTGAATTCTATGCAGAAAGGGGAGACATGTTGCAAAGACGGCAGATACAAGCAAAATGCATCAATACATTTTATTTTCTCACAACAAAATGGTTTTAAACTGAAAAATAAAAATCCGGTTTATCTGTGTTGCATCGATCACTGAGAAATCCTGGCTCAAATGTGAAATCTCTCTACATTATATTTTTGGTGCCTGGCTGCAAATTTGCCAATAACAGCAGTCTTCTCAGCAGCTTAGATCACATATATATTCCACTTTTCATGGATGACCTAGTAAAAGGCCAGTAATCACAAGCATCGATAAATTTATACGTAATGCAAAAATGTAAGTAAGCTCCAAAAGTGACGAAAACTGGTGGTCATGATAAAAGTATCGATTTTTTGGTGAAATTCACTAAATTTGCACTTTTTGACAAGACAAAAATGGAATTTTTGGTGGTAAAATCTTTTGGAGCCTGTTTATCCTTACAAGCACTCAATTTCAGATGGCGAAAAAACTAGCAAAATTCAACAAAGAAAAGATAAGTGAAAGCCAAATGCCTCGGACTGTTTTGGCAAGATTTCATAAAATAAGTTAACAACAGCTAAAGCTATACACTGCTAAAAAACTTTATTTTTAAATGGTGAAAATCTGGCAAAATTTGAGATCTGTGGCAAAATCTTTTATGTAATTTACAGTTCTTGATAGAAGAAAAACAGCAATTTTGGCAGCAAAGTCTGACTTTGCCTAATCATAAGTGATTGCAGCCAATGCGCAGCTTTGTCAGTTATTCACTGCCTTTTTGGGGTTTGTATTCATCTAACAACTAGTACTTGAAAACAATGCAGTACACTCTGGGTATAAATCCCTAGCAAATGATGGCAATTCCACTAGGAAGGAATCTGATTCACCGATATGCATTCACAGCAACACACAAGCATATAGGCCTACACGACCGAACCCACAGACACACACACTGAAGCTGCTGACTGGAATGAATGACAATCTTCATCAAAACTCCTAATCACATCTGAGTACAAGATCAGCTGCCTTCCCAGCCATCGACTGAGTGCATCCGTCGAGCCAACCAGAGTCTTAAGCCCAAATTCCATTACGCCAACTTTCACCAAAACTTCTCTGCGGGGAAAGTCGTGGACACAAATCACAAAAGCCGCGGACACAAACGGTGACAAATCATGCAACCATAAAGTTTCGGTGAAAGTCACCGACACAAATCACGAAAGTCACGGACACAAATCATCTTGACATGTTGAGATGTTTGTGACAAAGTCTGTGACAAGTCCGCGACAAACCCGTTTGTGTCGCTCTAATGGAATTTGGTCCATTACAATGCACGGGGAAAGTTGGCGACAAAGTCCGTAACAAGTTCCTGACAAAGTCGCGGACACAAATCATGAAAGTCGGTGATGTGATTTGTGTCGCGATCTTTCATGATTTGTGTCTGCAACAAGTCCGCGACTTTTTCAGGAACTTGTTCCGGACATTGTCGCAAAGTCGGCGTAATGGAATTTGGGCTTAACTGACCACACTGACCTGGTAAATAACATTTGACTAGGTGTGCACAAAAACGTGCATCTCACATTCTGTGGCCACGACATATTATGACGTACACTGTAGTTTATAAAAGAATTCTTTAAAATGTTATCCTTAACCATTAATAAAAAAATCACATTATTACAAACCAACATTATAATAACTTGCAGTGGAAAACATAAATTACGGGTAATTTAACTGGAGATTTTATCAACTGTATTAATGCTTTTGATCTCGATAATAATAAAAAATAATAATAAAATATAAACTCACCGAAATATAATTTAAATTTTTCTACACTTATTCCGGCTAACTGCAACGATGACGCCAGTAAACTCACCAACTCAGTTATTATTAACGGTATTCATAATATTAAGGAATAACGGCTCAATGATAGAATTTTTCACAGTCAAGTAGATTAGTTTCTTTGGTCACTAATGGCCCCAATAATCCGTGACCAAAGACGACAATGTGGGCGGAGTCTGGCAATCGAAACAAGCACCTGTCATGGTCACATGACTGGCTCAGCTGACTGCTATAAATGTGTAAAATTCGCTGTGAAGTTAAGGCACAGCGTTTGGTCACGCAGGTCGCCCCAGCCGCCATTGGGCCGAGGAACGCGGTCGGGGGTGTATGGAAAGTTTGCTACCGAGATGGTCGCCGGGAATAAACTGGATTTCTCCTTCTCGACGAGCTGCTCGATTCTCTGGATCTTTGCCTCGACGGCCTCGCATGCCTTGCCCTTCTTGGAATGAATCCCACCACTTGACACATGGACAGCACACATACGTCATCATAACAACAAATGACCAAAGTAATGATGCAAAAAGTGACAATGCTGTTCGGTGCTGCCACCCGGTGAATCACAAAATAGACAATTGCAAGTTTTAATTGACAAGTTCAGCCCCACAATCTCCTCGATTTGTTGTCAAAACCAGGATCGACACAACTGGGAGCATCATAACTACTCAACTACACGAACGCTAACCCTATCGCTGATTCATGATCCCTAACTCTAACCCTAATTTCTAACCCTAACCCTATCCTTGACCTTATTTCCGAAACCTAAGCATATATCAGTGTTTCCCGGTTTTGTCCAGACACCAATCTCCCCTATCCCTGGGAGTCATGGACCCTATACAACAATGTGTCAGCAGAACCCAGAAATTTACATGCTAAATGGCACGTTAACCCCCCAAACTGTTTAAGCAAAGTGCACAAATGTGACAGACGACAGACCACGCTACAAAGAAATGGGTATATACAAAATTGGTTGTGATGGAGCGATTTTGTCTAACAACTAACAGGGTGGCCACTCTCCAGTCATGATCAAATTCTCTGACTTTTCCAGACATTTTAAGAAAACATAGACGAAGTATCGCCCCTCACAACAGTAGCGATATGACGTCTATTGGCAACAAATTTAATTATTTTCCAGAGAAATAACTGACCAAGTTTAGTGCTGGTTAAACAATAAAGGCAAACAAAAGTGGCTTACTGGCACTGCAAATGAGAGTTGAACGCAAATATTCAACTAGTAATGAACAGTTTTGGGACACTTTTCCCTGACAAGATTTTTTCCCCGACATTTACCTAACATGTTTCAAATTCCCTGACATTTCCTGGTTTTCCAGACAAGTGGTCACCCTGAACTAATACCACTGATCCTAATGGCACAATTTTTATCTTCACCGAAAGTAAATGTAGTGAATAGCGAAGGAAAAGTTTTCACTTTTGTCTATCGGTCTCTATGCGCATCTCTGTGCACAGCATTGTGCAGAGGCGCTTATATACATCTTTATTCACCATGAATAAAAGTACAGACAAAAAATACTGGGGGTACAGCTCAACTAAACTTAACTAATAAAGTCATTTGCTATAATTTACACTAGTAACAGCTAAATCTGCCGATGAACGAGTTGCTATAATTCCCAATTTTCTCATCACAAAGCTTATTAACACGCTTAACCAATAGCTCGCTGGGTACTTTAAAACCAAAGCAAACCGTACAATAATTTACGATGTCCATATTATTTGTTTGGAACGACTTCACAAAGTGTAACAACCTTAACTAAGATTTTTCTAAAGTAACACGCAGCAAGTCCACACATTATACTAGACCTATAGATTATATGCTTATCTACTACAAAGAAAGAATTCTAGTTAATTAAGAACAGACGCCACCAATGCAGTGACTAGTAAATAAACACTGCGCGAGTGAGAATACCATTCTCCGACGTGGTAGACTCGCGGTGACTTGACAATGAGAGCTTTTAGTTTGTTTGGCAGACATTTAGCACCGACAAACTGCAGCGACCAATCCCAGTTGTAGTCATCAAAGTGGCAGAATGCCTACGACACAAACACACTTCAATCAATCAATAACAAAAGTAAACGTAAAAACGTAAAGTCCTTCCTGAGCCTTACGGCCCATAGGGCGGCGCTGATCTCCGTTTCCTAAGGCCCTCAGCCAGACACCAGTTTTTACACTGCGAGACCACGAATACGGGGCCAGCGGTGAAGCTGGTACCGAATTATACTGCTTGGTGACAGAGGCACATGTGTGTGAACAACTTGCCTAACGTCATTACCCAGCAGTGTCGCGGTGCAGAGTCGAACCTGCACCTGTGAGTGACCTCAGGATTACAAGTCTGACACGTTACCGTTAGACTACCGATCCACACAATCAATAATAGCAGATGTATAAAAACCCTAACAGCAAAAACACAGGCCGGGATATTATCTTTCACACAACTAGAACCACACATACAGTACAAAGTCACATATACAGGGTGAACCAACAAAAAAGTGGCACTTTATTTTTGTCTATATTTTCACCAATTAGTGACCAATTTTCAAAACATTTTGACTGGCAAACTCTGCAGACAATTTGCAATAATGCGATTATTACATATCCCGTCACACTGTAAATGCGTCTCTACACTACCTCGTGGAATGTAAATGAAATATAAATATATAATGAAAATAATAAGCATGGTAAATGAGAAAAAAACACTTCAGACCAACATTGCGGTGAATGATTTGTATAGCACTAGACTGTGTGGGTCTAACACAGTCTAGTGTCATATGGATCATTCACCGCAATGTTGATCGGAAGTGTTTTTTTTCATTCACCTAAATTTTTGTTATTATTGTTGGTTTCTTCTCACATTTATATTTCACAAAGTAGCATAGAGACGCATTAATGGTGTGGTAGGATATATAGTAATTGTGTTATTGCAAATTGTCCACAGAATGTGCTAGTGAAAATAAAATTAAAAATTGGTCAATAATTGGCAAAGATATGGCCCACGATGTACACTGTACATGTAAGCTGTAAATGGACAGAGCCTTCTGAGACATAAACAAAACAGAATTGGTCAGTTGGTCAATCGGTGTTCATTTAATGGCAAAGCTACTTCAAAGTTAACAGACACACAAGCAGGTTTAGACGATGATGTCCATGTGAGAATTTCATAACAGTCAGGTTTGGGACACTGCCAAAAAGTCTAAAGTGACAAGACGTCTATGAAGAGTGTTCAAAGCAACGACGAAGGCGCAATTGCAGACTGCTGAGAGCCAGCAGACAAGAGAACACAATAATATCTGCATAAATTTCCCAATTCGTCAACCCTCAGCCAGACACCAGTTTACACTGCAAGACCACAGACAGGTGGCTAGTGTGCCTGTTTACGTCCCAGCTTTCACTGGTACTTACTACGCTTACCCACAAAGGATGGCCAAGCTGAGTTAATCTGGATGGCTGGTTACATACTGAGGTGGTTTACCCATTTACTGATGGTCACCTATCCAAGTACATACTGCAGTCCTAACATATCCCAGTAGAGTAACTATGTTAAATGAGATTAGTGCATTAATCAAGACTTCACAACTTCACATGCTGCTGACATCAGGCAAATTGCTCTCTAACGTTTAGAGTCAAGTTTCTAGTACAAAATGAAAAATTTATGGATCGATTTATCAAACAAAAAATCTAAGAACTACTAACATGTCCCAAGGCCAAGAGACAGAGTAAATGAAACTCTACTGCAAAATCTGCATCAGTCTTCAACCTGACAGTAACCAGCAATGCATCTCTAAGTGAGTTATAACATTTACCGCAGTGCAGGCTTTGATCTGGTTCCAGGTGTTTCTGTCAAAGGCCATTCCCATGTTGTGTTTAGCAGAGATCCACGACAGCACGTCCACCTATACAGTCACAGCAAACTGTTACTCTAAACTGCAAGTGATATTATCGACACACCTTAAATAATGCTAATTTTTTTAACAGTTAGTATTTCTATTTACTAAACATGCTAACTAAATTACCGAAAAAATAATGAGGGCATGTTTTTGTAAGCAACTGTTCAGTACAATTAAAAGCGTACAAATGATATAAATGCTAAATGTCAAATGCCTGAGTGCTAGCAAGAATGCAAACCAAAGGCATGATGTCTCAAGACATTATCACATACAAAAATGTAATTATGGCTGTTTTTCTCGCATACTCAGATGACACATGGATAAGGCCATCACAGAGACAATGGCAATTTCAAACCACGTCAACAAATTGAAAAGTAAAAAATCTGAATAATTTAGGCTCAAATTCGCTATTAATGACCTAACTCATGGGAGAGGTGAAGCATCAGACAAGCAGAAAACCGACCTTTGAGGCAAGGTTGCCATACACAGGATTCTTGTCATAAGTTCCAAGAGTAAAAATGCTGCAGTGTGAACAGACCCTGAACATACAACAACAGACATTTCTATATCTCTGTATCCATATCTTACACACCAGCAGTGATGTTATCAAGAACTTTGTGTTCAAGGACAAAGACAAGGACATGGAACCCGAAGATGAGGACAAGGACTTACAAAAACAGCAAAGCCAAGGACGAGAAC
>Ga0209454_1004431_pt1 | contig 10484 bp, 8 predicted proteins | sample WorMetHERISLAND1_2_FD_187400 | JGI IMG/M metagenome (GOLD analysis project Ga0209454, IMG submission 187400) | Marine gutless worms symbiont microbial communities from Max Planck institute for Marine Microbiology, Germany - Olavius geniculatus... | ecosystem: Host-associated > Annelida >...
TCAATGTCATCGATGAACCAGGCTGTTGACTGGAGATCAGCTGATGAAGGTATTCAGGTAGTGAAGTAGACTGTATCTTAAAAAAATATTAAATATTAAGCAAAATATTAAGCCGATAACCTCGTTGATTTATCACTATCAGCATAATTCAAGAGATCTCCGATCTCACCTGTTCTTGGAGTATCTGTCGGCTGTGGCACGGTCGGCGCAGTCACGTGCATCGATCTCCAGCTCAACGATACGCACGGGGATGATGTTTCGCTGCTCCATCAGCACCATCTGAGCCTTCGTCAGCGGATAGCCGTCCAACACGTAGCTGAAACAACCGCGCATCATAACGATTCGATTTAAACGCACTTCTACACCCACGATAGGATGCATGAAAAATCTAAAAACATACTCAGGTCAGGTCAGGTCAGGAGGTCGCGTAGTCCTGAGACCTTAGCGTCGCTCTTCCGCCGTGACCGCGTTTAATAGCCAGCTTCCATTGATCAGCAGGTGGGCGGTTGTTGTCTCTTCGGAGCTGGTCTATCCACCTGCCACGTGGACGACCGGGACGACGTTTCCATGTAGGGTCAGGGAGGCGTCCCTGAGACAACCTGACGCAACTGTGGAGTGCCTTGTGAGCTGGTACTTCGTCGCCGAGCCTCGCTAGGTGTCCGAAGATGGCTGAGCGATGGCAACAGATGGTGGTCGATAGGGAAGGGAGACCGGTGCGAGCGGCAATCTCTTCATTCCGTACGAATTGATGCCATGACATACCTAGTATGCGACGCTAGCATTTCATATGGAATGCATCTAGTGATTTACTGTCTGCCACTGTAAGGGTCCAGGTTTCAGATGCGTATAAAAGCACTGACTGTACCAAGGCAAGATAGACGCATACTATGGACATAAACATACTAAATGCTAACAAATGAAGCAAAAGAATAAAATGATAAAACGAGTTGTCTGGAAAATCGTGTGTTGCAGTCAACATTGTCAGAAACGTGAACACGTTAAGATCAAGAAAACAAAAACGCCGGCAGAGTTCACTAACTGTCATCAAACGTACCAAAGCTATACTCCCCAAATGTTGGGATTTTCTTCTCTTGGCAAATTAATGAAACACAGCCATTTTGCACTGCACATCAAAGACTGAAAATGCGTTTTCAGAGCTGAAAACATGTCAAAATGCGTTTGCAGCCTGGTCTCCGACCCAGACCCTGCTAAGTAAACTTACAGCGCTCCCCCAGACTCCTCTATCTAGAAAGAAAAAATGGGAAAGACAGTAAAGGAAAAAATCTAGGAAGGAAAAGGAAATTTTATAAAGATAAAGGAAAGGGAGAGGAAGAGGAAAGGCAAGACTACATACAACCCGTGATCAGAACAACAGTGAAGCAAGTAGGCCTAAAGCGCGTTACGGGTTTTATTTAACGTTATGTGCTACAGAAATTTACGTTTTATTTATTCATTTTACTTACTCAATACAGTCCACCAATGCCATGAACTTTTCAGCAACTCGGATAAAACTGCATAAATAATTAAACAAAAAAAGGAAAAGTTAGCACTTTAGCATTGGAATGGTGTATTAAATGGTGTATTAAAATGGTGCCTTTCACCAATATTCCTAGCTCCCATTACCGGAAATGAATTTAGGCATGCTTAGCAGTTTGGCCAAGCAGGGGGCGCCACAAAAATGGGTCCCCACAGAACACAGAATGTCAAGACAGCAGCGCGCAACATTCTCTTGACGTTCTCTGGCCTGTGTGCGCTTCTTTAAGACATGCTGCAACATTTAAAATTTCGCTGGCCTGAAAGTGAACTCCGTACGCTGTACTGCAAAACCAGCAGTTTACGACGTTACTTCCTTATTAATTTCCGGAACAGAAAAGTTACCCGCGGCCCCATAAATGTACCAAACATGGCCTAAGTCTAACCAAGTACACTTCATGACCTACTTTGTCGCCAATCTGTCACTGCAGTCAGTCAAACGTGATGCTCGAAACGTGGCTTGGTTCCGTGCACAGCACCTGGCCATTCTCAGGCAGAACTCACTGTTGATCACAGTCAAAAAATGATTCCCTAAGTTTCAACACGGTCCACAGTGAATTATGCCTCGTCACACTCGCATAATAATACACTGTATAGACCGTATTGAAACCTATATTTTTATTTGAGTGGCTCGGTAGTCTAATGGTAACGTGTCGGACTTGTAATCCTGAGGTAACTCAGAGGCGCAGGTTTGACTCCACACCGGAACACCTTAGGCAAGTTGTTCACACACATGTGCCTCTGTCACCAAGCAGTATAATTTGGTACTGGCTTCACCGCTGGGACGTAAACAGGCACACCGCGCGATACACTGGTCCCGTATCCGTGGTCTCGCAGTGTAAAAACTGGTGTCTGGCTGAGGGCCTTAGGAAACGGAGATCAGCGCCGCCCTATGGGTCGTAAGGCTCGGGAAAAACTTTACTTTACGTTTTTTACCCTGGTCTACTTATCGCTGTGCGGCATGGCTCCAGCATACCTGCCCGCCGACTGTCAGCTGGTCTCTGGCGAAGGTCGTCGTCAACTGCGTTCTGCCAAGTCAAGGACATGTGTCGTCAGACGGACCTACAGCAGCTATGAAGACATATAATATGCTTTGCTGCTGCAGGTCTGAGGCTGTGGAACAATCTTCCAGCTCATCTCAGACAAACTGACATTAACTTTGAACAGTTCTAGCGGCTGCTGAAGACATTTTTGTTTGGATGTTAAGAGCGCGGCGCATTCTGGCTAACTGTTAAATTGCGCTCCTTAAGTCATCTTACTTACTTACTTACTTACTTAACTAAAATATTGTAACTTATCTATTCGTCGAGCTTGCCCAGGCGAGCTTTCTGTTTGATAGTCTTTATTTCGACGCGTTGACCAACTGGACGCTAAGTTTTACATATTGATATTTCAGCAGGTAGTCCAGCAACGCGTTTAAGGTGATTTTTAACAACGGCTTTGGTAAAAATTGTCGGGCAAACATAAAGTGATAATTAAAATCGATCAGTATTTGACAAATATATTGCAGAAACGCTGGCTTATTATGCATACAGCTCATATACTTTGCCGAGTTCTCTATAGACAATGTAATAAAATAGCGAAGTTTGCATTTTATTGTCAAAATTTTTATCAAACGGTGGCCGATTTTAATAATTTTGTCACTGCATAGTTGCCATAAATAACACGAAGTATGTTGTTTTACGGTTGTTTTAGCCTGTACTGTTTATATCATTTTGTTTTACTCTATCTCATCGCACACGCGGAAACCTCATTACATACGTATGGAGGAAAGCTTGCTGATAGTTTGGCTTGACTAGAGACATTTATCTTATGCGGTAGGCGTAGGAAGCAGTGTTAGGAAGCAAGCTAGGTTTAGAATAGAACTGGCTCGTGTTGGCTGAAAGCGTAGCTAGAAAAACTAGGCACATTTAGCTGTAGGCTGCGTCTGCGACGTAGCTAGGGACGTAGCTAGAATATTTCTGTCTGCCACGAAAGCGTTAGCAGCAGCGCAGGTCCTTTATCTAGTGAGACGAGCTCTAGACATCGGTCTGTGCGGAGCTCTTCTAGCTGTCGCGATGTAGCGTACGTGATAGCGGCGTCATCGCTGTGGTGACGTCGTAGCTATGTGTTCCTGACCTATAGAACCTCGCCAATAAATGTTATTATTCTGGTTATCATCCTGAGTCGTCTCTGTGTCTCCTAGAACCGCCTTTGGACAATATGGACGAACCAATAGTGGTCTGACAGTTGGAGTGACACAACCAGCCTGCCTACATTCGGATGCAGCTAATTCCCCCGGAACATCCAGTAAGAAGCCACCAACGGCCTCTCTTACGCGTACGACATATCGTGACGACTCTGCGTGCCGGTATATTGAATGAACTGTGCGTTGTCGTGACTGGGCAGTGGCTGGCTGCAGTGTTTTGTTCGACCTCTTGGTCTCAATTCTCACGTCGTCTATAGCCATTGCGCCACCTCACAGCTGCCAGATTAAATCCGTTAGTCTCCGGTATTGTAATAAAAGGCGAGTACATCAGAGCATGAAACGCAATAGCACTGTATCAACGATTCACGGAACGGCAACGAAAAAAACGCAACCCAGACTAATCGGCACGAGAGTATCGCTGTTGTCTATCGTCGAATACTAGTTGTTGTAATTAATAAACTCGCGGCACGGGAGGTGAATTATTACTCTCGTGACAAAAAAACGAACGCAAAAATAGCGCAATGACCGTTTGATTGATGGCTGGCGTCTGATGGGGCTGGACAGTGGCCGGGTGGCGGTGGTGGTTTTTGCAGTGAAGAATTGTTAATGCGCAACGCATCACGCTTCAAAGCGGCGTCCACGGCAGCCGCTGTCCCGCACATCACACGGACACGTCCACTCGGTGGCTCCTCTCTGAGATCAGCTCGTCGGGTTTATACATCTCAAACTTCACTCACTATGTATGTACTGGCTGCTGCTGCTGCTGCTGCGTCGCTGTGCATTACAACCGGCCAGTTCATCAGCACAGATCCATCACTGGCCGACTGACGTCCATCAGCACGTGTGTGATAACTCATCGGGGACACGATCCCTCGTTCTACGATTGCGCGAAAACAGATCAGTCTGGACGCATCGTTCGCTTGCAAAATCCGAATCGTTAAAACCCGGGATCGCAAAACCTCCCCGACTGTCACGCTGCAGTACTGTTTCCTGCTCCCACGAGTAAAATACTGTATCTATTCATCGAGCTCTTGTCCCCGGCGGGCTTTATATTTGATAGTTCGATCAATCACACTTCATTTCGACGCGTTCATCAACTTTTTGGCGCAAAAAACCTGCAAATGACGACCTTGAAATGCAACACAGACTTGGAAAATTTTTTTAACTTTTTATTTGGCCATCAAAACTTAATCTCATCTATTAGCCTAAGCAACAGGTCGTAATGAAATGTATAATTATGGTAAAAATAAAAATGTACCACGCTGGCGGTATTTTCTGCTAAAAATACAACCGAACACTGCCAAAATGAAGCCCCGTGCTTCACTTTAGCTCATTTTGTCTCACGCTTCACTTTCTTTTTATGCTATTATATATTAAACCAATAAAGTTTATTCATGACTAAAAAACATATTGACTGCAATGTGCGTATATTTTTCTCGTTCCTTGTTTGCAAGAAAATGATGAAAAAACAGTAAAGCATTGAGGACGGAGTCCAGCTGTTTCGCGGTTGTGCGTTAAAGCTGAAACTCCGCCATTCCGATCTGCTGCAGACTTGTCGAACAACGTACTGTCTAAACGGCAGGACAGCTAATCCACAACAAGTTGCGCGCATAATAAAAATTTGCCCACAAATAAAATCGAAAACCCACAAACATCGAGAAAATCCTATTCTTGACATGTCAAAATGAGATGAGTGATGACGTATAGTTCGTTGTACGGCTCGTTTTGCAACAAAGTCCGCAATTAGTCAAACAATAGTGGAGAGAGAGCTTAAATGTGCAGCATACGACGTTTTGCCAGTCAGCCAGCCGGGTCCACTCCACTCGGTGGTCTTTTCTCATCTCGTAATTCAGCGTTACGATGCCGTTAGATTATTATATACGGCGGCACTGCTTTCGACGATATCTTCATAACTCGCCGACTGGACCGTTAGCAAGCAGCCGGTGCTTAATGTAGCAGCGAAAACAGCCAGAGTAAGACGACGACGTCAGTATTTCACCATTGTTGCGCGACCCCAGAATGATCGCATTAAATATTTTCGATCGTTCGTGCGTTCTGTTCCTGCTTATCAGCAGGCAGCCGACAACGGCTCGCGATTTATAAGACCAGATTCCACTTTGATTTGTTGCACAACAGACTGTGCGACAAGTCCTGCGAGTCCTGCAGCAAGTTGCACAGCTCGGAGTGCAACAAGTCCGCTACTTATCGAACTAATGGAGTTGCTGCGTAAGCGTTGGCGCCGTGACGATTTACAACGGCTGTTAACGGCGAGCGTTATTCAGCGTCGCTGAACCTTGTTAGTCGCCGAATAACTTGTCAACCGCCGGCCTCACTTCCACGACATCTTGCACAGACTTTCAACAGTCGCTTAGAAAGCACAGTCTGCTGTTTTATCGTCGCACACGACAAAATTCCGTGCAGTTCGCGCTGCCTGTGGTTACACGCTTAGATTATTCTCTCCGTATTGTACTGGCTGTATGAAATGCTGTGCTACAAATATATGGATTTTGCATTGATTCAGTAAGTACAAATAATTGTATTTTTATTTACAATATACTGCATTTTCGCATACGCTAAGGCACTGTGTCCAGAATGTCGCCTCAGTCTTGACGTCTCGTCTCGAAACTGCGTCACGGGTCTCGTCTCGGTCTCGGCCCAATAGATCTCGACGTCCCATCTCGGACCATTCCGTTTCGTCGAGGCGTTTTGTGCAGGCACGCGCCGTGCATAGCCTTATTTCTCCAATACTAACCATGTAGTATGCCCTGTGTTTTTGAGCTGCTATCAGCAGTGGATTTCTCGCAATAAACTGACTGTGCATGTTGTCGACATTAATTTACGGAAAATTACATTTGCAAAATGTAAGCCACTCTGTTTTTTGGTTAGCGTAACAAATAAACTGACACGCTAATGGCTTAGAATGAGCTGTCGCTGAGGACAATAGAAATAAATTAGAAAATAAATAAATAAACAAGATTGCAGGTTATAGATAGACTAGGCCTATAAAACACATACGACGGTCGATGACGTGAACGTTAAACAAACTCCGATGTTTGCCAATGACAATGACGCAAAATTCGCATTTTGTTTCGCACTTTACACTTAAACAGATTTCGCGCTTTCGCATTTCACAGTTAGCACCTTAGCTGCAAGCATCATGATAGGGATTATAAAATCGAATACACTTCCGATCACAAAGCAAAATTTCGCGGCGATCGGCTGACGAAGCACGGAGAACTCGCAACGAAAAAAGGAAAAAAAATACATGCCAGCAAACATAACTTCGCTCCGAAAACTAACGATTACGGGCGGAATAATCCTCTTTGTTTATATTTGCGAAACTGAAAATGAAGGAAATGTGCAAGTCATTATTATATCATATAACCGGAAAATGACAAGAGCAGGTTAACAATGCCGTTTCTGTGTTTTTGTGTATGTATGTATGTTCTTGTTTTTTATGAGCCATGCTGCCTGAGTCAAATAAAATAAACGAATGATTGAATAAGTGTCGCCTAAAACACCAATATTATTGTAAAATTAATTTACATTTGTGGTGTTTAATACACGTCTCGGCCAAAGTCTCGGAGGTAGCTGCAACGGCTTGGTCTCAGTCTCGTCTCGGTATTGGCTTAGAAGGTTTCGTGCACATCCCTGCACCGTGACAACTCGCCACAGACACCTGCTGTGACAGTCTGACAGAGGCATAAAAACATGACAAGATAACGGGTTTGATCAACGTCAGCCGACAGATAAACGAATAAAAAACCGCCGTCGTCCAAACTTCACAAACTGGCTAACTAGCACAATCAGCGAAAATTCGCGTGAGAACAAAATGTCCTGTTTCTGTTTTTTTATCTCAGGTGCGTACGGTCAGCCAATCTGTGGATTTTCAGTGCAGCTGTTTAATTACCTTTGTCAGTGAATTAAATGAACCTAATGTATTTGGCTAAATCTTTTTCAGCGATCGCAGCCTTCGAAGGTATTACCCGCGGCCTGCAGCGACTTACCATAACTAGCAAATATCTACAAACGCTGTTAACTACACAGACAGAATTAAAGATCTGCTGAGTCTCTTAACTCGAAAACGAAAAGCATGAAAAACCAAAATTGGCGTGAACGTTTCCCATGAAAGAACAAAACTGGCGGTGTGCCAAGTGTCACACATCACAGTTTAGCATGCTGGACAGCAAAGTTAAGGTGTGTTCTCACTGCGCGCGTCAACGCGCCGTACGCCGCGTAACGCGCGTCACGCGCCAACGCGCGCTAAACGCGGAGACCATCTCAAGTGACTGTTCAATTACACTCTACCTCACCTTAGAAGAGCGAATACATAACCACTTCAATTGAGATGGTCCCCGCGTTTAGCGCGCGTTAAGGCGCGTTACGCGGCGTACGGCGCGTTGACGCGCGCAGTGAGAACGCACCTTTAATAGGTTAGAGTCGCGCAGCGCTGAACGAACCGCCGTCACCACTGTGCCGACATTATCTTTGTAGTTTTATTCATGTCAGTTCCCAGACACGTGTTCTGCCTATAGACCTACGCTAATGGACGAGACGATTGGTTATAGCTCACCTGTTTCTGTGAGACGCGAAGAATCTTGAAGTAGACGGTGCACATGACTGCCAGCGGCATGAAGTAGGTTCCGCCGGCGATCACCAACACGTACACAATGTTCAGCTTGAACTCGCACTTGTCTGGCTCCGCCCAGTTCTGGACGTCTCCGTCGACGGTGTTCCAGCCGGCGTGGATGGGTACAAAGCCGACGAGTGCCGAGAAGACCCAGACGCCAGCGTTCAACTTCCAGACAAGACGCACGCTGACGGTGTCATGGTAGCGGAACGGCTGACAAATGGCGAAGTAGCGGTCGAGGCTGATGGCGAACAGTATGAGAATGGACGCGGTACACAGGGTGACGTCGGTAGAGATGTAGACGTTACAGAACACAGCTCCTCCTAGCGTCCAGGCGCGGCCTCCATTCAGCGTCACCCACGCGCTCACCGGCAGCACGATACACCCGAGCAGCAGGTCGGTGACCGCCAGCGACAACAGGAAGTAGTTAGTGGCCGTGCGCAGCTTGCGGTCCGTGCCGATAGTGATGCAGACGAGCAGGTTGCCACCCACCGTGACAACGATCAGCAACACCAGAGCTAGCCCGATACCGACCGTCTCCGCTACGCTGTAGCCTGTCATTACGTCACTTCCGGTCCTGTTGATCAACGTCGCCGCCGTGACGTCACGCCCCGAGGTAACGACGGCAGCCATGGGCGGGTGGGTGACACGTGACCGGAAGTCGCCTGGTCAACTAACTCAGTCTTTACGAATCGATGATCACTCAGTCACAATACCACTTGACTGTAATGTCGTGTTCATAGCGACAAAACTCAACCCAACTTAACTCAAATGAAACAGCTCAGTTTTTGTCAGTTTTCGACATTCTGAGCATATATATACCTGCACGTACGACGTCGTTTGCTAGCTGAAGTTAACTGCGACGCAATAAGGGAAAGTCTTTGCGGCGTTTCGCCCGACTTCGCAACCGACCGAGCGACCTTGACGACGTGGTAACAGCATAACCTAGTGGCTGGTCAGACCGCTGACCAGAGAGAACTAAAAAGAGAGAGATCAGCCAAGCAGACGCTATCGGCGATTAGCGAGGAGCTGCGGCCGAACGACAGACAGCCAACGCAGCGTCGGTGGCTGAATGTAAATCAAGCGAGTCACGACCGACGATTATAGTCCAGTCGAAGCACGTCGCATGCAGAAGCACCACCACCTCGCTGCGCACTGCTAACAACGGATGCAGCGGAATGCGCCGTGCGCCCGGCCGGGCGCAATTATTACCGTCCTCTGTACCGCTGTTGCTGTAACTGGTCGCTGTGGCAACCGCCGCTGCAGCTGCTTCTAATTAAAGCTAAGCAACGTGACGAAAAAGATTTCTCAAGTCGGTTAATGTGGCAGCTGGTCACCACGTTCGAATGCGTCGTTGTAAACGTGCATAACGTACAAACATTCGATGTAGACGCGGATGTCGGAAGCAGCTAAGAGCTTCATTGTCGCAGAGAAAAAGACCAGTACGTGTTTTAGTTATGAACAACATGTAAGTAAGTAAGTAAAAGAGCTCAGCTTATATAGCGCATCCACGCCAGAAAAGTCTCTAAAGCGCTGCATATAGCAGCCATTCAAAAGTTGCTAAATTTTGCATTACAGTCAATGGAGATTTCAAAGCAGTATAACTCGGTCCCCGTAAAAGATAATTGCGCGCTGTTTGCACCTACCCCCTATTTGCGGGTTCGGGCTATCTGATGATGTTAAAATTTCTCCCCTGCCGACCCCTAATGCCACGGCAACGAATTTTGGGACAAAAGTGACTATAACTCGGCACCCGTGAAAGATAATTGTTAGCTGTTTTCACTTACACCCCTATTTTCGGGCCCGTGCTATCCGATGGTGTCATTTAAATTTCTCCTCTGCCGAATACTGTTGCTATGGCAACGAATTTTGCGACAAAATTGACTACAACTCTTCCCCCGCAAAAGACAATTGCTTTCTGTTTGCATCTACTTCCTGTTTTCGGGCCCCCGCTATCCGATGGTGTCATTTAAATTTTTCCCTGCCGACCCCCGTTGCTATGGCAACGAATTTTGGGACAAAATTGACTAACTCGGCTCCCGCAAAAGATAATTGCACGCTGTTTTCACCTACCCCCCTTTTTTCGGGCCCGGGTTATGCAATGGTGTCATGTAAATTTTTTCCCTGAAGACC
>Ga0209454_1004433_pt1 | contig 10483 bp, 5 predicted proteins | sample WorMetHERISLAND1_2_FD_187400 | JGI IMG/M metagenome (GOLD analysis project Ga0209454, IMG submission 187400) | Marine gutless worms symbiont microbial communities from Max Planck institute for Marine Microbiology, Germany - Olavius geniculatus... | ecosystem: Host-associated > Annelida >...
GGTTAACTTATGTAACACTATATTGGTAACAGAGATATTTTGTTATCGATATTCAACAATTAATAACTCCGCTCTAAAATAATATTTTTAAACAAAATTTGGTGGTCTTTTCAGTAGTTTATTAGGGAACAATTGCACAACATTTTATTTAAATTTGTTTAGATTTGACATTTTTATTGTACGATGTCTAGGGGGTTACTTTTTTCAGAACACAGTGTGTAGTCAGTTATATGTAGTGCTAAGAATCAAATAGTACAGCAAATAGTAAAGCAAAGAGTATAATGACCTCAGGTCCAGCAATGACCAAGTAACAATGCGGTTGCTTTGACCGATGCCATCCTACAGCAGAATATGCAAAGCAAATCTACTGTCCACAGCATAATATGATACAATGCCCAGAAATTCACTACTGATAACTGAAAAACACCAAAGACAGCAACAAGGCCAGAAGATACAAGATACAATGCCAAGTAAATCTACAATATCATGACACCAAAAACTATATCAGCATTATCTTTCACTACAAACAATCGCTGGTGCCATAAGTAAATCAAGGTTTAATGGCCCGCTCAACACATAATAGGTCAGTTAAGGGGTGGCCTTTCTAGGCAATGCACACATAAACATATAATAATAAAACGGAAAGTTTAATCTTGACAAAAAACCATAAATAACGTTATTACGAGGGTCGTTCGATGAATAGGTTACAAAAAAGCCATTCCAAAAATTCTTAAAATAAGAAAAATTTTAAATATACATTTTGTAGGAAATTTAATTCTGAGCATACGCTGAAATTCTTTCAATGACGACGTCATTATTGTGACATCATCTATTAACAGAACACAAGTCTACTTGTGTATTATTCTCTCCACCAGTAATCTATCATAACTCACAAATGACAAACAGCACAGGAGCGAAGTAAAATGAATAAACTTAACAAGTTAACATCACATCTTTAAATTTTATTTAAAACAGTATTGTTTTATTTTTTAACATGTCTTCTGATTTCTTTCAAACATTTGTCCCATCTGTCACCAAGCTTCTGAATTCCCGATGCAAAGAACGATGCTGGCTGCTGTCAAAGCCATCGAAGAACGACTGATTGCAGCTCGGTACCTGATGCAAATTTCTGCCCACCTAGCATTTTCTTCCACCAAGCGAGTACCGTTGGCTTCATAAAACACGTATCTCTATATACTGAATGCATCTAGGAGTAAATTGAATTTGCATTAAGTCATTTTGCCCACAAAAAAGCAATAAGGGCACGCTGTTTGTTATGGGGCGATTTCAGGGGTAACGTCGCTGAATTTAATATTCATAAATGACGCCACAGTGAGGTCATCGTAATAAAACTCACATCAGGTGCTCAAAAGTTAAATTCCCTGCTACAAAACATATATTTCAAATTTTTCCTACTTTGAGAATTAATGAAATGGCATCACTTTGTAATTTATTTATCAAACGACCCTCGTATTATCCATAATATCATGCTATGACGCTACTGAGAAGATACATAAATGGTTTGGTAAGTATCGACTAGCCAATGCTGACTAAACTCGCATGTATCAACACTTAAAACATGAACAAGAAGCCCAGGTGTCACTAGGGTGGGGCCGACCATATTGGTTGTCACTGACCTTGAAGGTCATCCAAGGTTGATGATTTTTATGCCATCTGAAAGGGCGTATGTCACTTCATATTAGTGATTAGTAGTAACTGTGGCCCTATCTCACACCGTTTCCGAGATATAGCCACCTACAGCTTGAAACATTCCATTCCATAGTGCATAATGACCCTTCAAGGTCATCCAAAGTCATCGATTTATATGTCATTTGAATACCAGTATGCAACTTCCTATTAATGATCAATAGCAACCTAGACCCTATCTTGCACCATTTAGCCACAGTACATCCATGACGAACAGACAGACGGATGACAACTACAACAAAGGGCCAACCTTAAGCTTCACACTTAGCGGTTGGCCCAACAACAACCCAACAACAAAATCTTACGTGAAAATATTTGTAGAAGATAGAGAGGATCCTTCACTGGCCTCAGACCAGCAATGAGGGTGAAAAGTTGACCGGAGTCTGGCAGCTGATGCAAAGTTATCCAGTCGGCTCTTGATAAACATCGCTCAGGTGATGTTATCACACCTGCATAGTGCAACATTACAGAACGTAACACTTGTAATATAGCACAGCACTTGCCTTAACACGTGCAGGATAAAGACACAAGAATAAATTAAAGGCCATATGATGCAGTCTTCACACCACTGCAAGGCAAACCACTGCAAAATGCTATATTACTACAATGTGCATAGAGTCTGTTTGTTTGTCTATCTGTCGGCCCCCTCTAGGGCCTTCTAGGGTTTAAATCTCCCGTAATGTTACCGGTAACTTACGGTAAATTACGGTAAGGTAAAATTGCAAAATTACCGGTAAATTACGGACTTTTATTTTATTTGATTTTATTTTACACACATTAAGTGCCATAATAGCCCAATCAATTTGATTTTGAAACTAAAGTGCCAAAGTCATCTACTTACGTATGTTAACTGCTATTCTGAGACTTTTTCAGTGGGATGCACTTCTGTTAAAGGTAAAATAGGTAATTTACCGGAAATTTACGGTAACAGTAACATTCCCAATCTTACCGGTAATTTTCGAACAATAGGGCCTTCCCTGTTGCACGGAAGTGAACCATGACCGCGACCACGGCGTTCGAGTCCTTGGGCCTTAGGTACGTGCCTCCACCTTGCCTCCCACCTGCCCCCACGAGCAGCTTGAGGGAGCGGGGGTTGAGTTGCCAGGTCTTCTTTCCCCGCTGATTCTGTCAAGCCCGTCAGCTTAACGCACTGTGTCGCGCTTCATGTCGGAAAACTCCTGCCCGCTCACGGTTATTGTAAATGACAAAAAACGTCAAATATCCAAAGTTGTGCATGTGCATTTAAAGTTGGACATATGCGCCACTCAGCACAAAGTCTAAACAGCATTTACACAAGATGGTAAACATATCATAAACATAAACATAAACAACATATCATATTTCTAGTGTTTTCTCTTCGACACTGTTGGCTTGATAACAAGCTGTTGCATGCCAGATGTGGCCCACAGGCTGATGTTGTGCAGCACTGACGCACAAACCATCTAGGCCTACATCACATGTAAATGACAAAGATTATGATATTACGTAATCATAAATAAAAATGAATAATCAAATCACCTTGGGGTATCAAATAAAACTTCTTTTCCATAACCACTGGCTTAAAAACACAAAATCATGCAATCTGTAAAACAAATAATATAATAAATTGTACACATACACAAGCATGCTACAAGCATGCGACAACAATAGTCAAGTCTGTTACAGCAAAATAAAAATGAGAAATCCATTAATACTAGTCATACATATTCATGGACAATGTGTGGCTCCAAAGGATTTAGTTTTTGACGAAAAACTGATGAAATGATTACAACTGGCGGTTGTGACAAAAATATTGTTTTTTGACAAAATTTTACAAAATTTACTAAATTTCACTTCTTAACAAACGAAAAATGACATTTTTGACCGCAAAATCCTCTCTAGCCTACTCATCATAAGCACTTAACTTCAAATGGCGAAAAACTAGCAAAATTTGGAATTTGTGGCAAAACTTTTGGCAAAGTTTGCATTTTTTGACAAACGAAAAGAAAAGTGAATGCCAAAAGCCTCAAAACTGTACAGAAGACTTCATAGCATGAGTTACAGCAGTTACAGCTATACACTGCTGAAAAAGCCTTATTTTCAGACGGCAAAAACTGGCAAAATTTTTGACAAAATTTGCATTTTTTAAAAATGAGAAATGGCATTTTTGGTGGCAAAATCCTTTGGAGCCTAAGAATGTGTATGGAGAAATAAAGAGACTGATCACTGATAGCTAATAAAATGATATCATTAAAACACAATTACATGGCATTAAAACATGAAGCTACAACCTACCCATAACTGCATGGCAGCAGTAACCATAAAATTTGAAAATGCAATCAGCACCCTAAAAATACATGCCAAACACATTTAATCAACAATATCTATGAACTTATCTTAATGTTTAACACCATAACTGAATAAGCAAAACACATTACTTTAATAAAAAATGTAACATACACTAAATTCAGACCAAGGCCAATGTAACATCTCTATCTGCTACACAAATAAAACAGGTATGCACAAGTCAAATGATGCTGCAGATCACGTAACAGTAAACTATAGCAGAAAGTAGAGCATGGCTTCAAAAAACTGATATTTTATCTCATACTTCCAATATATTATGCACAGCAAAACGGCATTCACATTACCGTACAGTACACCTACTACCCAGATGATGAAATAATGTTGGTACTAGCAAAACTCATCTACACAACAGAATAAGAACTACCAGGTAAAAAATCTACCAACATCGCAAACAGAGGTGCCATCTACATTAAAATTATGACTTACATCGTTAAGCAAGAGACATTAAATCTGCCTCAAAACAGTGTGTGATGTAATATGCCAAAGCTGTCCACAAATTTTACCAAAGCCAGATAACCCAAAAATGACCGGACGCCAGATCACATCCCTAGAGAGAAGCAATCAAGTAGAGTGATGTCCAATGTTCACTGGGTCTCAGGTCAGTAATTATGGATTATCTGTGCAGCAAATGCATAATATCACAAACAGGAACCGAGTAAAATAATATTACAACATTAGAGGTTTTCACGATGATGTGCTATATAAATTGACATCTGACATTTGACAACAAAAGCAGAAATCACTCTCAACCACCGAGACATTACAAACCTTGCATTACCGACAGCCTGCAGCATGATGTCTTTGTAACGAGGTTCGTTGCTCCATTCATTTATATCGGTGCCTCCAAATATGAGTCCATATGGACAGCTTACATCTTCAGCAATACAAAGCATTCAATATCATTATCTTCTAAAATCTAAATCCAGCAGCAAATAAACAACAAAGATACACCAAAGAATAAGCAAAAAGCACTCGCATTTCAAAGCTAACAAAATTAATTAATTAATTATAACTGCATTTGCTTGGACGATGCCACAAAACCATTATAACAAGCAGCATATTACAGCATATTATTTTCAATGCACTATGTACCAGTATCAAATTTCTCATCAGTGATAAAACATAAAAATATCCTTATCACAAACTCACCAAAAAATGTATTATTTCATAGCAAAAAGTATCAGTTAACCAATTTACAGCTGTGCGCAATAAATAACTCATTAATGACAATTTGCTGTTTCCTACCAAAAAATACTACACAAAACTATAAATATTTCTTTCCTGATTATTTAATGCACAAACCTCTCAGTAATTTTCCTGCATGAACAGCATGAATACCCAGAATGCATGACACACGACTTTCAACAAGATAGCGACGAAAATCTTCAATGGTGATAAAACTGTCAGATTCCTTCACCTCACACTTATATCCACAGTCTAGCACATATCGCCTAAAAGCAACCACAAGGCTTCCAACTTTGGCTTTGCATGGTCACCATAGATGACACCATTTATTCAGTATTTAATGAAGCACTTACTTTCCACTCTATATTTATAAATTAGGCTGCATCAGTAAAAGGTTTAAAAACAAACTGTACTGTAATATCTCACATTTCGATAACAGCATTACCAATCAACTCAATTACCAAGTGACAGTGCACTTCTTTGGCACCATTTACATAAAAAGTTTTAAAAATCGAAATAATACTGACAACAATAATCGATTAATTTACAAAATTCTACAATAGAACAAATCATTTTGTTTCACCTGATTCTCTGTGCTGTTGTGTTGTTTCCGCATCCATCGCCAAAATGGCCCAAAATCAGCATGTTGACAATTTCTTTTGCACTACAACAAAATGAACAGTAATCATGATATATGCTAAAGATACAGCAGAAAGACTATGAATTTGGTTAATGCCATAAGATGCAGTTAATAGACATCAATGTCAAACGTCTCTAATTTATAAATATACGATGACCTATTTGACTGGCAGCCGGTCACACAGTCTGTAGGCAGTCACCACCAAGCGAATGACCCCAAATAAAGTAAATGTGCTACTGAGTAGAATTTGTGTGATTATTGTGGCATAAAGTTCACGGTTTAGGACTAGAGTTTGGGTTAGCATTGGGGTTAGGATTAGCATTTTTAAAAGATTTATGTGATGATTGTGGACACCAAAAGTTAGTATAGAATATGGGTGGTAAATTTGAGGTTCCTGTAGGCAAGTACTGCTAAAAACTTGCCAACCGGCTATCTGTGCTCAGCTTGACGTGCTAGTTGACTGACTGCTGGATGCGTGACGCCATGGCTGAAGTCATCAGTTGCTTGGCTGCTACCGTCCCTGTGGTGGTACCGCAAGACCCTAAAAGGTGTTCGCAGGGACAGTCTTAGCTGCTACCTATGTACCTATAAGCACCATGGTGCTCATACATAACGGCTAAAGCTGTTCAAGGTCATGACCGGTCAAATGACCATCCTTATAGGGACAGACTTTTGACTGGACTGTAAGGACCAGTTATTTGACCGGTCACTGAGCACGTTTAACCGGTAACAATATTTGACCAGTCATATAACCTATAGACTATCCATAATTATATTTACCGTGTGCATGCACGGTCCGTATGCAGTCACAAAGTGTTATTTACCGTGTGCAAATCGCACATGTTTAGATGGCATATTTTACTAAACTCCTTCTGCAGCAAAATTTAAAGTGCAGTTTAACATCATAGGCTATAAGCAATAATCAACTGCAGTTTAATTGAAAAGTGCATACATTAATTAACTATTTGGGTCACTTAGGGGTAATTGAAGAGCTTAGGTGGTAGCTGATATTCTGTTTCGAATCAATTAAGCCCCTAATGTAAACTTTTACTATGATGAAAAATCTGCCACCCAAGGAAACAACCATAGTGTCCGTCCTTAGATGACATAATTCCACCCAAAATGTCATCCGATATCCACGTCAGAAGTTTAGACTGTGCGCAGGCACGGAAGTTAACCGTGAGTCCGTGACTTCAATGGACAGACCATAGGCCTATGTACTATAGCGTGCACTGCCTATAGCATTTTCTGCGTGACATCAGATCGTGCATGTGCACGATCAATAACACCATGCATAGACTATCTAACTGGCTGCCAGTCAAATATCCTGTGCCATATAAATACCAAGTAGGAATATATCGAGTGCCAGATGTCTAAATCCGTTGGTCAAAATAAGCAAGTTAGAACACTACATATTTCTGTCAATATACATAAAAATGTCAAACAACTAACTCCGCTAGTATCAGTGGAATTTACCTCATTGGCTTGCCGATTGTTTTTACCGATATCAAAACAAGCACCTGTAGCTCATGAGTCCACAATTAATATGCTTGCTACGCCCGTACAGAAAAATGTCAACTAGTCACTACAACATTTTGCGTCTCATCATAATAATGTTTTTCGTTTTCTTTTGCTTCTGGCGTTAAATACCAAATCTATTTACGAAAATATCTGAAAATATCAAAAACAAAACAACAAAGTTACAAAAACTTCCCTTTAAATGAATGACGTCACAGTGTTTAATCATATCTTTCATATAACCCAAGTTCTAATGAGTATGTAAAACAGCAAAACTCTAGCCAAATTACCATTTCTGCTCGAGATGCAGACACGGTGCAGATCATGAAATTCCGAATCCAGATCCCGCTGGAAGAACTTGCAGCGTCCCCCAGGCCCTCTAGCTAGATTTAAGGGGTTTTACGTTTAAGGAAAAAGCAGGAGAACCTATATAAAAGAATGACCTGTGGGGTCCAGTAACGGGGGAGGCACCAGGGCAGAGCTCCTCGTCAGAGAGTAAAGCCTTATAATTAAGCCGAAAGCTTTTCAATGTTTTGACGTTTGATGGAAGCGGCAAATTCTGTCTTCTTTCAAAACTTCCATTTTTTGTATTCTGCATAAAAAACAAAAATCTTGCTAAAATTTTTGTACGTCAGTCAAGTCATGGAGTTTGAAACCCCACCACCGAACACCTTGAATACGCCACTGGACAGCTACTCCTTCATAGGCCTACCTCACGTCGGCTGATAAAGGCGATAGCATATTCCAACCTAGTTTTCTAGATGCCACTTAATCTTAATTTGCCCCCTAGAAAATTTTTTGACGCGCTACAGCTATGCTGTAGGCGTATAAGCCTAGCTGTAGGCGTCTATAGAACGCGAGTTGTCGTATGCCCATCCGTATCACCGTATGTAACAAATATATTGTGGCTAAGCGGTGCGAGATAGGGCCTATAGGTTTCTATTGATCATTAGAGTATAGGAAATCGCATACACCTTTCAGATAAAATTTTAAAAAATCATCGACCTTGGATGACTTTGAAAATCAGTACTGGAACAGGAAATGTAGCAGGCTGTAGTACGTCTTTCCTATAGGCCTATCGACAGCTGTTTTTGGTTTTTTCACAGGGGTCCTTTAAAAGTACCAGACAGACATGAAAAAATATTACGGGAGCAATTTTACGATCGAACGTCTGCAAATCAAATGCTTAGGCCCTATAGGTTACCTCGATCGGGTTTTACCGCTGGGCACAAATGCCAGCGTGTCGATATAATAGCAAATGTAGGCCTACGTGCGCAATAATTTAGGACGGACGCAGTGCTTTAAGCGCAAATTCTATTACGCCGACTTTCACCGAAACTTCCCCGCGGGGAAAGTCGTGGACACAAATCATAAAAGTCGCGGACACAAACCATCTCGACATGTCAATATGGAGGTGGGAAGAATTTTCCAGGTGCGACAAATTTCCCACGACACCGGAACAAGTTCGCGACAAAGTCGCGGACTTGTCGCGGACACAAATCATGAAAGTCGGCGACGTGATTCGTGTCGCGGACTTTCATGATTTGTGTCCGTGGCAAGTCAGCGACTTTGTCGCAAACTTGTCCCGGACTTTGTCGCAAAGTCGGGGTATGGAATTTGGGCTTTACCAAGAACAGTGCATAACTGACTCGCCTTGAGCGAACTTTTATATCATGCCTGCCTGTTGGCTATTATGCATATACGCATGTAGCCTAGATTTGATTGTCAGTTACGAACGACGTGTGCAATTATCGATAACGGTCACCGTAGTTCAACGGCAATTAACTTAATTGGTCGAACGGTTTCTTTTTCGATTTCGTCGCCGCGTTTACGCCTTTTGGCGTTCTAGGCTATAGGCCTAGGTTAGCTTAGGCCTACTTCTCATTTTCTGTCATCAAAACGAGCAGCACCACTTCAAAAAAGAAGAATCACAACATTATCTTAACTTTTCTAAAAACTCATTGTTACTTTTACTTCTGTCAGTCTTATCTTATCTTTGCATTTTACGAAATAGCACGCACCCCCCTTGCGGAAGCTTGCTGCAGGTGTTTTTATTGCTGTGATAGAAGCTTAAATTTAGGCCTATATAGAAGCCACCATTTTCACCCAATCATGCACCGACAGCGGTTTATAGAATTAGCCTAATGCTCGTTATCATGATCATGTTTCGTGACATTTGTCTTTGCGTCTATTGTCAGTGATAATCGACAACATATAAATTAACTGATGATGCGCATGCATATCACAACGAATAGATGGCATAGAAATACTTCTGTGTGATACCGCGTGACCAAGTCAGTGGCAGTTTTCCAGACAAATGTACGTGATACAACTCGCGCCAAACAGCCGGAATAATGTTAATAATAATATTTACACCGTGGGAGATGAGCACAACACAATCGTGTCACATTCGCAAGGACCTGGCGTTTACCGTTGCGTGACGTCTTTGGTGGCATTAGCCAACAACATGCGACCACACGCACTCTTCAGATCATGAAAGAGAAGATCGCGTGATGCTGCACTTTCTGGCTTAGGCCCTTATATATTGTCGGCCAACTTCTTGGTGATTTATTTAATTATTCAAAACAGTTATCGTCATGTGTTTTGCCAATTGTTAACAACTTATTTCTCTGTACGGCCCATTGTTTTCCGGTAGGCTTAGACGGCGCACAAGAATTTTTTTTCTAGAACGTATGGACCCCAATATAGTTACATGTCTTAAACGTTGTTATTATTATCATCATTATCGTTATCGTTGTAGGCTAACATACCGTGATTATCACTGTAACTGTGTAGAAAGTTGTTGTAGGCCTGCATTATATGCTACTCAACTTATGTACAGAGTGGGCCATAAAAACCGTCCCCTATATTATTCTGCTTAAAATGCTACTGCATTTGTTTATATGGACAAAATGACACACCATATAAACTGCTAGTTTGTTCTGCATAATTGATATCAAAACTTAATGAGTATGTCAAAATGTTATTAAAAATAATACGATAGAATCAAAGCACCCAACTGTATTATATCACAATGGTGAAACACAAATGTTAATACGTGCTTGCGTGTATGTCTAAGTAAAACAG
>Ga0209454_1004434_pt1 | contig 10482 bp, 3 predicted proteins | sample WorMetHERISLAND1_2_FD_187400 | JGI IMG/M metagenome (GOLD analysis project Ga0209454, IMG submission 187400) | Marine gutless worms symbiont microbial communities from Max Planck institute for Marine Microbiology, Germany - Olavius geniculatus... | ecosystem: Host-associated > Annelida >...
GAATAAATGTACAAAACATCAAATTATAAGCCTACACTTGTTATCGGCAACATTTAAGGACTAACACATCGAATACAGCAAAAATTACAAAAGGTGATGTTGCCCGCATCGCATTGACTGTGTGTCAATGTGCTGCTGAATAATATCACCTTTTTGTAATTTTTGCTGTTTTCGATGTGTCAATTCTGAAATGTTTTGTACATTTATATTTGGCCTTCACCATTGCTTGTTCAGTTAGTGCTTTAAAGTTAACGGGGTTAGTTACTAAACAATAGTAACGTAAAAGTTAATAATGAAAACATCGAAACCACGAAGTTATGCATGACGATAATTGCTGACGAATGACGAAACAGTGGTATGGCCTTCACTGTTCGTATTTGTACATGTAACGTTGTCATGACAGATAACAGTGCTCGCCATTACTGGAGCAGAGGATGACAAATTCATGTCAAAAGTGAAAGAAGCAAATGAAGGACCGCCCTGGTACAATCCCACGCCCAATATGGTATGTCCTTATACAGTACATTTACTGAGTACGTTGTAGGCTTAGGTTTCTATATGTATTGCATATCAGTTTTTCTATGCTTGTAGAAATTGCAAAATCACGGCGCGGCGGCGGCTAAGTCGGCGACTTAGGAATCTAAGACCGCTGCAAACAACAACAGTACTGTGAATGCGGTTGGCTGCCTGTCAGTGCACTTGCGACCGGAAGTGCGGTCTCGCGCAGCATGGCGGGCGGCCATTGGCCGGTTGCGCCCACACCTGTGCATGTGCTACTTGGACTTAGTTTCGGAATGCAGACCACATAGCACATAGAACATAGCACGCCGTGTGGTTTGTAGCCGCGAGACATAAAAACATGTGTTTTACCATGCTATCGATAGTAGCAACCTTGGCCTTATCTTGCACTATTTCTGAGATACGGTAACATATTGATTAAAAATCGCCAATTTTCCTCATCTCCTGTCAGTTAATGCGGGGTCACCCCTTTTGAATTTCTGGAACACATTATCCTAATAGTAATGTCCTTTGCGGAGCAAACAGTAAAAGTTTTATGATTCTAGCGTGCGTCCTTTTGACACACAGTAGTGTGTGACAGTGTGACAGTAGTGTGACAGAATCACGAACAGACGGACGCCTTTGCCATAGTTAATACAAGACATTTGCAAGCTATGGTATTTGACTGCGTTGTACTGCAGATACCTGATACCTGGACACGTTACTTGCATGATGCCGTTTATTTATATCTGCGCATAGTCCACCAAATGTTGTCTGAAGGCTTCACTGACTACCGAGACGGCAGAGTCATTCTGAAGAAGTCCGCCGGCCATCGATTTCGTGGTGTGTATTAGGCGACAGTAATTTACTCTTCTACTTCAATTTTTAGATCATAAAACAAAAATGTGCTTAATTACTTACTTGGCAGGACAGTTGTGGCCATTTTGTAGTATCATCGCCATCGTCGTCATCATTTATTCACGAACATGCAAGTACAGAAACACTCATAAAAACACAGCTGGTAAGACGTACCAGGCTCATAACAACGCTTACTCTAGCCTTAACTAGTACGCACTGACTATTTGACCGGCGATCAGGGTCAATATAAAAAAATTCGCAGTCGACATTCAATGAATAGCATTAAATAAAGTGTACGCGTTATTGAGTATGATTCGCGTGTATATTGTGGTGTAGGGTTTACGGCTTGGGATTAGGGTTAAGGTTTGGGTTAAGGTTAGCATTTTTTTAAAATTTATGTAACAATAATGAACATTAAATGTTAACGTACAATATTGTTAGTAAATTCGAAATTTCTGTAAGCTAGGCAAAACTTGTTTACTGGTGATCCGTGATGGCTAAGCTAATTGCAAGGCTTGAGGTGCCAGTTAGCAGTCGGCGATTCGTGATGCTACGGCTGAGGTCGTCAGTTGCACGGCTGCCGCCGTCCGCAGGACACGGTCTTAGCCGCTACCTATGAGCACCATAGTGCTCGTACATACCGGCTAAGGCTGTTCAAGACGGTGACCGTTCGAACATTTGGTCTTCACAGGGACGGATTTTTGACCGGTCATGACTAGTCAAATATCTGGCCCTCATAAAGCCGAATACGTGCCCTATCACCGGGCATGTTTAACCGGTGACAAAATTTGGCCCATTATAATAGCTTGCCGACTGCCGGTCAAATATTTTGTGCCTAACTAGTAGCCTACATTACTTGAAATAATAATAGCTCATGGAAGTTAAAACCATATTTTAAAAAAACAAAATCACATACGTAACACTTCAAAAATCCGGAAAAATCAACATTATTCATAGTTTAATCATTTAATGAACTTCTAAAAGTTTACAGAGAGTTAATATTGCCGCAGATGGCAACATTTTGGGTATATATTCTAAAGTATATCGTATTCGCATACAAACAACTGATCATTCGCAGGAAAGTACAACAAATATTAAAATATATGTTAGTTCTATTTGACTGAGCTGACAGTGACCACGTCACTACCGAACCACAGCCAAGTGTTACATAGGCGTCTTTTTACGAAAGTGCAAAACAGAAAAAAACTTTCTCCACAAAGTGGTATACGTAAGTCGTGGCGTGAACGTGCAGCATAGAATAAACTACTTCGCCAGTATCCATCACTGACAAAACGAACATTGAATCGCAAACACAGTGCACGCGTCGCTGTTATTTCTGGTTTGTAAAGACGCGTAATTAAAACATTTTAAATCAAAATTCAAAGCAGAAAAACCGATTTATAACCAGCCAAACCGGCTTTTCGGTCTTGCACAAAACGGATTACCCGATTTCTTGGTTTCGGTGAAAACCGGGTTGGAAACCCTATTTAACGCTACAGAGTATAGGATGACATGCTGATGCTACAATGCCGTCGACTATAGCCCATATGAGAAGTATGCCAGAGGTTTCAGCTGTGACCAAGATATCACTATAACATCGAAGGATCACCTGGTAAGTGGGATGTACCGAACGTGTCAGTTTTAGCCTACCCGTGTCCCGTACTGACAGTGCTGCCAATAACGTCGAGTGCGTATGAAACTAATTGTAGGCTTAAACACAGAACGTAAGTCTACTAACATTATAAAGTTTACGTATTGGGTGTAAAACAAACTTTTATTTATTCTTCAAGCTGTTAAAATAACAAAAGGGCTTGCTTCATCGGTAGTCTAATTAATAGCACGTACCGGTCCGCGGAAAAACATAAGAAATTTACTAAGCAAACTGTGAACAGATAGACTAATATCGCAAAATTAGTGATACACAGTGCATCAATAGGCGTGAAACAGTTTATTCGGGATGATCGAGTCGACTAACTGGATTACTTGGGCGATTATTAGAATACTTGAATATTACATAAATTCGGAACTAGGACACAGCCCTGAAGTCGCTGCTATTGTCATGACACATATTATGGTGATGTCTACTGTTTCTTGATTCGAATTTCAAGCAGGAAAAGCGACGCAGATGTTGACTGTTCCGTGGAGCCATCGGTAGCCGACACCAGAGATAATCTGCAAAAACATCTTCTGACAGCTACACGACCGTATATCACGTCATTAAGACACGCAACGATTTTTATGAAATGTTTAGTTTAAACTTGAAACATTTAAAAAAAGAAACTTCAAACGACTTTAAACAGTAAAATTTTAACCAACAAAGCAGGAAGATAATAGCACGAAATTCTTATACATGTGCAAGACTCTACATGCGACGAAGACATTAAGTATTTATAGCGGCCAGTCTTCTTGTCTATTGTCTGCAGTTTGTTTTAAAATTGAAAACTCATTGACGTGTTACGAAATTAAACGGTGATTATTGGAAAAAAATGGCTCATAGACCAATTCTTAGATTACGCTGGCAACCTGGATTCGCATCCAGGTTATGGTCTAGATACAAATGCAAAACAAATATATTTTTATTACTTTCATTCCTGGAGACAACAAAAAACAAAAAATAAAGCACAATTCTTAGCACAAGTATGCTCTTTAACATGTGATTGCTAAGTGCTTTTTATTTTGCTGTTTGTTGGTAACGTGAAACAGGTCTTATGACCGCAATACACGCTTTTATTTTGAGACCAGAATCAAGGTCACAGAACACGACACTCAGAACAAGACCGAGACAACAAGTTGACAACCGACATCATTAGTTCCGCGGTCTAAACAGTTCTGACAACAGAACAAAATGTAGCACATATACTCAACGAAATTGACCACATTTAAGTGGGCAAATAAACGACATAAGCAACAAAAAAGCACAGCTGTCGCTAGGGAAGACGCGCTACAGCCTAAACACTACAGTTCCTGTTGCAGTATTGCCCTTCAAGGTCATCCAAGGTCAATAAGTTTTATGTTATTTGAAAGCCAATATGCCACTTTCTATTAATGATTAATAGTAACCTTGGCCCTTCCTGTTACCGTTTCCGAGATACGGTTGCTTATAGCTTGAAACATTTCATTGAAAATTGCAATTAAACCGCTGCAGATGGAGACTTGTTACTATTGACATCCTATAGGAAGTTGCCACCGCCTTATCTGACGAAAGCATCGCCGACCCCCCTACGACTTACATTTTAGCCACAATACCGCACGATTGGCATATCATATTGCGTTGACCGTTTAAGGTCATCCAAGGTCAGTGATTTTTATGTCATTTGAAAGCAAATATGCGACTTTTTATTAGTGTTTAATAGCAACTTAAGCCCTATCTCGCACCGTTTAGCCACAATACATCCGTTACAGACGGACAGACGGGTGGACAGACGACAACCGTGCCAAAGACGCCTTACAGCATAGCTGTAAAACAGCATAGTTGTAGCGCGTCAAAAAGCAGTAAAATTATAGGCCTATAAATCATCATTGTATGTGAAAGTGAATAAAGGTGAATTTATCTAGCGACTAACGTTAATTGACCTTTAATGCATTATGAATGTTTTCCGAAATATGCGTGTAATTTTTTGGCATACAACGCTGTTCTTCGTAGTTTCCGAAGTTTTATGCAAAAAGTAAGAAATGATTGCTTAATTCCATAATAGCTCAGCTGTAAGCATATTTTTAACGACGAAGTTAAATAAACAAACATTCACTTTGCATTTTTTATAATCTTTGTGATAATAGCACACGCCGTCCAGTCTTGCAAAAAGTCGCTCTGTGAGGTCTTTATTTTAATGACAAGAGCTGAGCATAAACATAAGCATAAACAATTTTAACCACAGTCACAGTCATAGAAGAGGGAAGCGGCATTCTTCAACGGACGCTAAGCAAAAGGTTTATGTTGGTAATTGTATAACGACGATGATGATTGATGATGATTTTGGTACTGACGCTGATGAATAAAAAGCAGTATGCAACATGATAAATCTAAGCTTTGTGCATTCCTAGGTCTACGAATGTTACCAATGAGCCACTGCTGTGTAATATTCCGGCAAATGCAATACACAAATAGGCCTACATATAATGTGCTATGCAGGTGCCAGTGGAAATGTACTGATAAACGACCAAGCTTATCGAGAACAGAGTTTCACCATCTGGGGCTACACGGAAGGATTAGACGCGTACTATGCAGGACTGGTCGTCGACCTGACACAAGCTCCCGGTCAGGTCAGTCATAATTTTACCGGTGGGAATGGTGCTCCACGTTGAAGTCGTGATGGCGAGGGTTCGACTTCGGATGTTTAAACGTTATCCGACGGCTCTGAGCAAGTAGTTCACACACAGGCGCGTTAGCGCATATTCGTCGTCATTTGTCAAACTGTTTGACTAAAACAGCATTAGCTGGCACTCAGAGACGACGTTCGACGCTGTTACTTCAGGACGCAAATCAAAATCCACCGTTCTGTCAACGAAACTAAACGTTTCACATCTGTCCAATACTTTCTCCAAAATCTGGAATAATTTTCTTCCCTCAACTGTAGCTCATATTTTTTTTAGAATATAATCTTTTTTCACTAGCACGTTCTCGTAATCTTTTGGTAGGCCATATGTCATATTTGTATTTTATTGTATCCTATTGTTCTGCATTGCATATTCTACACTATATGTGTTTTTATTGTATTGTACAATCGGCATTACTGTATTTTTAACATTTTGCAATTTATCGATAATTCCGTTGCTGAAAAAAATACCTTAAGGGACATTTGTACATTTATGCAGCGAGGAAGGTAACCTCGGGCAATTAAATTAACCGGCAAACTGTTACTGAGTTTTCTTCATGACTAATGTCGTTGGCACAAAAAGTGCAACACAAATGCAGTAAAATTAGGCCTATGTATTTTCTTGTATTGCATTTGTGGGATGCCCTTAAGTCATTTACACAAAAATTAACTTTCTGTGTTTCAAAGGGATTTGTCAACAATAGATACACACCAATGTCGCTCAAATAAATAAATAAATAAAATATGATAGTCGCGCATACAATATATGTTATCTTTTCGCTTTACTGTGTTGAGCTTATTTGTTATTTCAAAGCGATGCAATTTGCAACCATAATCTTCGTGACAGGAGGGGCTAGTGAAAGTAATTTTTGCTAAATGTTTAAAAATACAAAATTATTGTTGAAGCTAAAATCACCCACTTTGGAAAATTTGAAAGCAAAATTGAAATTTTGAGCACCCGTGTTTTTTTCTGTCAGCGACAATTTGCACCTGTCTCTTGGAAAACTGCGGTTTTCTGTTTTTAACTTTCCTAATCTCCGACACTATTAAATGCAACGGATCTTTCTTGTATATGACTTATGTTAAATCAGTCGAGCGTAAATTAACTGCAGCACTCGTATAATCTAACAAATAATTCTGTTTAATAAGCCGGCATTGATTGTAGATGGTGACGATAAATGAACCATTGACTTGGGGCCTTTACGACGAACCGCCAGCAGATATTCCAGAGTGTGGATTTGTTGGCGAGCTGTGCCCTCCACCGATACAAGGCAAGTCCATCACTGAATCCGTTTCACTCCGCCAGACAAAACAGGATGACAGTGACACAGGCCTACGTTGACAGGGTTTGGGGTTGAAACGTGTCGCGCATACGTTATGCGGTGCGAAGTAACTTGTGGACATGGTATGCCTATGTGCAACCGTGGTGGTGTAATTTTATTTTTAAAATCTCTATCCGTTGAAAGCCTTTGTCTGAGAATTCCTGCGTTAACGTTGTTGCATTTGATACATTTATAACCTGTTAGGGCCTACCATCTACTCAACACCCCACAATGACGCAACATCGTATGCGTGTTATGTTCTAAACAGTAACGCAAATATAACGAAAATATCTGGGAAATTATTCAACCACTATAATACCTTAAGGTTGCTTTTAGTTATAATCTAAAATTTATTACATTTATTGTAATATGGCTGAGTTATGGGTGAAGCAATCGCGCGGTAATGATGGCGATGATGATGATGACGGCGTTTTGTAGATTTCACAACAACAATTATCATATCTTCAGTCGTTGGTTCACTCGCTCTGATCGCTTTCATCGTTATATGCCAATGTGTCAGGTAATTCTGATAACACACTACTTTTAAATTGCACGTGGATGCACTATCGTATAGGCCGCATTACGAGTTTCGTCTGGCTGTTTGTTCGTCCATATTCTGTCTCTTTCTCCGTCATATACGGACATTTAACTGTGACATTAAAAAAGTTAAAGTAAACCTTTCGTATAGCACAGAAATAGCTAGTAGCTGAGGAGCCAATTTTTAGCTAAAAATGTAAAAAAAAGTCAAGGTCAACGGAAATCAACAAAACTGAAGAAATTGCTGCATTGTTACTCACGGGTTGCAGCCGGGCTCCGCACGCACCGACAGCAAAGTGCAAACTAAGCCTGACCATTATTTGATTTAACTCGACGCCACTCGACTGACGGCCGCACTTCGCCGACATCTTTTCGAAATTCTTGTTCAGAATGTTGATGGTAAAGACGTTTATAGCCTAGCGAAATGCCTTCAGCTTATGAAATGACGTTAAATAATTGCTACTCGATTATTATATCTCCTTTTCCTTGTTGAATGTGGGCAAAACGACTTTCGTTTTTCGGCTGAAGCTAGGATATGTTTTGACTGGTAAAAGCGTATTGACTGAGTCTGCACTGATGCACGTAGGCGTTAATTCGCAGGATGATAACACGTCAGTTACATCGAGCTCAACTCTGATTTGCGTCCTCGTGTACAGAGCACGCCGGGCTGAGGCTCGCATTCAGCAGATGTTGTGGAAGATTAACTACTCAGACATCGTCTTTACCAACGTGGTCTGTTTATCATCATTATTTGCCTTGCTCTGTGCTACGCGACATTGACAAAAAAATAATTGCTGCGACAGAAAGTTACAGAGTAACATATTATTTGGACAACCTAGGGCCTACAAAATAGTTTTTTTGCAAGTGTCTTCTTTAACAAATATATATGTAAAAAAACTTACCAGTTTACAACTGTGTGTAAGGAAGACGTAATAATATGAGTCCTCTAAAACAGCAAAAATCCGCCTCGGCCTTAAGATTTTGGTCTCGTTTAACATCTCTGGCTACTAGTGTCAGTGAACGAAGCTTGTCATCGATTAAACGCGATTTGATTGATTGAATTAAAATATAATTGTTCTTTTGTTTGAATTTTGACAATAACTATGCAAGATTAGTGAAATCTAACAGTCCGAAGTTTTATTGTGCATCGAAAGGCGCGTGTGTCGTTGTACTGTACAGGAAGGAAAGAGTTCTGTGAATTTTTCGACGTTGTCTGTGCAAGAGGCACTTCCAAGTGAACTGCAAAACTGTCTAATGGCCATATACAAAGGAGTGAATGTGGCCGTCTACACCGTGGACAAGACTGAAGTTAATCTCACTCGTCAAGATCTCATCGAGCTCATCAACGTATGTCGGCGTATAGGCATTCATTCACTGATATTCGTTTATTACCGTGACTTGTCAAAACGCAAGCAGGTACACAATATACTGTAATGTAAATAGACCACACGAGTTTGCGAATAATTGTCGACTATAAATGAATGCACGAATAAGTAAGTGAGTGAGTAAAATTATTTCAATAGCACAGTTTCATTGTCAAATGTCACAGTGCAGTGAATGGAATAGATTTTTGTCGCATAGTGACAAGCTACAATAAGACCGGCGGTGCGCTCCAATTATCAAAGAAATAATTTGAATTAAATGGACATCGGGTAAAATCGCAGTCGACACTGTCAAAATGTGTACAAAATCTTTCTAAATATTCGATCTAGTGACGAAGAGGAAAGCGCGCAGTTTATGTCACTAGAGTGCATATCACTTTTCTCTCTTTTTTGCGGATTTGAAATAATGTGAATTGAATAAAATATGTGAAACGTACGCGTGTATCTGCAGCGGAAGGAATTGAACCACGACAATATAGAGCAATTCATAGGAGCGTCGACTGATCCGGGACATATTTGCTACCTGATGCAGCGCTGCACTCGCGGCACTGTTCAGGTAAGTGCATGCTTGTACATAGAGGCACTGGCGCACGTGAAGGTGACATACAGCGAACTGCCAAATACCGTAAACCAACAGTGTTCAACTGACACATTATCGCTAACGTTTGTAAGAGATCAGCCAGGTTTGACGTACGCCGAGGCCTAACAGTAGCATTGATCCTGCTGTATATGATGCTAACAAAAAATTAGCTGTCGAAGGGAAACCGCGCAATGCTTTGTCTGATTTGAGAAGTTAATTTTGCGGCTGATAGCGACAAATAGTATAATTATCGTATTTGTCAATGAAGGTGAAGTAACATAAATGTGATATTCGCATTCATTATACGCTGAATAACTTACTTTGTAAATCTCTTCAGCTGTTCTGCTGCAGGGCATTATCAGCGATGAAGAAATTACACTGGACTGGTTCTTCAAAATGTCACTAATAAACGACTTCATCAATGTAAGCGTTTTAGCAATAGGTTTGGAAACATTAACACTTTTTAACAATAGAAATACTGATCAACGTGAACATAATTAATTACAAATTAGTTTCTTTTCGGTGATAGTGCATGTTATTCAAAATGGGATTCTTTGCAGATAAACGTTTTGCAGTTGTACGTGAGTTTTATTTGCTGATCGAGTATGATTAATAAGATGACACGTCATAACTTAAAATTCAGATTATTTTAGCGTGTAAAATTGTGACGTGATACGAATACGATACGAATAGAGATTTTCGCCTTAATCTAGCACTTAAGCTCAAACAAACTGAACAATTTCATGCAGACGTAGGATGAAAGAAAGTGAAATGAAAGTGCTGTTATGTAAAACATAAAACAACTACAGACATACAAAAACAAGTGAATATGGGATGCTAAATATACGATTTACAATAGTTCTGGTTTTTCGGTGTGAGATAGTGGTGTCTGTTAATGTTAGGGAATATCGTACCTGCACAAGTCGGCATTCCACTCGCATGGCTACCTGTCCAGTGCTAACTGTCACGTCGACAGTCGTTGGGTTCTCAAG
>Ga0209454_1004438_pt1 | contig 10481 bp, 8 predicted proteins | sample WorMetHERISLAND1_2_FD_187400 | JGI IMG/M metagenome (GOLD analysis project Ga0209454, IMG submission 187400) | Marine gutless worms symbiont microbial communities from Max Planck institute for Marine Microbiology, Germany - Olavius geniculatus... | ecosystem: Host-associated > Annelida >...
GCAATCGAGAGCCAGTGTACGACTTCCTATTAGTGATTAGTAGTAACCTGGGCCCAGTTTCTGAGATACAGCAACTTATTGACTAAAAATCGCAAATTTATCCCACCCCTCTCTTATTTAGCGCCCTCGTTCGGGGTGATCCCCTTCGAATTTATGGAAAAATTTTACGGTTTCTGAAACTAAAGTCTTTTAGGCAGCCGACAGTGAAGACTGAAGATTTGGTAATCCTAGCTTGCACCGTTTTTGACTGATCCACCCGCGTGACAGACGGACAGACGGACGGACGGACAGACAGACAGAATTGCGATGGCTAAGACGCGCTGAAAGCAGTAGCTGCGTTTGCGCGTAAAAACTTGCCAAAAGTGAGCTCTATCATTCTTGTTGTATAAGCTTATTGGTTGCTGAGTTTGTTTAAAACGTCTTTGTGTGGGCAAAAGAAAACCATCTTAGTGAATCCTTTGGTTAGGCAAACTGAAACTTTGTTGTAATGTACAGTTCGAATGCTTTGATCTCATTGTTGCTAAAAGTTTCTGCTGTCAAGCAAGCCTGGTAAAAACGTGATACGTGTAACAGTAATATATACTTATGCAATTTTTATCTGTCCTATTGCTATAGCATAGCATGGGGCAGATTATAAAATCAGTTGCGTCCCCTGAAGACCCCTGTTGTCATGGCAACCAACCGTTTTTATTTAAAGACAAAATTGGCTGCAGGCTCACAAGAGCGTCAAACGCTGAAACGCAGCTGCTAGGCTATATAGCGTGGCAATAGAACATATACCTCGTTCCACAGAACGTATTTCTAGTTACATCACTTTTCGACACTTCATGAAATCAATATTTGTTAAATTTTTTCATATTATTTTTATCTGCATGTTTGTTTTGCATTATGTTTGTTTTGTGTGCATCGTATACTCACTGTGATTATTTTGATCTATTGGCGTGAATGGTGTAAATAGCAATGGTTATACATAGAGTTATGATAAAGCTAAAATATTTTCAGCGCACCACACTGTATATAGGTCGTTTGCGGTGTCATCGCATGTAATCGTCCGAGCTGCAGAGATCTATACTGTGTCCCAAAAACGTCCCACTTTGTGATTGTCTATATCTTCGCCAAATATTAACCAATTTTTAAAATTTTTTATTGATGCATTTTGTGGACAATTAACAATTAAGCGATTATTATATATCCCGCTACACTTTAACTGTGTTGCTACACTACCTTGTAAACTATAAATGCAAGAAAAACTAACAATAACGGACAGCAAGCGTGTTGGCAAACAGAATACACTTTCGACAAAAATGCAGTGAATGATCTGTACGATGCTACACTTTGTTAGATCCTTTATGGGTATCTGGGTGTTTGTTTTGGTATCTGTTTGTTTCTGAACTTTGTGGTTTAGCAAGCCTACCATTTCATCCACAGTGATCACTAGGTTACTTTAAAATTAGTACGAGTTCATGATCCCAATAGAACGCAGCATAAGTTTGTTCGTCTCAACTGGTGCTGTTAGTTGCTGTAGCTACCCTGCTTCGATGGTGAATTTCATCTGGTTCACTTAAAACAAATTGTTGAAGTTTTACCATTGCAGCCACAAAATCGCCCAAAACAATCGCTTTCACGCACTTGTGGGGATAGCTTGACATTTGCAGCACGGGGCAAGACAGTGCATTAGCACACAGAGATTGTGTGATGGTTGAGTTTCTAGCTCGCAACACACCCGATTTCATGCCCCATGTCGCTTAGTGCTGACACTATTAACGTTTTTTTATCAGCGAACCAGATTAAGTTCACCATCAAAGCAGAGTAGCAACTGAGAGCACCAGTTGAAACAAGCAAGTTTGTACTCACGACACATCATGACGTCATCATTACGTCACGACTAGCGAAGAATATTTAATCAACAGCCACATTTTGTTGAAATATTTTTGAATAAGTATTTTTTCAGCTACAAGTGGCAAAAATTCATGTAAATTGATCAATATTTGAGTAAATTATGAAAAAAAGTTTTTTTAATAAAACACCGTGTAGCTTAGCAGATTGTTTTGTATCATCCGGCTTAGTAAAAGTAGCCTAATGTTACAAAGTAATGGTGAGTGTCACGGTATACTAACGTTTACACTAAGGCGGGATACTCGGGTGACACCGTTTTCCATTTTTTTCAGGAAAGAAACGCGCTCTATATTTTTAGCCGACCGTGTTTAAGTAACGGTCCAGCTTATGGTATGGTTGTCGTAGTCTGTCTGTCTGTCCGTCGTCGTCTGTCACGTATGTATTGTGGCTAAACGGTGCGAAATAAAGCCTAAATTACTATTGATCACTAATAAAATGTCGCACATTGGTTTTCAAATAACATGAAAATTGATGACTTTGAATGACCTTGAAAGATCATAACGCACTATGGTATGCTAAGCGTGCGGTATTGTGGCTAAACGGTAAGTCGTAATGGGTCAGCAATAAACCACCGGATAGGGCGCTAGTGACTTCCTATAGGCTGTATAGTAGCCATGTCTCCATCTGCAGCGGTTTGGCTGCAATTTTCAATAAAAAAATTTCAAGCTATAAGTGGCCTTATCTGGGAAACGGTAAAAGATAGGACCAAGGTTACTATTAATCATTAATAGAAAGTGGCATACGCGCTTTTAGATCACATGAAAATCATTGACCTTGGATGACCTTGAAGGTCACTGACAATTAGTATACGGTCGGCTATCCTGCGACAGCTGAACGTTTTGTATACTAATATATCATATTTTATAATATTTTCCAATGCATTGGATCAATTTGGTAGCCTATTGTACATATTGCTGTTTTAATTAAGGAGCAAACATGCGAAAATTTCAACAATGCTTTTAGCAATATGGCCACTAAGTTTCAAGAGTTTCATACAGGTTCAGATTATACAGCTCTGAATGGCTGAATATTTTTGCGCTGCTTTCTCCTGTTTGCACTGATTAATTACCTACCGGGTATTCAATTGAACTAGCTTCTTTCCTGTGCATAGAAGCCACCACTGGTCGGCTTGCGTGTTTGCGCGTGGTACTGTACTGCGTGGGAAAAGACGGTTATTCGAGCACTTATGCTGGATGCCTCTTCACACACACCTACACAACCGACGGTTATCAGAGCCACAAGTGACATGACGTTACAGTCAGGCAGAAAGGCAAACCTGCAACTCCCGGGTGTATATTCTTGACTGCAGTAAAGTGATGATTTATCCTACGCACGAATAGGCCGACAAAATCTGAGGCTAAGCTACATAGGATGCTGACCACTATTTCATATACATTTTTGCTCACTAAAATGTCAGCTATCATAACGTACAACATTGTAAGCCTAATGCATGCAAACACACACTATAAAACAATTAGATTGAATAACTGACTGATTATTTTATTCCGATAAATGATTTATTCTGCAGTGTGATGAATATTGAGAAGTGGATCAGTTTTTTAAGATTTAGGTGTATTTACCTCCAACGGCTGAGGGTCTTCTACTCATATAGCGATATCTCTCTGTTTCATATTTCAAGCATAATTTGTGCCTTGTGTTGTGTTTAAAAGCAGCAATTAGCCTAGTAGCTTTGCTGTCCGGTTTAGCTTGCTTGCCACGTTACCGTTCTGTATTTAATGTCAAAGCGAATACTAAATATATAAAGTATTGGATTAGATGGAATTGTAACGGTGCACACCAGTGCAGTGCGGATCGTTTTGCGTTAAACACAAGAACCGGCTTGGAATGCAATGTCTATGTGTACTGAGTGTCTATAAATCAACTTAAAATGAACTGTTTTACTTTGTAACAATCACGACGAAATGTTCTCATATTTAGTTCGGAAGCTTTCAGCTGTTATTGACTATAGGTAGGCACCGGTTTGTTGATGTTCTGCATGGCCATGCTGTGGGCAGTCATCGACTTGTTCGAGTAGTTTGACGGATGATGCTGCAGCGGCAGTCGCTAGGCAACCTTTCGACGTCAACAGCACAGCGCCACGTTTCATATCGGTCGCGTCACCGGCTGTTTGTCAGTCTACCAGACTGCCGACCGGTGTACCGTACGGTGAAAAATAAACGGTTGGGGTCGGACAATAAATTACGTGATTGTGAGTGAACCCGGAAGCACTGCGGAGCGATGCGGCCAACCGGCTGCGATTTCCAGCGGGACCGGTGAGTCCAGTGGAGGATCCAGGATGGAGGAGCGGGGGCATGCTCTCCTCCTCGGACCAAACGGACGGTCATGACTAATGACTGCAGTGGTCAGGACGCAGACTACTGAAATACTGAGATTGCTTTAGCACAGCAGAAGCAGTACATTTAAAGTGTTAAAAAATCACCACCTCGACTGCTGAAACTAGAACGGTTTCAGGTTCCACCGCGTCGCTGAGCTGAGGAAGCTTGCACCACTTTCCTAAATCTCCTAGCTAGTCGGAGGAGACAGTGGGAAGAGCTCAAAAACCCTCCAGAAACCTGGCCCTCCGGACCTTCTTACTCCTCTCTCAAAATTCCTAGATCCTCCACTGCCAATAATAAACAGACGAATGGAAGGTGAACGCAAAATGGATCGATCGTATAGCGACGATTACCGTATAGCGATTGCAGCACCGGATGCTCAGACCTACAACGGCTGCAGATGTAGGCCTGATTGATGCCTGTTTATCCTGATGGCAAGCTTTACGAAAAATGACTTTTTTGTGACGGCCTTTTTTGTATTAATGGCCCAGGCTATTACACATACCGTAAATATGTAAGTTAACAGTCGCATAATCTGTTACGAGCCCCGGGTGCGGAGTTGATCTGTTTCCGGGCAGTCAGCCCGAAGGTAACGTACCGGTAGTCATAAACCAGGCGACAGGCGTTACTATTAGTTTTCGCTAGACCCACAATTACCTTCTCAAAATTTTTTTGGTTAGTAGGCCTTACCAAAATATACTGCTGAGACTCATGTGTATGATCAACTTCAGTCGTTGAGATATCGGTCATTAAAATGACCATGGCTAAAATCGCGACAAAAAATCGCCAGTCCGACGCCCTGCAAGAAACAATAGCAACGTCACTTAAATTAACATTGAAATTAACAGCCGATAAACAGCGCATTATCATATAGCACAAAAAATATTATTAGGCTGTGACCAATCTAATGTACTCCTCGCGCACCTCATTTTCTTTTGTATTCTTTTAAGAGCTTTTTCGTTCCTTTTTGCTTTATTAGAGACCCGGCGTCTAATTGAGACCCGTTCAATATTATACTAATAGTGACTGGCGTCGAGGTGGTTATTGGAAATTGTCTGCCGAAAGTTCATAAAATATTGCCAGATGTTAGGAAGTGAGAGGAAAAAACTTACAATAATGGACCATGACGCTAGTTGCCATTCGTCTTGTTATACTCGTACCTCAACGCATGCGTCTCTCTGGCACCGTTACGCAGATATGGCGCCTCAGAGATAACGGGGTCACGACCTTAACCTTTTGGGGTCACGTGACGTCATCGGTCACGTAACCATTCGACTTCCGGGGGTCGACTTCCTATGGGTGGTCTATAGTGACCATGCGTCTATCTATATAGCACTGTTATGGAGATATGGCCGTTTGAAGTTCTTCCAGAAAAGCTCTTTCAGGAACAGAGGTCAGTCGTCGGTCGGTCCTCAATATTACACTCATCTCATATACTCCTCTCACGCTACGTTAGGAATGTAGCGGGCGAGGAGTAAAAATTGAAGCTGTGCAAACGCCGTTTCGCGTGTCGTCGGCGTATCCGGAATAAAGCTAAGTTTCGCTTTTCGAACTAATGATTTGTTTCTCTTATAACGATAACTCTCGGTGCTATTTTCTTGTGATTTTTGCATTCTGTTGCTTATACAGTTTGCTACTGTTCGTTTTACTTTTGACACAATTTTTACTCATCAGTAATTTCACTTCTGAACGGGGTTTGAGTAAGATTTTAATAGTTTGTTTGCCAAATTTAAGTTGAGGCTCAAAAAATGATTTTTTCCTGCCTACATTTTTGTCGCTGATAGTATGGGTCTCCGGTTTATATTTATTCTGTTTCAAGTGGTGGGCCGAGAAAGACGACGCTGTAGTATCTTGTCATAAAATGGTGCGTAATAGCCGTTCAAGGTCATTCGGGATCGTTGATTTTACTGCCAATCGAAAGCGCACACAAAAATTCTATTAGTCATCAATAGTAATCTTGGCCCTATCTCAAGGTAGCCCAACTTACATGATCAGCGTACATCAACGTTACACCAGACAGAGGGACAGAAAACACACACTGGCATTACCTGCCCATACAAGAGCGCGGTGCAGATAAAAAAAAGAACAGAAAAACATTAAAGAAACAATATCGCTGCATTCTGTGCACTACAGCAATGTTGAGCTATTAATTTGTTTGGTCTGGAACTTGGATAACTATGCTAATAAGCATGCTAATGAGGATGATGGGAAAAGGCGACAAAATCTGACTGGACAGAAGCCTGGTGATTAATGAATCGTGTCAGCTGGACAAGCCAGCTCTGGTAGGCCAGTGATAGCATGACTGGTCGGCCGATCATCAGTCAAATCAGCACTTACAACACTGCATGCATGCCGACGCACGGCGCCACATGTCCACGACATATACCACAACATCCGCACAAACACTCGTCGCCCAGAAACTAGAGTTTTCGGTCGATATTTTTGCAAATAACATTAGAAAGTCTATTTTCACCAATTCTTGCACAATTTTCAAAAATGTAAAGTTTATCCAAGCTCATCGTACTACGCAGATTAAGAAATCGACGTGTCATTATCTTAAGTCGTCGATTTTTTTCCTGAACAGTCGTCAGACTTTGTATGGGTACATTAGTAGTGTGTGACTAAAATTTTATCTCACCCGGTTTCTGGGGCATGATAATATAGGTCTATTTGTTGGTAAACATGTCCATTTTTGGTATAAACCTTACTGATACTAAAAGTATAGTCCCTCACGAAGCCAACAGTAAAAATTATCATTATCATACCTCGTGTCGTTTTGCAAGAGTATAATAATACAAGCGCGTGACATAAAATCGTTAGACATCCCGGGCTGTGATTACAAGAGACGAAGCATGCTGACAAGCAGACGTTGTCAACAGCATACCCTGGCATCAGTTGTAACGGTTGCTAGGTAGTAAGACCTGTCTGCCTCTATTTATAGGCTTAGTGATCGAACAGGCCATTTGCGGTTGCTGTGCCGGAAATTAACGGACTGCGAGACTGGTTTGTGTGATGCGTGTGTCTCACTAGCACGATTCATCTTCACTGCTGTTCGCAGACAATTAAATTTAGCCGATCAAGCAATCATGCGAATTTAACACGCGAATTTAACTACAGTCTCAGCTTCCGCTGATGCTATTATGATCTGGTGTTCAGTCAACCGTTCAGGCGTGTTCATAATTAAAATCGTACTGATACGTGTAAATACTCTTCAAGCTGTCAGTGATTGACGAAAAAATTCTAAAAAGCAGACCATAATAAATTGCTAAATAAATCATCATCACAATCAACATTATCATCACAGAAGAGTTAAACGTAGCTATTACTTCTTGAAGCACGTCAAAAGAGTAGGTCCAAGTATGGTATACGATACACGAAGTATGCAGAAGTCTTAAGACGTTATCTAAAGACTGAAAGTGACGATACGGATGTGATATCAGAAAACATTATTATTAGCCGGAATCGCTCTATAAACGATTCCGCCTATAACGACACATTTTTGTAGAATGGTCTGTACGTCTGTCTGTTACATGTCTGCACTCTGGTTAAACTATTTGACCTATTTAGATATTTAGATACCGTTTCGCAGGTGCACTAGCGGAGTATCCAATGACGTTCGATGGGTCCCTGACTGCATTAAGGGAAGAGAGAATTAGTGTCAGCCAAAACATGCAATTGCTTTTGACTTACAAAAAAGCTCATTTTTGATTTACCCAGTGGCAGCATCGATAAGCAATTTCGCTTTTTACCAAACTACTTTGGTCGTTGTTATTTTTCTCCGTAGACCAGAAATGCCCGTTTGCCGACTGTTGTAACTTGAAAGGCAGAGTCTCAAACGGTTGGTGTCGGCTTGCCTAAGCTTCTGTTGACTGATTGCGGCATCAGATAAATAAATAAACTAACGCTAGGTTTGTGGCCGCCGAAACAGAATAAAGTTTAAGTGACTTTTTACGCACGAAAGCAGCTACTGCTTTTAACGCGTTTTAACCATCGCAATTCTGTCTGTCCGTCTGTCCGTCACACGGGTGAATCAATCAAAAACGGTGCAAAATAGGATCATAAAATTTTCACCATCTGCTGCCCGGAAGACTTTAGTTTCAGGAACCGTAAAGCTTTTCCATAAATTCGAAGGGGATCACCCCGAACGAGGACGCTAAATGAGAGGGAAGTGGGCAAAATTTGCAATTTTTGACCAATAAGTCGCTGTATCTCAGTAACGGTGCGAGATAGGGCCTTGGTTACTATTAATCACTAATAGGAAGTCGTACACTGGCTTTTGATTGGCGTCGAATTCAATAATTTTGAATGAAATTAAACGCCAAAATAGGGGGTGTTATGGATTTTTTGGTGATTTCGGGTTGCGACACAAGTCTATATTATTCACAAGGTGGCGCCACGGAACTATCGTTATGCGACCCAAATAGAGGATTTGGTATTTGTATATTAACTTAGCGTGAACACCCCAATTTTCAATTAAACTACTGAACCGGAAATGCTATAGGCTTTCGCGCGTCTCGTGAGCATTAGCTCAAATTTCTTGTTCTAAAATGTCGCTTTGAAACGTTGCTGCGGACTGTCTGTGACGGGCTGTCTTAGATGTGTCAGTCAGTTACTCGAGACAGCATTTCCATTAACTACAAATTGGACTAAGCAAAATCTAAGTCGGTCGACGGCGAGCATATGGTCAGAAAACTCGGCAAAGTCACGGATACACTGTTGTCATCACTGAGCTCGACAAGACGCTTGAAATCGGTTTACTGCAGGGATAAAAAACATCTGTAGTAATGAGTCTTACAATGGTCGGCGACAAGACTAGGATTAACCAAAAACTCTTGTATATAGGCCCTATAGCTGGTTTTGGATTAGCTCGCGAGTATTCGTTCCTTCAGATACTTGAAATTCAAACAACATTCTGTGTAGACATTTTTCATCGCTTTTACCTTATTTAAGTTACGTTAAATTTTAATGCACGTTGGTTGGTCCACTGTGCTTTAGTGGCTTTTCGTCGAAGAAACAATGTCAAAAATGATTGACTGCGGGCATTCTATTCCCGTTTATAATTTTACTCTGTTTCCTTCGCTGTATAACTTAAACATAACAACAGTTAGCAGCTGCCATTATCATATGTATCATCCTTTCCTGGGTTTTACGAAGAAAAAAAACGGAAATCCGGAAGATCGTTCACTAATACCGTTAGCATCCAGAAGATAACAGCCGTCCAGGATGATGCTAAGGATTAGTACAAAATGCTTTTTAAGCCAAAAAAGCAAACAGATGATGAATGGTGATTGATGCGCGTCTCTAATAAAAAAGATGAACTGACATGCGACTGAAAGACAAATTGTGCCTATTTTCTTGAATGAGCCAATTACATTCAGCGGAGTGTCATCTTTATTTGCAATGATTGCTGACACGTTCGGGCAGCGTTTTTGGCTGACTGTCAAAGGTCGAGCATTGGGTACGATATATCGTTTGTCTGTCTGTTTGTTGCCTGTTTGTAACACATGTATTGTGGCTAAACGAAAAACTGTCTGAACATGTAAAATAATAGGATTGCCCGACGGCTACGTTGCTTAAACGGCTACCCTGTGCTACCAAGTAGGACTGCGTACAAACCCCTAATTTCTCCAAACGGGGGTACTGACTGCAACTCAAATACGTGCATTGCTAATTGTGGCCAAACCGCTTCATTTAGCAGCATGGTTGCTATTGACACTGCAGGTTATAGGAACTTGTCAATGTCCTATCCTATATTATCAATGTCGACCCCTTACGGACATCTGTTCTCTCAAAAGTAGAAGTGCCGACCCCCAAAAACTGCATGACACATTCCAGCCAAACTGTATTAGCGCAATGGTTACTATTAACAGGCTACAGACATTTGCAAATGCCTTATCTAATACCTCCATTGTCCTTAAGTACTGTACTGACCCCTCATTTACATGTACTGGTCTTCCGACAACAGCGTACGGTCGGCCTTCCCTAGCGACAGCTGGGCTCTTTATTCACCAGGTCGCTATGTATTGCAGCTGTCCTAGCGTCACTGTCTATAGATTTTTAAATTTAAAAAAAAAATTTACCTCCCCATTTTATAACTACGCGCAAGTGTTGCCACTGAAGCCTTTAGGCCTAATTGTTCGGGTTTCATCTATAGCAAAAATCACAGTTAAAATTTTAATAGCTAGGCCTACTAATGTTGCGAATTAACGGTACATTAAAATTCAATATGACTTAAGTACTATATTACCG
>Ga0209454_1004442_pt1 | contig 10479 bp, 5 predicted proteins | sample WorMetHERISLAND1_2_FD_187400 | JGI IMG/M metagenome (GOLD analysis project Ga0209454, IMG submission 187400) | Marine gutless worms symbiont microbial communities from Max Planck institute for Marine Microbiology, Germany - Olavius geniculatus... | ecosystem: Host-associated > Annelida >...
ATATTTAACAAAACGTTTTACCTATTTGTTACTTCGTTACTTATTTTTCACTCCACAACTTTAACAAAAAAATTTTCCTAAAGAGGGAAGAAGCCTAAAGGGGAAACTTAAGTTTGAAAATAAAGGAAAAACTTAAGCCGGAAAGAAGGGGGAGACCTGACCTCAAAAGCTTTGAAAAGTTGCTGTCAATTTTGGTTCCAGATTTGGGGCAATGGAAGCCATTGAAGTCGGCATAAGCTTCGGCTGAATAAAATCATAAACCGAACAGACGCTACCCTCGATTTCCACTTCGCCGCGGTGTCCACGCGATCGCGTGAAAACTTGCCGACAAATGGAACAAAAAGAACTAATAAATTGAATTAAATTTACGTCCGGTGATGGGCGTTGACTAATACTAATGGGAGCGAGCGGCGTTGCAGCAGATGTTCTTTTTATCAGAGGCTGCGTTGTGTAACTTAAAAATTAATTATTATAAGATAGCGTGGCGTTGCGGCATCAGGGGGTTCTTTGCAAGCCGAACTTGGTGCGGTACGGTAAATGTATAAGGACATATTATGTCTCGTTAGTTGAGACGGAGCCCTGGCTATTATCATTGTTATTAATCACAAGCAAGACGGTGTCACGCGCTGGCAGTGTGACAGAGTCGCCGCAACTGTCACAAAAATTGTGTGCCGAAATGTCGGTTTTCATAGATCCATAAGGTGGCTCGGAATGCGGACAGGTGGGTGGTTTCGGTAGGCGGAGCTAACGGCCAATTCAGACCTACGACGCCAACGCAACCTAATGCCCCGTTTACATGATCGAGCAAACAACGAGCAAATGTCAAGCAAATGTATTCAAAATACACGTACTAATTGCTCGACGTCTGCTCGATGTTTGCTAGCATTCATCTATAGCTAGCTCGACGAGCTACGGTAATTAGTATGCTAATTAGAAAGGCGGACGGGTTGTAATTGGAAGGCCTATATAACCCGTGATCAGCTGTGGGCTAAGCTTAGCCTTCATTTGAGCCAGGGGCCGGGGTTCCATCAGGCCTGCTCGACGTTTGCTCGATGTTTGCTCGATCGTGTAAACGAGGTATAACTTAACTGAGTTGCATCGTTAGTGTAAATTGTCCATAAGTAACCGAGACACGTAATCGCTTTGCGACTATGCTCAGCTGATAGTAAAGGCGAGTCCAAAGCGACGTAACTGAACTGAACTGAACTGAACTGAACTGACTCTGTTTAGTTTTTGACAAACTGACCAATAGGCAAGCAGGGCGAGCTCATTGGTCATTAGATGACGCGTACGTGAGGGTATTCATGCAATCACCGACGTCGGTAAACGGTGACTACTGTAATGCAGTACAACTTGTACATTGGTCAGTTTGTCAAAAGTTAAACCAAAGTCAGTTCATTATAGTTACGACAGTACGCGCCTTAACGCTTGAACAGAATTGTCAAATGTGCCAAGACATGCCGTTGTTTGAAACAAACTACGCGTGAATTTCTTTAAGCCTTGACCAGACAAAGTAGAACTGTTGGTTTTGGTCCACGAAGTTTCTCGGCTGCTGGTAGGCCCCTACGTCAGCACAGATCAGTTTGCCGCCGGAGATCAAGAACACGTCACTGACTATTGGACATTTCACCAGCCAGCTGAGGAGGACAGAGATGTTTGCACGCAGCTACTACGGATCAGCGCAGCCGTCAATCATAACTTTTATTATGAGATTTTCGTGAACAAAAATACTGTAACTGAACTGAACTGAACTGTGGCGAATCTCTGTAGTATTGTATCGTAATCCTGTTCGTACGTAAAAGCGTCAGGCACGATCGGCGCAAAACATACATGCCATGACGATCTGGGGAGGTTAAAAACACATTTCGAGACAGTACCGTCACAGTCATTCACTGATTCCCACGTGTGTCGATCGCGGTTGCAGCCTGTGATATCCTCCATCAATCTAAATCATTCAAGCGGCGGCGTGCGTTTTATTAGCTCGTATTGAGGTTCGTTGGCCGTCGTGACGATTTGAAAAGGATATCACCGCCGGTCTTTGTCGGCACGGACCACCAACGTCGTTCAAAGCGCCGCCAAGTCAGACCACCCACGATGTCTATCTAGCACATCACACAAGCCGACATGACAATGACATCGGCGACTATAAGGTAACGTACCGCCCGATCAGATAATTTATCACGCCGAAGCCACCGGATCAAGGCAATTGCGACCTGCCTAGCCTAAACCACTTACTTTTACGAGTTGTCGCATATTTTTGCAATAAAAAGAGTAAAATGTTGACGCTTAATTATGCCGCAAAGATGCCGACGACTTTGGGTCCCCACCTCGGCATGGAAGCCGAAAACGCGGTCTTGGATTCAACCTTAGTAACCTTAGTATTCAACCTTTCGAAATCAAAGATTTTGCTCATTGCCTCTGACGCTATCTGGACAATTCGCGGACCATCATTTCTCTCAACGTTATTACTACATGATGATCCATAAAAACGTGGCACTTTACTTTTGTCCATATCTTCGCCAATTATTAACCGATTTTCAAAAAATTTTTACTATCGCACTGTGCTGACAATTTGCAGTGATGAGGTTATTATATTTCCCACCACACTATAAATGTGTCTCTTCATTACCTTGTGAAATATAAATGAAATATGAATATATGATGATAATAACAAACAAACATTTTGGTAGATAAACTAAAAACACTTCAGACCAACATTGCGGTTTAAAACTAGACTGTGTGGGTCTAACACAGTCTAGTCACTCTAGTGTCGTACGGATCATTCACCGCAATGTTGGTCTAAACTGTTTTTTACATTTACTTAAATGTTTGTTAATATCGTTAGTTTTTCTTACATTTATATTTCACATGGTAGTGTAGAGACGCAATCTTGACAACAAAAAATTTGCGTAATGGAATATATAACAAATACGTTATTGCAAGTTGTCCGCAGAGTGTGCTGGTGGAAGAATTTTGATAATCGGTCAATAACTAGCGAAAATAATGGGCAAAAGTGCAGTGCCACGTTTTTATGGACCAAGGTGTATTATTCTTGGGGACGAAAGATTTTAGTCTTATTTACTGCAGCGTTGCGGGCTATACTGATCGATGAAATTGATGTTCGATTTTTATTTTTTAAAAACATTTATATGCTAATTTAATCTGCCATGCATAGCAATATCCTGGCGGGCTAACTTTTTATAACAGAAAAAAAAAACTTTTTCGTTGATGCTCCTTGTAGCTGTTCAATTTTTGTATTTTTTCAAAACACGTATATTTTGAGCTTGGCCGGTTTTCCAGGAATATTGCTCACATTAAAAGCAGGGAAAAGTAGAGCTATCAGTGAATACGAATACTTTCTGTGCGTTAAATGACGAAAAATGGCCCAGACTTTTGAGGACTTTCCTGTTCTACATATCCGTGTCTGCGATTTAGACTTTCCCTCACGACCCTAATTGATCGGTATTCATGGCAACGAAGGCGAGATGACGTAAACATTCAGACGCTGTGCTGAGTCTGTTAGTGACTGCGCAATGCGCATGCGCCGTCTTCTCGCACCTGCTCGCAGTAGCCAATCACAGCCTTTCACTGGCAGCACTCAGGTAAGTCTATGGTTTCTCCTTATATTTATGAATGTATGATACCTTGGTTAGCCTTTGTACAGTGGCATCAGTTCTTTTGGAACGAATGTTTAACATAGTTAGCAGTGACGACGACGAAAACGACGCTTATGATGATGGCTGATTATTAAGTAAGTAAGCACGCAAGCAGCGGTGTCATAAGTTTAAAAAGTTTTAAAAGTTTGGCGACAAAAACAGAAAGTTGCGGCTTTGCGACAGACAGCTGCGAATTGTCGACAAAAGAAATATGGATGCTGAAAACATTAATATTTCGTTTTAAGTTGTTGAAAATTAAAAAAAAATCCAGCTTTAATTTCTGTATTTTTGAAAGAAAAATTCCCGACAACAAAAAATTTTCAACAGACTAAAATTTTTAATCGTTAGGCCTGCAGCCAATTTACCCCGCTTGCTGCCAAGTCGCTGGTGCAAACTCTGAGTGCGCAGGCGTACCATAAATTATTTCCGAAAAATATGAATGACTAATTGCTACAAACAAATTATGTTGATGTTTGATGCAAGTACTATAGCAACCAATAAGCCTACATTTTTTCTTAGGATCAATACAAGTTACCGGCATATCATATCATATTGCTGTAATCACCTAGGCGAGCAAAATCGTGTTGACAATCCACTCGCCGTAGTATTATGTCGGCTAACTGATACGGATATGTCATCTCGTGTGTTTTTCACAACCAACTCCCCGTCATTTTGAGACCTATTTGCCTACTTATTCTAGCTGTCGGTTATTTCGGCCATGTGCGTAGAAAATGTAGGAAAACGTCTATTGATTTCGCGCAGATTGCTTATTTAATGGCACACCGATTAGACCCCTACGCCTGCCTGGACAACATCCGCACTAGCTGTTGCAGTTGTTCAAGTTATAGGCGCTTTCCATCCCTCCGGGGGAGGTAGATCGAGTACCGGCCTGACTGGCTGGGGTTGAGGGGGGAGCGTTCACCTATGTCGAGTGGCAGGTAACACTGTATGATCACATATGGCAGGTGACGTTTTGTAACTCCGCGATGGGTTTCCCACTTCTTAACGAAACGGACGGACGAACAGACGAGCAAGACTTGGAGATGCATAATGCGGCCTATTAGCCAACGTCGCATTGTAGTGCTAACAATGGGAAAAGATCAAGCAGAAAAACTAACAAGTTGAGATTTGCCATGTTTGTTAAAATAAACTGACGGCCTTCCTGGAAAAATAAAGAAAAGCCTAACAAAAAAACTTCGTTATGAGCTAGTTGCTTACTATCGTTTATACGGCAATTACCAACAATAATGCCGAACAGTATGTTCGCCAAGAAAACAAACGTTTTTGTGTTTTATTAGTTCGACATTAGCTATATTCAGCATTTTTCTCATGATATCAATAATTATTCTACTACAGTATACATTCGCAGTGGTGACGTTACTGATTACGTGATATCGAGTCTGCCTGCCGCCACTGAACTAAGATACGCAATTGTACTACGACAATATACTAATGACCACAAAAATAACGGTTAATTAGAAATAGGAAAGGAAACTAGGCCACTACAATGTTCTGACGCAAATCAACAGAAGGTTTACTGTCACGAAAATTTGCAACAGCAGCACAGTTGATCAGTAATGTCTCCGCCGAGTGAAAGAGAGTCAATTATTTATTGTGTCTGATTGTTGTTCGTCAATCGTCATATTGTTGCATTGAGTGGAAGCCACGCTTTACTCAGAATGTTGGAGCAAAAACCGAAAAATAGGCCTACTAAATAATACACACTGAAGAAAAGGCTCAACGCAATTTGTTTCTAAAAACTGCGGCACATTTTCAATTTTTACATTACGTGTTTTAACAATAAAAAGCATACGACCATCAGAAAACATACAAACATGTTTCTAAACATTTTTATTTAAAAATGAAACATTTTTAATCATTTAAGAAAAAAATATTTCCGCCTACGCCAGCTTGGGACTCGGTTCAAGTTTTCGGTCTCAAATTCTCACATTGCCTCAGAATGACAGCCACGTATATAACTCGAGGCTTGGTCGCACCGGCTGCTTCTGCTGCTGCTTCTGCTGCTAGTGACGGTGATGAGACAGATTAGCTTGAAGTGTCACATGGCGATGATGGCGCGGAGCAGTAAGCACCGATTGCGAGCCTAGGCTAATTAAAGGCACGTACACAGCGACGTAACTGAACTGAACTGAACTGAAGTGGCATGGTTTAGTTCTTGGCGAACGAACTGACAAATGGGCAAGCAGGACGAGCGCACTGGTCATTAGCTGATGCGTACGTGCGCGTAGTCACGTTGTCGCCGACACCGTTAGACGGCGTTTACTGTAATGCATCTGCCCATTGGTCTGTTTGTCAAAACTAAACTATGTCAGTTCAGTTAAGTTACGTCGCTCTGTAGGTCTGTACGCGTCTTAACAGCGAGCGCACTTCACGGTAGCGTAATGGCGAGTATAAAGCGACGGAACTGAACTGAACTGACCTGAGCTCGCTTGGTGCATTTATCAAAATGAAAAAAACGAAATAAAATAAACTAACTGCCGCTTTGTCCGTGAACGCAGTTGAACTAAGATTTTAGTTCAGTTCAGGTCTGTTTTATTCTGTGCTTTGTACACGCTTTGGCCTTGATAAAACCTTTTTCCGCAAAAAATAGTTTTCAGCCCTTATCCAACTTGGACTATAATACCGAGTATAGTGCTTGTATAAATGGTTTACCCTTAGCTATGCTCAACTAATCGCTAGTCGAAATGTTTGGATAAGACCTACATTATTGGAACATAGAACATAGGAACATGTGCTTAAATTAGTTCGCATAGAAATTCATCAGCATAAACGTAGGTTTAACGTTAAATTTAGCCGCTTGCATATTGTGTTTATTTGACGAACGGCGAAAACATCAAAAACGCGATCTCATTTCGTCGCCAGAAACCAAATGCGCCCGACGCTCCGGTTACGCAGATGCTGTTCCGTGAGTATTTATTAATCACGTTTCTTAAGATTATGATTAAAGACACAGTACCTGTATTTCCGGCACGCAGACTTACAAGCTTATTTTGGTTACGCACGCTTGTGACTGCCAACACCAATGACTCTGGAGTTTTGCTGACATACTAGCGCTATGGTGTTGGATCATTACTGTCCGCGGTAGCGACGAGGGTACTATTTTCAGCAATGTCGCTGAGTTTTTTGGTCGTGTTTTTTCTCTATCAACACGACAACTTATGACCGGCAACCAATGGATGTCCATACATAATCATAACTTTATTAATTGAATTTGTTAATAATTATTATTGCAAGTACTTGTTATTAAAAATATGCCATCGCCAGACACTGGGAACGTTCAAAGCCAATATCGTGCGCCTAAGTACGTGTACAGCCGCGAGAACTATTTCCATCAGCGGATGCTGATTAAAGAAACTCATTACCGCTTGCGTCTGGTTTGCGTTAATTACATTACTAATTGTCTGTATGCAATCGGCAGTCGCGTGCGGTTGTCATGGCAACGGGCACCTGCCCATCGGTGATGCCCGGATGGATAGGTCTAATGTTGATGACTGGTAAGCCGATATACAGCCGGCAATTGCACCTGTTTATTGCTCCCAGGATAGAGATGTGCAGCTGCTGTATCGAGAAAAAAATCCCCAGATAATATTAATATATTGTCGCACAATACGGACATAACACCATTTTATTATAGTATTGTGTGGTATTTCGTCACGACGCTGTCATAATACCTTGTGCAATTTCTATCTTAGGTTCACTTGGGTTCACGTAGATTTGTCAAGGCCTTACTTACTTACGCTCAATTTGTAATAGAGGTTAAAAATGGTTAAAGGTAATGTTATAGTTCATTATGGGTGGCTTATCTCAGAGCTATGGAGCGTCACCTGCCGTATGGGATTACACAGTGTTACCTGCCACCCGAGACAGGTGAAAGCGTTCTGTCTCGTTCTAGCCAGATAGGCCGATACTCGATTTACCTATCCCAAAGGGATGGAAGACTGAGTTGACCTAGGCGGCTAGTTACATAACGGGATGGTTTATCTGCCCGCAGACAGTCACCCGTCCAAGTACTAACCCGGCCCGGCGAAGATTACGCCTAGCCTAACATCGTTGACCGGATACAACGCGTTACCTCTACGCCACACCGCCAACCCAATAGCTTAATTTATACCATGGTCGACAATAATGAACTGAAATGAGCTCAATTGAAATGTCAGTTTAGTCAAGTTGCGTCTAAATGCCCCACCAGTTGCTTTGCACGGACTTTAGCTAAAGGAACTGACAGTCCATTGGCTCATTTCATTTTAGTTTATTTTGCGAAATGTATACATAGTAAGTTTGCTTTGCTTATATACATTTCAAAATGCTAAGACGATACACATCCACTTACACAGTTCACGCACGCAAGACGGTGCCTACTCTTGCGTTGCGTTCGTTGCGTGCTAAAAGCCAGCGTGTGTCCGTCGACAAAGTCAAAGTGGAGTTACAACAGATGACGTTCGTTCTACCATTTCTCTTACTGACGGCAGCTGCTGTAACCGTGAGACGTTGTTCATGCATCCTCCGTCTCTTGTGTCGCAGATGTTACACATGGGTTATACTGTATCAACGTGTAACACACATGCACGAAATGCCGTCAGTAAAGAAAATACATCGCTGCAGTGTGTCTCGACTTAAATAGGCCTACGACGTTCAGTCGTTTAAAATCATATCTGTATGAACGAAGTTAGTAACTACATTTGTATGGTGCACAATGTCAACGAAAACCGGTTGAATTGATGCACAAAATCAGTCGTGCTAATTATATTGTATATATAGAAAAAGACAGCTCTAAAATACATTAGCAACAAATTTAACTAGTCATAACTAGCTTTAAACATTCAACTGATTTCGCATCATTTCTTATTCCTGGGAACACCTTTATTTATTCGCTTATTGCACTCAGCCAGTGCTGCATATTAACAGACGGACTGATATTATAATAGCAAGAAGCCTGAGCATTATTTGAAGTCAATAATTTTTTGTATTTCCTTAATATTTTCTCTTGCACATTACGGTATCATAAACTGTTTAGACACAGCTCGATCAGTGTTATCAACAAAAAAGATTCTTAATTTACATAGCGACTGAGGAGTCCTAAAAAGTTCCAGCGCATTATGTCTGTGAAGAGACTGAAGGATAGTTTTTAGTAAAATGTTGGTAAAATAAATAGATACAAGAAATATTATTAGATTGTGACCAATCCAGTGTACACCTCGCACGCATCATTTTCTTTTGTATTTTAGGAGCTATTTTTCGTTCCTTTCGGTCTGTATTAGAGACCCGGCGTCTAACTGAGACCCGTTTAATATTATACTAATAGTGACTGGCGTCGAGGTCGTTTTTGGAAATTGTCTCCCTGAAGTTCATAGAATATTGCTCGATTTTAAGAACTGAGAAAAAAAATTCCAGTAATGGTCGATGACGCCAGTTGCCATTTGTCTTGCTATACCTCAACGAATGCGTCTATCTGGCACCGTTACGAAGATATGGCGCCTCAAAAATGATGGGGTCACAACTTTGACCTTTTGGGGTTACGTGACGTCATCGGTCACGTGACCATTCGACTCCCGGGGGTCGACTTCCTATGGGTGGTCCACAGTGACCATGCGTCTATCTAGCACCGTTATGAAGATATGGCCGTTTGAAGTTCTTTCATAAAGGCTCTTCCAGGAACAGAGGTCGGTCGTCGGTCGGTCCTCAATATTACACTGATCTCTTATACTCCTCTTCGTTACGTTAGGAACGTAGCGCGCGAGGTGTAAAAATAAGTGAAACATTTTGTATTATATGTTGCAGCCATTCCAAAAATACACGGCACAAGTTCTTTTTTAAAAAACGTACATGCTTATGCTTGACAAATAGCGTTGCCCCTGGCTGTTAGTTGTTTCGAAAACCTTTCTAGTTTCTTTTTATGCAGATGGTACAAATTTAGCTCACTGGAGGTTCTGAACATTACAAGCTTCCACCAAAACATGCTGCCTGTTGCTGTAACTGTGATGGGCCGGCAGTTAAAAGCGACACATGGTCTCATGGTCGTTAAGGGAAAAGTTATAGACAGTAACCTACACTGTTTAGTGTGTCCGGAAAAACGGCTGCTCATTAAACATTGCCACGAATAGATACCAACAGTCATTTCTTTTTTTCATATATTTACATTTCTATTTATATTTACGGCTATTTACATAAAATCTTTATGCAAAAATATCACGAAAATTTAGCATATTTGTTGATGATGTTTACGTACTATTAACTTTTTGTAAAGCGGTAATCGAAGATTGTCATCTTTAACATTGCAATTCGTTGAAATTTTACACAGTGACTGTGACATTAGTATTAGACAAAATGTTGCGTGCATTCCTGTTATTAAATTGTGTTCAATATAAGTGTATGCACATTTTACATGCAACGTTTTGCTTTGGGAAAGAAACGCTTTACGACATCTCGTACATTCTGTTTGCACTAGCCCTGATGCCGCACGATCGAGTTATTGTTTACTTTACTGCACGCTCTGAACTCGCGCTTAATTTCAGTTTACTGCCGATAGCTGACGCCTATACCCTATCGTGCTTTCCGACATCACGTTATGTGGTGTGCAGCAGAACCTAATTGACGCAGCGTCCTGACATTATGTACCATAGTTTCTGTCTGTCTACATCGTGTCCCAAAAAACTAAGCAGATTTGTTTTTGTCAGAACTGCGTCAAATTTCCTCCGATTTTGATAATTTTTGGCAGAAAGATGGCAAACGATCCAAATATATGCGAGGTGCACTCATTTTCCACCTCACCTAATTTGCGTCATCACCTTACCGTGTTAAACGC
>Ga0209454_1004444_pt1 | contig 10476 bp, 10 predicted proteins | sample WorMetHERISLAND1_2_FD_187400 | JGI IMG/M metagenome (GOLD analysis project Ga0209454, IMG submission 187400) | Marine gutless worms symbiont microbial communities from Max Planck institute for Marine Microbiology, Germany - Olavius geniculatus... | ecosystem: Host-associated > Annelida >...
AATTTCCCCCAATCGGACTTAGGACGCCGGGCGGACTCACGTTGGGCTTTGCTTCAAATTTCTAGTTTTGTATCTGTGTCCAGCGTTCTGGTCGTCGCAGTCGCAGCAAATCAGGAAGTCATGAGGACAAACGTCGTCAGAGGTCTGGCAGTCGAGACCGAGCGCCACAGCGTTGGCGATCCCCACCTATGACCAATCGCATCAGACGCAGATTATCCCATTCCACTAGTCCAGCAGCAAAACGTCGTCAGAGCCCCCGCGGCAGGTCAGGGTCATCGGAACGAGTTCGGGTCAACAGAGGTCGTGATAAACGGGCCAGGTCAAGTTCTTCAGATAGTGCGTCCAGCAGTGAGCGGCAGACATCAGCTCGACGTGGCCAGAAGAAAGATGACAACAAGTCCAAATCAAAGAAACAGACCGAGGTAATTATGCACCATTTGTTAGTCTTTGTTAGTCTAATTTCAATATGTGTTGTTTATGTGTTAGAGTTTTGAATGTGATGTAGTTGATCGGCTGATAGAGTTGTGTGTTGTTGTGGTAATCAGTAAATTGATCAAGCTGTAAATTTTTAACAGAAAGCAAGAGACAAGGTTCGAAAGAGGGTCAACGTTCTCAAGGCATTGGCTGGCACCACCTGGGGACAACAGAAAGAAACACTGGTTATGATGTATAAGTCCATCTGTCGCAGTGCCGTAGAATATGGTGCTCCAGTTTGTGATTTCAAACACGAACTGGAAGCGTCTCCAGGTGATTCTCCAGAATGAAGCTCTGCGTATCGCCATGGGCAGTCACCGCATGGCCAGCATTGCCCATTTCCACCAATAGACAAAAGTGCTGCTATTTCGCACGCATTGTGATCTGTTGACAAAGCAATATATATTTCGATGTCATGTGCCAGGTCACCCAGACAACAAACATCTCAACAGACCTCTACCGCCACGGTTGATAAAAAATGATCTGGACACGCAGCGACAGTTTTAGTTTGGTGAATTAGCGAGCTACGTCGAGAAGTGTTTCACAATAAAGGAATACAGAAGCTGTCTCAGGGCTCTACATACCACCTGGATGGCACAGACGGTTGCAGGCTATGAGCACAACAAAGTACGGAACACCACAGCACCAGAAATTGACTCGTCATAAATCGAGCTCCCAAGGAAGGCTCGCACTTTCGTAGCACAGTCGAGATCTGGCTACTGTGCCTGGCTAAACTCCTATAAACACTGACTCAGCCCAGCAGTTCACAACTCCTGTCCGGATTGCAACGCGACACCACACAGTGTCACTTACCTATTTGAATGTCTGATGCACCAGAACAACATGACTCCCGTGGACCTCTGGCTACAACCAAGGTGGTTGCTGAAAAAATACCATGAACATTTAAGTCTTTGAATAGACTCTTGGGTTAAAACATTTGATAAGTTAATAAGTTATGTAAATTCGGCAACTATTGCTGCCTTCTTTGGAACTGCTGTCCACCAGGTGTCGCTGCGGTGGACAATAAGTAATCATAGACGTGTGGAAGTTGATAGGACCCCTCATCTCGGTTCATCGACTTGTCTTGTTTTTTTCTGATGTGTATCGCTTTCCTGATCTATCGATCCATCCTGTCGATCACCTTGGTGCTGTCCCAGTCTATGACGTGGTTGGTTATTATGTGTGATGCCAATGCTTATTGCACGTTGTTAGAACAAGATCCAGTGGCAGCCGCCAATGGAGGGTGAAGAGATGGAGGAGGTTGCATCGGGCACTGAGCATCAGCGGCAGATGGAGTCATTGGCTTCTGATAAGAAACCGACTGATGAACAGTCACCTGCTGCTGAAGCCAGGACCACTTCGGATAAGGTGAGACGAGGACTTTACTTAATTACTTTACTTGAGGACTTTGCTTAATTAATGCTTTGTCGCTGCACTCGTTATTTCAAATACATTAAAGAATGCCTTTACGTTTCATTTGTTTAGGTCAGTTGTTACAGTAGAAACTTTTACAGTATTGTGGTTAGTAGGGTTGTAGGTTGATTAGTTCCTGGAATTCTTGCCAGAATTTTTTTCTAGACATTTCACAACAAATAGCTGTATTCCATCGAAGTTTATTAATAAAGACCAGAGAACTTCCAAAAAGTGAGAGAAAAAAATCAGAAGTAATTTAGTTGGATTGAGTTTGAAACAAATAGACATGTCATGCCTTGTATCCTGGATCATACATGGCAAATGTCGTATTTATTTTACGTATGGCTCATGAGTGGAACCCACATTGAAGTCTTTCAGTTTCATATTTATTATATCTATATGGATTATGGATGCTGTATGCTTTTGCTAACTACATAATTACTAATTTTTTGCTGGAATTTCTAGAAGATTTCTCAAAATATTGCAAAATGTAATCCCCAAAAACTTACAACCATCACTGGTTACTAGCACTATTCTTTGCTTGTGTGATCGTTGTAGAGATCAGATGATGGTGATGGTAATAAGGCTGATGATGCTGCTGATGCTGATCACAAGGTGGACTCTGAGAGACATCGTGACAGTGGGGATGACACACTGTCTCCGTATCCTGCCAAGGACAAGGACAAGGATGAAAGTCGTCATGACTCCAGCATGTCACTTGACTCCTCGTACGATGGCGACGACAACGACAAGAGGCCACGCTCCCGACATTCATCTTCTTCCAGCGACAGTCGAAAGTCTCAACATTCATCTCCGACGCGATCTGAGGATAAGCCGACAGAGAAGAACACGACTCCTTCGAGGTCATCTCCGGTGGAAGACTCACAGGACCATGTTGTGCCAGAGGACCGCATGTCAAGCCCTCCGCCGGAACAAGAGGCAGCATCACTTGTGAGACGGTCCGCTTCACCAGCGAAAAGTCACGGATCATCCAGGTGCATTATTGCTTTGAGACAGAGTTGACCCTCTGTTGCCACTCATAATTAGGGAGCTATATCTCTGCTTGATTTCATGTAATTTTTTCGTTTAATATATCTTGTGTGTGATGGCTATGTGTTAAGAAACTGCTTGCAGACTGATTGAACACCTTGTATTCTATTTCTCCTTGAGGTGGGTTTTTTACTGTTGATTTACTTAATCGACTGATGCCTTCTTCAGACGTGTATAACAATTTGGCTACCGTACATTAACTGTGATGTCAATGGGTGATGTATTACAAGACTGATTTGCAGCTGTTTTGCAATATTAGTTATTCTCTCCGGTCTGTAAGTCTTTTAGTGCCACCACTGTAGTCCAGTTATAATCTGCACACTTAACATTGTGTTCTGAAGATGATCATGCAAGCATGTTTATTACTTGGTCACTGTTTGATTTTTCTACGTTTTCTATGTATCATCTTTAGCTTCCTTTCATTAATATTCCTATGATGTGTGTAGTTTGTCGTGATTATGTATAATGAAATGCTGAGTGTTGAACGTAGGTCAGAGAAGTCGCCGGAGGAAGAGAAAAGGAAGAAATCAATCTCAAGAAGTTCATCTCAAAGTTCTCGTTCTTCATCGTCGTCATCTGCATCGAGTCGTCACAAGAGCCCAGTTAGGAGTAGGAGCAGCCGTGATAAGTCGACATCGTCTGATGATGACGAACGTCAGAAAAGACCCCGCAGTCACTCGACTGACTCTGATGCTTCGCCTGCCAGAGCTGAGCGATCTCCAGAGGTGGCAGAACGGAGCACTCGCAGCCCGGTGAAGTCTCCGGTCACCGGGGATGGTGCAAAGAAGAACAGAAGTGGGTCCAGTGACTCCAATCACAGCAATGTTATGGCAATCCCACTACCGACCCACACTCAGGTGAAACATCCTAGTTTTTCTCTCATTTTCGTTCTCATTAGTTTTTCTTTTTGAAGTTATTTTGATCACCTGTGTCATAGTTTACCTAGTTTTTAATTTGCAATGTCTACAGACATCTTCTTCGTCTTTTTTACTTGCACACTGAGCATGCGTGAGGCTTATTACAGTTAATGTTACTGTATAATTTTTCTGCCTGCTTACTTATTGTGTCTTTCGTAGTTTAGCAGTTAGGACGGTGCATTTGCAATGACAAGGTCAAGAGTTCAACTGCCAACTGGATCACTGTACTTTGTTTACACACGTGTGCCTATGTCACTAAACAGTATAATTCGGTTTGGAGTACTGACCATGCAGCGTTGATACTCTGTGGGTGTATAACTATATTACCTGCAGGATCACCTTTATACCTTACATTCGTAACCAAGTGTGGGGCTATGTTTACTTTACTTACTACTGCTGGTGCTGTTGCTGCTACTGATGATGCGGTTGTTTGTAGGATAAATCTCCACCTGGCTCTCGATCAAGTTCACCAAGGTTACGAACTGGATCAAGTTCACCGGAGGTGCAAGAAGGAACTAAGCCCCCCGCACGACCAGCTAGTGCACAACGGAGTCCATCTCCTCAGCACAGCTCCAAATCACGCTCTGCGTCAAAGAGTCCCGATGCAAAGAAACGTTCACGAACCCCACGCAGATACAGGTCACACCAGCCTCGCCTTGTGTGTCTGTTCTGTTTTACATCCGTTCATTGTCAGTTGCCTGTAGGAATCTGTAATGTTTGTTGAAGTGTTTTAATTAATTTTAATTTAATTGTGATTTAATTTTCTAAACTGCAGTCGCTTGATATGTCTTATGTATTGTTCTAATCTGTTTCACTTATGCTCTCATTTTATGTAAATTAGTCATATTATTATTCTCAACTGTTACAGGTGCAGATGCTTAGATAAATTTTTGTCCCTGCATTGTGCACTATTTGTTGGGCATTTGACGTAGAGATATCTTGACAAAACAGAAATGCATGAATGTACGTGAGAATCAGAATGCGATCATTTCTCAGTTGGATATCCTGGACGTGTTTGCCAGTTAAGACTCATGTTGAATCTTCACAGTGTATCTGTTAGCAAAGTTCATGTTGACTATACAGGAGAAACAGGTCACAGTAAACTCCGGGCATCAGGCTCAAATTCTTCATAATCTTTGTGGCATTGAAACTTGATTATCATCATCATCAGACGCGAAGCGATCAGCCGAAGCGTCCCACCGTTGAGATCGTTCGCCAGAACGGTTTATCCTCCGCTAGCTCCAGGGCCTCCGTCGCTGTCGTTTCACGGCAGATCTGGTGGATCTAAGTGGTGGGTGGATGACCGTTGGCGCGTCTGCACTCCTGCGAAGGCCAGTCACCGTTCCTCGTCTTAGTACAGATTCGGAGGATCTGGTTTGCTGGTGCATCACTTCGAAGTCTGGCGATCAAAAGAGATCCAATCTTTGTTTACAGATGATGTAGGAGATGTCGAACAGGCCAGAACGATGCAAAACTTCATCGTTAGACACGAAATCGTGCCAGCTGATTGTTATAATATTGCTCACGGTGTATATATCAGTAAAATTATCATTGTGTGCACAGGAGAAGCAGGTCAAGGTCATCTCCTCGCAGGATAACCCGCAGATCTCCACCGCCACCACGACGTCGTACACCCCCGCGAGTGTTCCCACCGCGTCGACGCAGCAGATCACCGTTGAGACGTAGCAGGTCCCCACTGCGTCGTAGGTCTCCGGCAGGCAGGTACGTGCCACGACGACGGTCTCCATCCCCACGCAGACAGCGTAGCAGAAGTCCACGAGGTCGCAGGCCACCCCCACCCAGACGACGATCACGGTACTACGCCACACTGTTTTATTATCTTTGCCAGGTGTGAACGTAGTGAACATTGGAGGAGATTAAAAGATTGGTCGTTCTGTTCGTGTTTTCGTCATTTGTTCGTTTCTTCTGTGTACACAATGACTCATAATGGCAATGACGTCATTGCACCAACAGAGCAAGCAGCAGCACTGGCTGTTGCTTTTCCCTTCCTCAGCGAGGCGCTCTTCCTTTTCCCTCCCCTTTTCTTGTTATATTGTGTGGTTGTAGGTGTTGTTGTATTCGTAGGTGCAGTAGTAGTAGTAGTAATGTTTAAATCACTTCACTTGGCACCCTCATGAGTGCCTTCTAGTCTGTTTATTATTTGTTTGATAATATGTTTGTTTCTTTACTTATCTAGTTGATCAGTGATCGTTGATATTCTTTTGCTATTTTGCTGAACTCTGGAATATGATGACATCTGAGTATCATAAAATTAATATTGTTGGAATAATGGCTTTAGGAAAATTTTCTAATTGCTGCTGGTGTGAAATTGCATTTGGTCTGCATTTCTACTGTGGTTGCTTTACTCCTGTTATCTAGTTGTTCAGCAAACTAATTTGTTTTATAGAAGTCTACAGAAATGATAATTGTATATTGTGCAGTCTGCTCATTTTAAAGATTTGTACAGTTAAAACATTGTCAAGTAAATGCTGTATTTCCTCTGTTGAAACCTGTGTGCATGACATTTAACGTTTGCATGTCATCTGCTAAAAACTTGGTCGTTGGTGATAATTTTTCATCATACTTGTGCTTACCTTATTTTCTCTGTCTGTCGTTTTAAGTTCTTTTTCTGTATTTTCTAGTTCTATAACACAAACTAGTTTTACGTTTTTATCTTTCCATTGTGCATATTTCTGTATTGTTATGTATGGAAAATGAAGTGATATTGGGCAGCCTGGTGGCATAACAGTTAGGGTGTTGGTTTCACAAACAGAAGGTTGTGAGTTAGACATCTGGTCTATCGTTTGGTTACTACTTGGATGGGTGTCTCTGCCAACAGTAAATCATCTTCATCTATCATCAGCACCACTGTCAACTCAGCCTTCCATCTCTCTCAGGTAAGTAAATCCAGTACTGGCCTACATGGCTGAGGTTATGACAGGGGGCATTCATCTGTATTATCTGGTGAGTAACACTGTGTGATCCCATATGGCAGGTGTCACTCAGTAGCGCTGCGATGGGTGTCTTATGAAGTCTGCTGATCAACTAGATACACAACCTTTAACCTCTCAGTTATGCATGCAGCGTGCAGACATCTATGTGTCCCGCTGTCAATGTGTGTAGTTTGCCTTGTCGACCTGCAGCGGTTAGGAGGCTGAGTTGACCCGGTGGCTATGTGTGTGTGTGTGTGTGTGTGTAGCTCGCCTCGTCGTCGGTCGGTGTCGCCACGACGCAGTCACAGCAGACGTTCTTCACGCTCTGCGGACTCGCGCTCCAAGTCCAAATCTAAATCAAAGTCCAAATCCAAGTCCAAGTCTCGCTCAAAGTCTCCGTCAACAAGTCGTGGGTATGTCCATTCTCGCTGTCTGTTGCCTCTGTGAAACCTTTTCACTCTTTACTTAGTTGTAAAGTTAGTCTTTTCTGTTTATTTTCCGGTATTGCAAAATACTTAACAGAATTGGCTGGGCTAGTAAGTGCATGCTATCCTTCTGGCATCTCCAGACCTGCAGATATTTGTGCTTCCCAGCTCTGTACAAATGACAAAATGTAGGCCTACATTGTTTAAAATGGTTCGACGCTGTTTGTTAGACGGTGAAATAACCCTCGGCTCGTTAAAGAGTACTGCTATGTCACACTTTGAGAGGATTTTCAGCTGACCTAACAGACCGTGTCAAATCAAGACAGCAACGTAAAAATAATTGTGATTTTGGTCTGTTACCTGCCGTTTGGCCAGGAAATGAATCTGGCCTGTACTGTGTCATGTGCCTGTATGGGGCATGATACCGATAGTCTGTCTTTGTTCAGAGAGCTATGGTCGCCACTTGGTCTGATATTTATATCTGTTGAGTGTTCTGTTGTTGATTGTTTTGTGTCAAGGGATAACCGATAGCAATCACGCTGATGTGTGACACAGGTAGACTATAACCAGCTCTGTGCTTTAATACTCTGCTCTATGTTTCTATTATTAGATGACTTGCATTTTGGTTTTTGTCTCTGTGTCATAGCAAACCAACACATGAATTGCATACAACTTAAACTGTATTAGTAGCAGTAGTAATCGTTTGGTCATGAGAGGTCTTTTATATGTTTTTCTGTGAGTGTTTGGTTATTACTCATTGTTTCTGTGATGCTTTAAGCAACAGTAAAGGAATCCTGCCTGTAACAGTTATGCTGTGATAATTCTCAGTGGTGAAACTGGCGTAATTTGGGTTGGCTGGTTCAACCGAAGACGTTACCTGCCATAGTAGTAGTAAGTGGTGGTCGTGGCAGTTGCAAGTGGCAACTGCAGCAGTAGTACTATTTAGGTGATTAAAAGTGCATCATACGACTGATTGGTTAAGTATGAAACTACACTTGAATTAATGACCAAGTGTCAAAAAAATCTGCTGTTGTTTATACATGTCTTTGGGATTAAGATGTGTCAATCTGGATATGGTAATCTGTCTTGGTTCTTGTGCACTTCTTGTGCAACTTTCTCGGGAGATAATCGACAGTTAGTTGGTCCGTAGATCTGTCTTTGCATATACATTTTGCGTGTTCGCACTGTACATTTATTTGCAATTGTGATGATTGTTTTTCAGTGGTTATTTTTTTTGGTTGATGTCAGTGCATATGTAGAATAACGATGACAGCCTGTAAACTGAGTGCGAAATTCAGTCGGACCAATGTGCTGATGATAATGGCATGGCATTAGTGATGCACGTGTTTGTGCGTTTTGTGTAGTGACGGGCAGAAGCGTCGACAGCAGCGACGTCGTCGCTCTACGAGTGTCAGTTCGTCGTCGTCAAGCTCCAACTGATGTGTCACATGCAGTCACTTGATGTGCACGCAATGACTGTTCACTGACTGTGAAAAACTAGGAACAGTTTGGAAGTCTAAAGTTTGTCTTCTGATGTATTTCGAAATGCTCTCGGATAGAGATGATGCATGGGGAAAGTGTTCTAATATCGGTGCACAAACTTTGATCAACTGGCCACATCTAGCCTACAAAGGGTTGTCCATCTGGCCCACAGCATATAGGAGAAAACAACAACAGAAATGAATGCAGCTTGTTTATCACAATTATAAGGTATATAAACTCATCAGATTGCAATTTTTACTATTTGTTGAGTTTTCGGCAGCCGCTCTTGTGGCAATTAGCGGCAAACAGAAATTGTTCTGAGGAAGGCAGCTCTGTTGTCAAAACAACAAAAAATAAGTAAATAATGGTTGTAATTATATGAGTTTATGCAGCTTATTCGTTTATGTGTCAAGAGTATGCTCCACTTTATGGATATATGAATTATTTTGCTAATAAAGGCTTGATATGGCGCACAGTAGCTTGTTCAGGACCATGTTGTGTGGCCCTTAGCTGAAATCGGTTTGTGCACTGCTGATACAGATGGATATTTTGTCGATCGTTTTAGGCTGACAACTGTGTTTCTGTGGGTGTAATTAATTTTGTGAACACAGGCTTCACAAGATCGGCCTAACAAATCATGTCAAGTGCAAGCATAAGTTAAGTAACTTATGTTTGACATGATTTGTTAGGCCGATCTTATGAAGTCTGACATGAGCAGTGACACTATTTTCTGTATACTGGCTACAGCTCTTGCTGTAGTGAAATTCAGCATGATAATAGAGCATTTTGGATACACATAGTTTTTCTGATAAACAGTTTATTGCGGATAACAACCTGGCTTATGTGAAGCATGCAGTTTTGCAAGATAACATAATGTATGCAACTATGCATGCAGTGACAATGCTGTTAATTTAATTTTTTTCTATAATTGCCGGAGTTTGCTTTTGGGAATCAGGAGTAACCGAGGAAAAAATGGCTGGTCTATTCCGAAAGAAATATTGTGTAATAATACGGCAACTAATAGCCCTTCCCTTGCATTGAGAATCTGTGACTGCTCATGATAGCTCACAATGTGTTTTGGACATTTTTCGTTTGCATTGTTTCCTAAAAACTGTATCATGCCAAATGTGTGGTAAGCTGTTACTTGGTGCAGTTACTGTTTATTACAGTTAAATGCAGGCAGTCCGTCCGACTGTAAAAAATCTGCTGCAACATTCCTTAAGTAAGGTTAAAATGATAATAACTTAAGTTAAACAAATTTATTTTTTTGCTTTGTCCTAACCTGGACTGAATTTTGTAAAATATGATGGTTATTCAGATATCAAAAGTAAAGCTAGTAATAGAGTAATTAATTACAGTGCGTCTGCTGATAGGTCAAAGTGGTAGACTGATTAATTAGACTCTCTGCATCAGGGTGAACACTGCCACTGGGCAGATTTTATTGTCCCAGCAGCTTATGTACAAGAGGTTGATATTTTGCATTTTTACGTGCGAAAGCAGCTACTGCTTTCAGTGCGTCTTAGTCTTCGCAATTCTGTCTGTCCGTCCGTCCATCTATCCATCACACGGGTGGATCAGTAAAAAATGGTGCAAGCTAGGATCACCAAATCTTCACCGTCGGCTGCCTGGAAGACTTTAGTTTTAGGAACCGTAAAGCTTTTCCATAAATTCGAAGGGGGTCACCCCGAACCAGGGCCGTAAATGAGAGGGGTTGGCAAAGTTTGCTATTTTTGGCCAATAACTCACTGTATCTCGGTAACGGTGCAAGATAAGGCCTAGGTT
>Ga0209454_1004445_pt1 | contig 10474 bp, 4 predicted proteins | sample WorMetHERISLAND1_2_FD_187400 | JGI IMG/M metagenome (GOLD analysis project Ga0209454, IMG submission 187400) | Marine gutless worms symbiont microbial communities from Max Planck institute for Marine Microbiology, Germany - Olavius geniculatus... | ecosystem: Host-associated > Annelida >...
CGCAATTCTGTTTGTCTGTCTGTCTGTCCGTCCGTCCGTCCGTCTGTCACACGGGTGGATCAGTCAAAAAAGGTGCAAGCTAAGATCACCAAATCTTCACCGTCGGCTGCCTGGAAAACTTTAGTTTCAGGAACCGTAAAGCTTTTCCATAAATTCAAAGGGGGTCACCCCCGAACAAGGGCGATAAATGAAAAGGGGTAGGAAAAATTTGCGATTTTTGGCCAGTACGAAAAAGGGCCTAGGTTACTATTAATCACTATTAGAAATAGAAGGTCGTATACTGGCTCTCGATTGCCACCGAATTCAATGACCTTGGATGACCTTAAACACCAAAACAGAGTTTTTTGTGGATTTTTTTGGCGATTTCGAGCTGCGAGACAGATTTCAAAAGCAAATTGAGATAAACATGGACAAGCTGCTTATGAAATTTTCAGCACTGAACGTAGATTTCGATGGTCGAAGTCTCGATTTTTTAGGTTCAAGGAAATCTGCGCACAAAGGCATAAAAGAGAGTTGCCGTCGGTTTGAGGCTTGGTTGCGTGCTCTGCGAGTCACACACTTGTCGGTGTGGTGCCACTTTCGACATTCTCGGCACTTACGCTTTTTCTTGCAAGCGCAGCTCCAGCAGAATACTACGTCACAACTACATAAATGACGTATCTGGCGCGCTTTGACTTGAGCCGGCGTTCCTAGCATGACGGAACCACACGGCCGGGTCCGTGACGACGGCAAGCGGCCTGACGGTTTGACGTTGTTGCCATGGAACTCTGGGCGCAGTGCCACTTGGGACGTCGCAGTGGTCGACATTCTGGGGAACACCAATCTGCAGCAGAGTGTCATCACCAGTGCCAGTGCCGCTGAGACTGCAGCAGTCAGGAAAAGAAACAAGTACAGCCCACTCAGTGGCACCCATGACTTTTTTTCGGTGGCACTCGAAACATTTGGTCCCATGAGTGTCAGCACCCAGGAGTTATTGACACAAATCGGAAGGCGTTTGACCGAGGCGACGACTGATCCGCGAGAAACCACGTTCTTGTTCCAGCGTTTGTCGGTCGCTGCCCAACGCTTCAACGCGGCTTGTCTGGCTGACACGTTCCCAATCTCCGAGTCCGCATCGTGACCATTTCAGACAAAATTTCTGTAGCTTAATAGTTTAGCCATCGGGAATTAGTACTGGAGGCTTAAATAAAGAAATAAATAAAATCGAAAAGTTGAGATTAACATTTCGTTACGTTAAGCGAAAATGTTAAAATGCATTAATTTTTACTCCATCTAAACTGATGTATCTTGTATTCAGAGTAATTAATTACTAATGAAAATGTAATCACCCTTACTTTTCTCGGCGATGCCGTTATTAGCCATTTACATACAGCGTTGTTTGGATAAGCATTGGTATCATATCCAAGCGATTTGATCATTCCGGTGAGTGCAGTGAATTCAACGGGTCTTTCATCACTACACGCTCCATAGCCAGGGCCTGCATTCGAAACAATCGATCGTCTGATAGAGTTAATGGTCTGAGGTACAGATGCAAATATTGTCGATGATAGACAGAGATTGCACGAACCTCTAGTTCACAGCAATCTAACTACGAACATTAAAGCAACGATATTCTCGTTGTCAAAAAATGAATCATAACTAAATTTCATGACTGTGTGCTATTAAGGCTTACAAGTTTTGTCGTAAATTCAGTATTCAAATACTACAATAATATAAGTAACAGAGTATACAAGAGGCAGAGCATGGCTATGTCAGTAAAAAGCAAGTGACGAGTGTATACCCCACAGATATATACCTAAAAAAGGTAAAGGTATATATCTGTATACCCAGGTATACCCAGGTATACCCAGGATCGGCGTTGTTGTTTCAGCGGTTGGTGGCACTGCAACAGTCGTCTCAACTACAAAGCACAAACACGTAAGTTTTTAATTAACCTGCAGTAGCAACGATGCGTTCGTCTTGACAATAACGACGTTCCAAGTATTTGCGTTTTGTGGGATGTTTACACGATCCAGCAAAGTCCAGCAATTCACGTGCATTTTGAATACATTTGCTGGAAGTTTGCTGGACGTTTGCTGGATCGTGTAAACACTCTATTACGCAACCAGCTCAAAATTATGTCAGCACTGTTAATTTGGTTTTTGGATGTCATAGTTGAGATTTAGAACTTACAGATTTGGACGTTCGATACGTAGACAGCTGATGACGAAGTTGTGCCGTCGCTACATAAACACTCGCAGTGCAAGCGACGGCGAATATGGCACAACAGAGAAAAAGACGAGGAACGTAGTGGAATGACAGTGACCGGCAGATGAATTTCATCGTAAAGTGGCATGGATTACGCAGAACTGCAGGAAGTACTTAAGTCTTCTCTCGCCATTTAAATAAACGAGGTTCGGTAGAAATGAGAGTAGGCCTATGAATAAGTATCTCTTGTAGGCCTACTGATATGCACTATGCCGTCGATAAAATTTTATGAACCAACTTCACCGCTTTGGTCGTCAAACTTACAGTTCAGTGAGAAACGGCCTGTGGTGACAGACCCGTCCGTCCGAAAGACAACGAAGAGCGATGAACCGGTTGATGTGATGGTCGACGTCGGGGCAGCAGTACAGAATCTGCCGAGTAACGGTGAGTTGTCACTTGAGCCGTCGTACAGTGACACGCTGTCATAACTACACGTAATATAAGACTCTATGCTCAACTCACTGAACGTCACAGAGACCACCTGTGACATACATGTACACACAGAGGCTAACACAGTTATCTGTGCTATCGCTGTACAAAATTGAAGCAAATTTCAAAATGCGTTTCACTCCATAAAACTCCACATTTGTCAGTAATAAGAAATAAATTTATTATTAACCAGTCACAAAAAAAGACCGGCAAATTGCTCTTACACTGTTCGAGGGTGATCTTATAAGCCACTGGCATACAGCGTCAGTCGGATATCTGTTCTCATCATATCCAGGCGATTTGATGATTCCCACAGATGACAGCAACTCATCTGGTCTTTCGTCACTACATGCTCTAACGCTAGCATCTGTATACACAAAACAACCGATTGCATAATGATGTAGTTTCCAATCTGATTTCTCGAATATTTTAATGTTTATACATTTCAGCAATGAAATGGGAGACAGAATTGCTGAGCTTTGTACAAATTAGCAATTGCCGTGTTATCAAAATACTAAGACAAAATTTTCGAAAATCGACAAAAAATCGCATAATCTGCACCAGGGTGCATTAAACAACGCAATGGCATTGCTGCCGTCCAGACAAATCCATGGATCGATTGTATGTTAGGCCTATTGGAAAATCGAGTAATAACGTAAATTGCGCATTCAAATATTGTGCAAGGTAACGAGTAGACCACGATGCAGGACAGGCTGTGAACAATGGCATCGCGGCAGAGAAATGAGAGAGAGCATTCCCCATGCCTAAATGTTAGCCAGCCGGTATATTTTTTGGTCAAAAATTGTTACTTCCTGCTGTCTACTTTTTAAACCCATGGCGTCGATGGCTGTGAAACTAAAAGCGAGATGACGAATACCTGTGGTCTGTGTCGTTTCGGCAGCTGGTGACATTGCAGCAGTCGTCTCAGCTAAAACACATAGTTAGCTAGCAATAAAATGACATGTTCGTTGTTCATAATGATTTTTAGCAGTTCTAGCGGAACATGACAACGTGTCAGCAACACTGCCGCTAGCAGACAGAGATTTTGACTTATGCTGACAGATTGCATTAAAAGTGCCTTTGTCAAAACAGTATGCTGATTACGCGAACTTCTCAAAATTGTCTTACATTATGTGCTATAAACGAACAAGTATTGCACACACAATCTTATTGTTTATGATACTGCAACAAGTAAAAATCAGACCACAAAAAAGAAATGCATGATGGGAAAATGAAAATCGAGATGACGAATACTTGTGACCGTTGCCGTATCAGCAACCGGTGACAACATGGAAGTCGTCTCAACTGCAAACACGCGTTCAAGCAACAGTTCATGTGACGATCATCCACAAACACATACAACAGAACGGATTAAGCCGTATTACACACCCGGAAAAACATAAAGTGTGTAGCCAACGTTAATAAATGCCAAATGAAATTAATCCCTCAATAAACTGCGAAGGGCAAAAACAGCTCAGCTCGGGTCACAGACAGCATTCACCGAAATTTGCTGCCGTTTGAAGATGACTGCGAATAAATTATCGCAACAAGCGTTTGGTACAACAAGTGCATGTTAACGATGTAAAAAACCAACCATGGCCGCCTTGACTGTCAAACGTCCAGTTTAGAGCAAAGCGTCCTTTGTTGACGGACTGGTCCGTCTGGAAAATAACGAACAACGATGAATTGGATGATGTGACGGTTGACGTAGCAACAGTACAGAATCTGCCGAGTAACGGTGAGTTGTCACTTGAGCCGTCGTACAGTGATACACTGTCATAACTACACGTAGTATGAAACTCCAGGCTCAGCTCATTGAACGTCACAGATATTACCTTTAAAATACACATACAGCACATTCTGAATGTTGTTTCACTGTCGACGCAACGTGAAAAAAGCGATCAAGCATGCGCAATAAATTTCATTTTTTCACTCGTTCATGCAGAATCATCATCATCATCGACAACCGTGGGCTCAACGCCCGTTGGTGTCTGACGCCATTGTTACTATCGCTGCCTACCGCTGCCTATCTAAGGCAGCGTGGCTTAACTCCTTGCAGAATGCAACTTGTAAATTATTGATTTGTTATCCATTTATATTGACAGTCAGACATACTTACTTTGCCCGAGGAAGCCATTATGAGCCATGTGCACATAACATTGTTTGGATAAATGTGCTTTTCGTATCCCGGCGATATGATGATTCCTGTGGACTCATTTAGTTGTGCAGGTCTTCCATGACCGCAGATATCTGCAGTATTTAAAATTATCAAATACTGTAACCCAACAAAAAATGCAAGTTGTAACATAATAAATTTATTTTTCGTGCATTTCAGCATTACAAACGCATATCAAAATATTGTGCTGTCGTTGTAGCGTCATTAAATAAGAAAGCAAACACTGTCAGTAATAAACGTCAGCTTTTGTAGATCTCTGTCATTTCAGCAGACAAGTATGACCACAAATTAAGTGTTCCTAGACTGCAAAAAGCAAAAAACACACCAGAAAACATCTTCATAAACACACAAAAATACGAAAACAAAACAGTATGGTATAATACCAGCGACGGTAGTCGTTTCGGCAGTCAATAGCACCGCGGCAGTCGTTGCAACTGCAATCACGTTATACCCGGTAAGAGAACGGTTTAATATAACAAATAATACACTTTGTACTCGTCAGATTTCTTTAAATTTTTGTACAGTTAATACACCACGTTGTGAAAAATGAGGCTGTCTTTTTAACGTTATTGACACTGATTGTGCAGATAATAGCACCATTAGTCGCGGATGCTATAGGTAAGGTTAAAGCCATGTGTCACGCATGCAGACATTATGTTAGCTGATGACGGTGCTGTTTCACGGCTCGACAACGAGCACAAATAATTGAAAACAAAATTGGTTCAACACCAACAGTGAAAAACGTTGCAGCAAATAGATACTGATTAACTCAAAAAAGCAAGAACAACGTCGAAACTAATGATATTATGCGGGAAGTGCCGAGGGATCGAAATATAACAATGGAGAAATCATTGCATTTGATTTATAAGTCATCGCTAAACAAGTACGTATGAAAAACCAACCTTGACCGCCTTCACTGTCAAACGTCCAGTTCAGAGCAAAGCGTCCTTTGTTGACGGACTGGTCCGTCTGGAAAATAACGAACAACGATGAATTGGATGATGTGATGGTCGACGCTGCACCAGCACAGAATCTGCCGAGTAACGGTGAGTTGTCACTTGAGCCGTCGTACAGTGATACACTGTCATAACTACACGTAGTATGAAACTCCAGGCTCAGCTCATTGAACGTCACAGATATTACCTTTAAAATACACATACAGCACATTCTGAATGTTGTTTCACTGTCGACGCAACGTGAAAAAAGCGATCAAGCATGCGCAATAAATTTCATTTTTTCACTCGTTCATGCAGAATCATCATCATCATCGACAACCGTGGGCTCAACGCCCGTTGGTGTCTGACGCCATTGTTACTATCGCTGCCTACCGCTGCCTATCTAAGGCAGCGTGGCTTAACTCCTTGCAGAATGCAACTTGTAAATTATTGATTTGTTATCCATTTATATTGACAGTCAGACATACTTACTTTGCCCGAGGAAGCCATTATGAGCCATGTGCACATAACATTGTTTGGATAAATGTGCTTTTCGTATCCCGGCGATATGATGATTCCTGTGGACTCATTTAGTTGTGCAGGTCTTCCATGACCGCAGATATCTGCAGTATTTAAAATTATCAAATACTGTAACCCAACAAAAAATGCAAGTTGTAACATAATAAATTTATTTTTCGTGCATTTCAGCATTACAAACGCATATCAAAATATTGTGCTGTCGTTGTAGCGTCATTAAATAAGAAAGCAAACACTGTCAGTAATAAACGTCAGCTTTTGTAGATCTCTGTCATTTCAGCAGACAAGTATGACCACAAATTAAGTGTTCCTAGACTGCAAAAAGCAAAAAACACACCAGAAAACATCTTCATAAACACACAAAAATACGAAAACAAAACAGTATGGTATAATACCAGCGACGGTAGTCGTTTCGGCAGTCAATAGCACCGCGGCAGTCGTTGCAACTGCAATCACGTTATACCCGGTAAGAGAACGGTTTAATATAACAAATAATACACTTTGTACTCGTCAGATTTCTTTAAATTTTTGTACAGTTAATACACCACGTTGTGAAAAATGAGGCTGTCTTTTTAACGTTATTGACACTGATTGTGCAGATAATAGCACCATTAGTCGCGGATGCTATAGGTAAGGTTAAAGCCATGTGTCACGCATGCAGACATTATGTTAGCTGATGACGGTGCTGTTTCACGGCTCGACAACGAGCACAAATAATTGAAAACAAAATTGGTTCAACACCAACAGTGAAAAACGTTGCAGCAAATAGATACTGATTAACTCAAAAAAGCAAGAACAACGTCGAAACTAATGATATTATGCGGGAAGTGCCGAGGGATCGAAATATAACAATGGAGAAATCATTGCATTTGATTTATAAGTCATCGCTAAACAAGTACGTATGAAAAACCAACCTTGACCGCCTTCACTGTCAAACGTCCAGTTCAGAGCAAAGCGTCCTTTGTTGACGGACTGGTCCGTCTGGAAAATAACGAACAACGATGAATTGGATGATGTGATGGTCGACGCTGCACCAGCACAGAATCTGCCGAGTAACGGTGAGTTGTCACTTGAGCCGTCGTACAGTGACACGCTGTCATAACTACACGTAGTATGCGGCTCCAAGCTTAGCTCGTTGAACGTTACTGACACCACCTGTGAGATACAATAATTAACCCCTATGTGAATTTTTGTCTGTAACAATGCGTATCTTTTACCTTTTGTTATCAACTAAACATTATCTCCTGTTATTAAACTGAAGCTGATTATTAATTATTATTATTTTGCCGAATAAAATATCTTACAAAAATATAAAAAAAGTTGCAATTTAGCTACTTTTAGATTATGGCGATTCTCCGTTGTCACGCAGAATGAAAACAATTAAAAACATAAAAATGCCAATTTTGCATTGAACTTTTTGACGCAGTGATATTACCTGTCTTATGTTTTTTTTGTTTGCGTGAACTTTTTGAGCTGCATTTTCGCGCCATATTTAAATATTTGTGACGTTTCTTACTTTTCCTGGAGATGCCTTTATTATCCAGCGGCACAAAGCGTTGTCTGGATAAGCGAGCTCATCAAATCCAGGCGACTTGATACTTCCAGTAGATGCCGTCAATTTAACAGCTTTTCCGTCATTGCAAACATTAAAGTTATCACCTGTAATCAAAACAGTCGAACGTACGATAAAACTGTCAGTTTAACTAAACTGATTTGTGTACAATTCAGCAACTAAATAGCAGCTGAAATTTATTAACTGTAGCGGTATTATACATTTTCAAATTCTGTGTCATTAATGGGCGTTGTCACGCACTGTCGACGTAGGCCTATGAATCGATTCTGCGGTTCACATATGCTACTACTCGGTGTTCCACAAAAACGTCACTTTTTACGCGCGATAGCAGAATGCTTCGCGCGACTTAGCCATGGCCTGGACGTCTGTCCGTCTGTCTGTCTGTCCGTCCGTCACACTCTTCAGCCCTATCAAAACGGTACAAGCTAGGATCACGAAATCTTTACTGCAGGCTGCCCCCAAAACCGTAATTTCCAGTGACAAATTTCGTGCACTTGCGTGAGGGGGTTTCCTTTGAACGAGAGCGTCAAAGAGGGTACTCCCCCTAAAAACTCGTTATTTTGCCGCTATTGGCTCTTATAGTGTGAAAATGGTTGCAGACAGATACAGACTTGTTGCATATCATAACAAGCACTGGTGACGGGCTTTCTAGATTTGTAAACATCGATGATCTTGAACGACCTTGAACCCCCCAAAAAAGTTTTATTGCCGATTTTTTTACAATTTTAGCTGCAGCGCATTTCAAGAGTGAATTGCGACGAAATATCTGAAAATAGACCCAAACAATCTTTAGATAAAATTTTCAGCACTAAACGTAGATTTTAACAGTCCAAGTCCCGACCCCATAAGTTCAAAAAAGCCTGGCTATTTTACTGCTATTGGCTGGTGTAGCGTGAAAACGGTTGCAGATCTTGCTGCTTATCACAACAAGCACTGGCGACGGGCGTGTTAAAATTTCTTAACATCCATGATCTTAAACGACTTTAAATTCCCCCAAAAGAGGTTTTAGTGAATTTTTGGCTGCAGCGCACATTTTAAGAGTGAATTGCGACAAAATGGCTGCAGATAGACCGAGACAACCTGCGCATGAATTTTTTTGCATTACACGCAGATTTTTCGAAATTCAAAGAGTTCCTTTAGGTTCCAGGAGACCTGAGCATACAAACATCAAAGAAAAATGCTCCCTTAAACAGTGGTTATTTTACCGCTATTATCTCGTCTAGCGTGAAAACAGTGGCAGATAAGCACAGACATGCTGCTTATCATAACAAGCAATAGTGACGAGCTTTTGAATGTTGTCAACATCGATAACCTTGAATAATCTTGAATGACCTTACACCTTAAACGATGGAAAATTTTGGTGTTTTTTGTAATTCGACGCACATTTCAAGAGTGAATTGCGTCAAAATGGTTGGAGATAAACCAGGACAACCTGCGTATGCCGACAAAATGTTTAGCATAAAACGTATATTTTTAACCATCTAAATTTCGACCTTTTAAATTTAAGAAGTCTTCCCTCCAAAGCCTTAAATTTGGGTAGTCCTTCAAAACGCATTATTATTCATTATTTTATTGCACTCTGTACACGATTGCCCATGTGGCAGGACCCCTGCTATCGCGCGTCACGTGAGCTCTTCTGAAATTACTTATTTAGTTATTGTAATGCCTTTGTCAATTTTGTCTGATTGCTTAGTTTTTGGCAAAAACATGCCCGGAAAATTTAAAACAAACATACATGTTCAGCCCGCCACATCTCGTTTTATACGTTCGTACGTTATCGTGTGAAAACTAGCAACCATTTTACAGCATATGTACAGCATAGTGTCAAATATAGCTCCGCGTATACTCTCAAGTAATAACAATACACAAAAACTGATCATATTATCAAAGAAAATGTTTAAAGAATTGCCCAACATTTTTCACATAAGCGTGTAGCCATCTACCCCACTGGTCAACATGACAAAGTTGCTCGGTGATTGGCCAAGGAAGCTAATAAAAACTTGGCGCTAAAATAGAAATAACGTTTTGCCGCACGATACTATTTCAAGGCCCAAATTTTGGGACGTATGTTTAAAATTAGCACCCATTTTTGACCATTTCAGTGTTTTCATGCATAATTATCTGGTACCATAACAAGCAAAAATTATTATCAATAAATGTATGTTTATTTACAGTAAATGAATAAAAAATAAACTTTCACCAAGAAATACAAATATGCGGATTGGCGCCGAATAATAAGTGAGAAACTGAAAACAGCGAATGCCGACAAAAACCTGTGATCGGCGTTGTTTCAGCTGGCGGTGTTCCTGCGGCAATTGTCTCAACTACAGTTTTTACACATACTATTCTCAGTATCCTGCAGTAATGATGACATGTTCGTGACAGTAGTTTTGACAATTTTAACGCTAACATTGTACACTGAGCAATATTTATAATTATATATAAAAAAAACTGCAAACAATTCATTTAATGTTGTATAAGTGCTGATGTAAAACTGCAAAAATCAAAAATTATAAGCACGAACTATTGTATTAGCTTAGATATTTAATCTGTTCTCAGTAGCCAGATATATATGTC
>Ga0209454_1004448_pt1 | contig 10472 bp, 6 predicted proteins | sample WorMetHERISLAND1_2_FD_187400 | JGI IMG/M metagenome (GOLD analysis project Ga0209454, IMG submission 187400) | Marine gutless worms symbiont microbial communities from Max Planck institute for Marine Microbiology, Germany - Olavius geniculatus... | ecosystem: Host-associated > Annelida >...
GCTTTATTGTGTGCAACAAAATGATTTGAATATTCAATAAGCAAACAAACGCTATAGGCTACGGCAAGCAGCATTAGGGCTTAAGCCTAATTTGCCAATTAATGCAGTGGCTCGTCGATGCAAACTTTGCAAAAAGAGAAAGAGTATTTATTTGCAAAAACACAAATACAATGTTATTATACAATACTACACACTGTAGGCGGGCTACCAAAAAAGAAATCGCTTATCAACGCTGGCCGGCCATAGTAACTATAAGTAATTAATGATACAGTATCCATAGATAACAAGTAATTTGAACAAAGCTCATGAGACGCGCGACAGCCTTAGCAGTTCCTATTCGCAAGTTGTCTTGATTTAACTCTATCCATTTTGACGCAATTCACTCTTGAAGTCTACGCCGCGGCCACAAATTGCAAAAAAACACTAAAACCCCAATTTTAGAAATTCAAGGTCATTCACGTTCATCGATGTTTACACCAATAAAAAGCTTGTCACTATATTGCTTGTTATGATAAGCAGCATGTCTCTGCCGATCTGCAACCGTTTTCAAGCTACACAAGCCAATAGCGGTAAAATAACTACTTGTAGATTTCTTAAAAAGGTACGTTTTATGCTAAACAAATGTCGTGCGGAAAAAGTCCAGGTCTATCTCCAGCCGTTTCGGCGCAATTCACTCTTAAAATGTGTGTCGCAGCCAAAAATCGCAGAAAAATCCACTAAAAACCCCTATTTTGAGGGTTCAAGATCATTCAAGGTCATCGACGTTGACAGCAATAAAAAGCCTGTCACCAGTGCTTGTCATGAACCTAAGGGATCGGGACTTAGACTGCTGAAATCTACGTTTAATGCTGAAAATTTCATACGCAGGTTGTCTTGGTCTAACTCCGCATGTCTGTGCCTATCTGCAACCGTGTTCACGCTACACGAGATAATTGCGGTAAAATAACCACTTTTTAGGGGGTAGCGGTCTTTGACGCCCGCTTGCGCCGGCCTCCTTGAACCTAGGGGGTCGGGACTTAAACTGCTAAAATCTATGTTGAATGCTGAAAATTTCATACGCAGGTTGTCTTGATCTATCTCCAGCCATTTCGTCGCAATTCAGTGTTGAAATGTGCGCTGCATCCAAAAATTGCGAAAAATTCAGTAAAAACCTCTATTTGAGGGGTTCAATGTCGTTCAAGGTCATCGACGTTGATAAATTCAAAAAGCCTGTCACCAGTGCTTGTTATGACAAGCAGCATGTATGTACCTATCTGCAACCGTTTTCACATTATTCGAGCCAATAACGGCAAAATGACGTCTTTTTAGGGGGTCCCCCTCTTCGACGCCCTCGTTCGAGGGGAACCCCTGCACCGAGTGGCACGAAACTTTATCACGATAAACTAGAGACCTTGGGGCAGCCACAGTGAAGATTTCGTGATCCTAGCTTGCACCGTTTTGATACAAATCACGAGTGTGACAGACATACGGACAGACAGACGCCCAGACAATGGCAAAGACGCGCGAAGCATTCTGCTTTCGCGCGTAAAAACGACAGACGACGACGGACGACAACCGTGTAAGACGCCTACAGCATTAAAGGTGGTGGTGGTGTTGTAGCTCTTAATGGAAGCCAATTTCAAAGATAAGGAACGTCACCTGCCGTATGCGATTACACCGTGTTACCTGCCACCCGACACAGGTGAACTGGCCCCGCCTCAATTCCAGCAAGATAGGCTGGTACTCGATTTACCTACCCCGGAGGGATGGAAAGCTGAGTTGACCTAGGCGGCTGGTTACACACCGAGATGGTTTACCTGCCCGCAGGCAGTCACTCATCGCATTACTAATTACCCTGCCCGGCGTAAAGTAACTTCGTTGATCGAATCAAACGTGTTACCACTAAGCCTCGCCACCAACCCAACGAATCCGTGGGATTTACGTGTTAAACTACTGTCCCGAGCAGTGTTTGAATTATGAAATATTAGCAGAGGACAGAGGGGTTTAACTTTTCGACGGTCAGAGCCTAACCGAAATTGTGATATTAATCCTATGTATATAGTACATAGCCGACCCCAGAGTGCATAATTTGACAGGGTGTTGGGGGGTTGAGAAAACAGTTGGGGGTTAAACCCCCCAATCGGGTTAAACCCCCCAATCTCTCCCCCTTCGGCAATTCAAACACTGGTCCGGAGTGGAATAAGTAAACTCACAACTTAGTGAATGCTATATGGTTTAGCATTCACTCATGGCCAATTTACACCTACGGCACCGACGTGACTCAACTCAACTGTTGGTTCGAGTTGAGTCTCGTCGGCGTCGTAGGTGTAAATTGGCCATTATTTTACCTCAACTTTATAAAACTGACTCGCACTCCTGACAGCGGTTTAACCAACACTTATTCCACGATCGCCGACGGTCGGTAGCGTAAGTCTACACTGCCGTTCGTTTGGTCACGTTTGGTCGTTCGTCCGTGGACCCGTTATACCACTGCCGAAATAGTGCTAGAGTGATGATAGGCCGTGGAATGATAGGCCTGCCTAATCGTGTTAACTTGCCGCCTCGATCCCGAACGCATCCTGGCTTCTAGCAGCGGTTATGAAGGGCTGGCAACGGTGGTAACACACCACCCGCGGCTGCAGCTTCCCGGCTATATTTGCTGCGGTAGGTCGGTCGATCGGTCGAGGCAAAAACTTCGCGGCGCAGTTGTCTGCTGGCCACGGCGTAGACTATACATACCAAGATCATCGTCGGAATAACAGTTCTGTCTGTCCTGAACAGCGTCGATCTGTTAACGATCTGTGTGGTGCGTCGGCATTTCGGTATTTTAGACGTAACATTGTCGTCGACGTCAGCGGATTATAGCGATAGAACATGATACGGACTAGAGTCGAGTAAAGTCAGACTGAATCCATACGTCTTAGACCGTCCGCTAATCGGTTTGTAGCCTATTTTATGATCTCTCGCTAATTTAGGCTACTGTTTGGCGTCTATGTACGGCAGACTAGTTTTTTTTCAGTTTTTAGCGTAGGTCTACATGTTAGCGGTTTTTTTGCTGATTTTTTTTATTCGGTACTTATACAGTTTACTTAAAAGATTACTCAGTTACTGGGTCGGATCACCATCAAGTAGTTAAGTCTTCTTACTACTTGGATGGGTGACGCTCTGCAGACCGTTAAACCATTTCGGTATTTAACCGGTACCAATACTAACTCAGCCTACCATTTTTCCGGTGTATGTAAATCTAGTAGCCTACTGGTCTGTCTGGCTGTGGTTAAGGCTGGACGCGGTCACATAATGTCAGGTGGCAGCAGCAACTAACACTGTGTGATTTCATATGGCAGGTGGCGATTCGTAGCTCTGTGATGAGTTTCCTGTTAAGAGCTAGGCTCTATAGGGCCTACACAACCTTTACCTTTACCTTTACTCTAGCAGTATTAATTACGATTAGGCCTAATGCAGTAACCAGTACCTTTATGACCAATACATTGTAGCCTAAACGATGCGTGATCTCTGCATGTAGGCCTACAACAGTCAACGATTTTCATGCGTGTAACATTTAAGCTCATTTTGCTCGTCAGTTTTTGTACAGTTGCGAGTTTAGTTCAGATTATTTCTGTGGCTTCGTACATCCCTTTCCATAAATCAGCTTCGTAAACGTGTTGTGAACGCTGCAATTAGAACATATGCACATAACCATAGTGCACTGGAGTTCTGCAGTTCTATCAGGGTTCAGGGCACTGTAAAAGAATTAGCGTAATTATTGTGTTGAGTTCGGTTTCCGTTTACGTAATCTGTTAAACGCAACGAACGCAACGCCAAGTCGCTTGCGTGCAACTTGTGTACTGTATACGTAAGCGACACAAAAAGCATTGTACTCAACAAACGCAGTGAACGTAAGTAACGTAAGTACGCAAAAAGCTGCAAAGCACGCACGCAAATGCATACTCGAGTTACGCGAGAGCAAAAAAATGCCGGCAAGCCATATTCAAGTACGTATAACAGTGTAGGCTAATAGTTGGTAAAACCGAAGAATTTCTTCATGCATTTGTGATAGCCTTGGGTACGAAGTGTTGTCTACTGCCTGTAACACATGTATTGTGGCTAAACCGTACGCCGTAGGGATCGGCGATGGTGCCATTGGATAGGGCAATGACGGGTTTCTATAGGCTGTCAATAGTAACCATGTTTAGCTGCAGCGGTTTGGCCGCAATTTTGAATGCAAAGTTGCTGCCTGCAGCTATCATCCATTGTGTGCCGAGTTATCGAATTGCACCGTAACGTTAATTGTTGCGTTCAGTATAGCAGCGTCACAAAACGTATATGGGACATAAGTCACCCTAAGAAATCGCTTTCTTTTCGCGACCTGAAGTTGGATGCTGGTTTTCGTATATAGGTGGTACGGACGGCTTATCATAATGACAGCTGGGTTTTTTGTTTGATATTAGTCTGGTGTGCTCTTATAGAACCGGTCAGCAGCAAATGGACGGGTACGACAACGGGTACGGCACACAGCAGTCGTACGGGCCTACGCAGTGGAGACGGGTCGTAGTTGATGCCAGTGGACGAGTCATAGGATCATCCAGCTCTTGTACGCCTACTGGCGCAGACCCACAACAAATAATCTTCACATCTCGTAGTCAACGTCACGCTGATCGTCCTAGAACCCAGGTAGTACGATGAAAAATAAATGTAGCAACTGATGGAGTGAAGTAGCTAACTAACTAAGCCTTGACTTTTTAATAATCACAGTAACAATAGCAACTAAGTTTTGTATAGAATAGTACCTTTTCCTGTACTGGACGGCATCGCTTGACAGTGAGAAAATAGTATCAAAAGATTTAATGAATTTGTACAGAAAAGACATCGATACTGAGTGTCGACGTAATATGCGGTCGCCTGTTCAGTTGCCAAGCGTATCAAGCGTTGACAGTAAATAAGATCGTCGCACAAAAGTTAGGCTTAGTTTGCAATCGACGTCTGCGCAGCCTGGCGTTAGCTTGATCCGTCAGCCGTAAGTAATATATAAGTTAAGCGATATCTAGTTTACCTCATTTCTTTAAGTTTGTTATTGACGTCCGGTGTGTTTGGCTTTAGTCCTCAGAACTGCACTGCGTTTCACGAAGCCAATTTTGTTTATTTGTACTACGCCTTTTTGTTTTCGACTTAGGAGGTCATAATTTCTCATCACGTGACGATGTGGTTTTTTTACTAATACCGTTCCGCATTTAAATTAGGTCAATTTAAAGCTGGGATTTTCTGCAGGTGTATCGCATCGGGCCTCGGTTTAACGCCAGCGTGACTCGCCTAGACCCTCGCGTGGACCCGCGCGCGGAGCGTCGTTACTCTGTTGACTCCGGACTGGCTCAGGTCATCCGTGTCGGCGGCGCGTCGGCAGCAGCAGCCGGTCCGAGGACCGTTAGACTTGCACCGGTCAGATACGCTGATGACGACGATCAGTTACAGGCTTCACAGACAGCCGCTGTCCCGCAGGTAACAGGCCAATATTTACTCGATTTTTCATGCTTGAGTTGTAGTTATACAACCATTTTGAAATAAAACAGAACCACTTTATAATAGCCCACTAATGTATTTCAGTAGTAAGTGTCGTATTTCTATAGCGCCGTATGTTTGTAGCTTTCTACATGTAGACAGTGTGGACGAGCTGTTGTGGATGAAAATTGGCACTCCCTGGGGAACGCTAGCGCCAGTTCTGGTGTCTCTACGACGTTTCATTTTCGATTTATTAGCTCGAACGGGACAGTCGGACAAATGGGCAAGACTGACAATGCGGCCTAACAGGACGGCCGCATAATACAGTGAAAACTGCTCTCTTTATGTTGCTTTCGTTTTCATGGACATCTCACTGTATGTACCGTATGGTGCCGTATGGACGGTACGACGCCATACTGTAGTCGGGCGTTTTCTGATTGTCTACAACTCAAACTTTCGAGATATGTGATATTTTGCTTTTACACTGTGTGTTCAGCATATTAGACACTGTTAGAGAATATGAGCCTACGCTGCATTCACATTGTAACGCACGTAAATTCATCTTGGATCAGGAAGGTTGCGTTTTCTGGCTCTCCGGAACTCAGGCGTCCGAGCTACGTATACGTGGTGTTTTTTTAGACAATTTTATTCTCACACTACTAGCGTGTTGAGCGAATTAGACGCTGTTAAGACACGTTGACACTGTGACGCAGGTGATCCGTCTTGGGTCGGGAAGACTGCGGATGGTTGGCAGAGGAGAGACAACAGCGACAACACCTCGACAACAACCGTACCGCGTCATCGCCGCTAATTCCGACAACACATCGCCTCAGAGAAGCTTCCCGCCGACTGCGTTCTATCCCAGACCCACACCGGTGTATCTACACCAGTACCAGACTTCCGACTCGTCTGCCGATAGCATTCCCGTATCTGCAGAATCGGCGAGAGCCCGCGTGGTGGGCTATCAAATTCCGCAGTTGCAGATATCGGAATCGCCGGTTGAAGGTGGCGCACCCTTGTCTCCAGAATCTGGTGCCCGCGTGGTCAGCTATCGCATCCACCCCGTGAGTTCCGATACTGACGTTGACACTCGGTCTAGAGTGGTATATTCGTCGGAATGTCGTGCACCAGTCGGTCAGTATCAGTTGGGTTCAGCTGGCAGCTCGTTGCAGGCTCAAGGCACTGGCGGGTGGACCGTAGGCAGCAACGACGACCAGTACAACGCAAGGTCACATTTTGCTTTTCTATTACCTGTATTTGATTTTTATCAATTTAATTTTTATTATGTTTATTTGACTTTCATCATGCAGCCATTTTCTCTCTCCATCTGTTCGTCTGATCGTTTGTTCGTTCTTTCTGTCTAGTAAAAGGTTTAACTCGGAAACATAAAAAACAAACATACGTCATAGGGACGCTTTTAAACGCTGTTTTACTGACATTGTGTATGATCTTTACTGACGTTGACGCTACAGCGCATTAAAATGACTGTGTTCAAAGCGGTTTTCATTTCAATTAATTTCGTTTCGTCTTATTTTAGTTCAATTTAGATTTGTCGCTTAGTAAGTTTCTTTAGAAACTTGTGGTGCCTCAGAGGGTTACATAACATTGCTGCGTATTGTAGATCTATTGTATTCGTACGTCGAAGTGAAGTTATTTATCTGTCGTGTTCAGTAAATCCAGCGGCGGTTTATCACGAGGCGTTCCTGCGAGTGACGTCGATACAAATGCAGTGCTGCCTGGAACAGACGGACGTCGGACTGTGCGCATCCAGATTGGAGAAAGCTCGGACAGCCCAGGACATCGAGGACCGTCGAATGAAGGGATTACAGACTCGCACAAGCAGCAGCATTGCGCTCAGACACAGCTGGCGCATCGTGATAGAACGTTTTGCCGCAGCGATCAGCCGCCGACACAGCCAGGCGTAAAGGTGTGTTCGAAGCGACAGAAATGAAATGCACTGAAATAAAATGTAAACCTTTATTCATTGCAATGGTAAAGAAAGAAAACAAAAAAAATTTTAAAAAGCATAAAAACACAAATGATGGAGTTTTGCTGTTGCAGTTCATTTTATTTAAATTTATTTATTTTTAAAAATTTATTGCAGTTTTAGTTCAATTCATTTCGTTCGTTCTGGACGCGTTCTAATTTTAAAAGCTTTAGCATTTTTTATTTATAGTTCTTTTTTATGAAAACGTAGTACGAATGGCAGTAACTGAGAAAATAAGCAGATAGTTGTTATTCTTATTGTTGTTGATGTCATGGTTATTGTAATACTATGAATTCCGCATGCTATACCTTTGCGTATATGGTTTGTAATTAACTCACTGAGAATGTCTTTTATTCTTAAAATTGTTTTTTAACATTTAATTGGTGCTAGTCCTCAATAGCACATTCCGACTATTGACTAATTCAGAAAAGTTATTTTGATTGATTACAGCTAATTGTTGAACAGCTACAGTTATTGTTGTCTAGTACTCGGACGGCGCCGGTGGTATGCCGCCAAGTTTCACCGTACAAGCGGTGGGTCCGGTCACTGACTTCGGTCAGTTGGTTTGTGAGAGTATTCGTCAATTTCTGATTCACAAACAGCGTCAGCAGCAGCAGCAGCAACAGCAGGTCGGACTGCAAAAATTAACAGGGCAGGGGAGCAATTGCTCGCTCTAAATTTTTGGCTGTTGTTACATTGTCGGACAATTTTTTATGTTGGAAAATATTCATTTAAAACTGCAAAGTTTGTTGCTGAAAACCCTCATTTTGAGAAAATTTAGAGAAAAAATTATGATTTTTAGTATCCACGATTGCCTTTGTCAAAAATTTACAGTGTTTGTCTGAACATTGCAACGTTCTGCTACGTCTACTTTTTTGACCCACGACGCCGCTGGAAATTAACAATTAAACGATCAATGTTTATGTTTAAAACACTAAAATGCCCACGGAGAATGTAAACTTTTTTCATATATTGGACAGATATTGCTAGATCAAAGTGACAGCTTGTTCTGTCAGTTTTGAAGTACAAATTTATAATGTATCGTAATAGAATCGTATATTAACCGATTTTCGAAAGTCTTTCAATTTGGCCTACAGTCTTTGGCTCCATGCCTCTATATAAATACTGTATTAAAGTCATAAAATTAGCATAATTATTATGACGATGTCGTCGTGTGCAGACGTCAGCTGTACCGTGGCGTAGACCTCGGGACTTCGTGGCACAAAGTCCAGTCGTCGTATCAGCGGTAGGCCTACCTCAGTCTGGCGTCTCTCCCGGCGCTTCGCCGAACAGCGTCTTTCACGAGCGAACACCCACACCATCCAGTTTTGATCCGATGCAGGTGGGCTTCTTGATAATGTTCCATCTGATATTGTTATAGTTAATGCATTATTATTAGTAGTAAGATGATGAATGGTATTAGTAAGTGAATGATGAACAATTGATTCAGTTTTGGATTGGTTACAGCGAATCATTCTCAAAGTTGATGTACTAAATAGGTGCCAGATAACGAGATGGTTGAAACTGAAAATATGTTAGCGATTGCAGTTGCTACTCAAACGTTTACTGTCTCAGTCATAAAACTGCAGATGTTGACTCTACTAACATCGCTTAAAAGCGTACTTTGTTCAGTACATTTGCGATTTGCCAGCCTATATCTCCGACGAATATAACTTACGATGACGATGATTTTTTTCCAGTTTTGTTGAGTTTTTAGTGTGCATATGTTTTTTAGCTTTTCGTCGTTTTGGCGAATTAATTAACTGGTTGACCGATACAATAATTTATGCAGTCTGGGGAAGTCGCGTCTCCGTCGCTGGATGATCGCAACATGTTCCAGAGGTACGGCTTCCAGTTCGGCAGCATCGGCAACTTCGGCCGTGACGTCAGCAGCGTGCAAGCCACGCCCACCGGAAGTGAAGGCGGAAGTTGGGGGAGACCGGTGGTGCGATATAACGGCGGGGGTTCTACTGCTGGGCTACCCGTTGCCGTGTTTCGCTTCCAGGACTTTGACGATATGGTGGCCAGGATGAGAGACGAGACCGCATCACAGGCAAACACTGATCGTCAGAGAGATGTTAGTCATCATCATCATCATCAGCAGCAGCAGCAGCAACAACAACAACAGTTGCAGAAAGACTGGCGCGGCACGCCGTTACACACCAGCGTCGATTACGAGGTTTGTAAAGCCGTGACTACACGCACTGATTTTCCCGTCCGAGATGTTGTTCGATCTTTTCGAGCGAGCTTCTCGGACACGTCGGACGACGCGTTCGAGTTCCTCGGATGAAGTTCTGATGGGCGTCTTTTGGCTCACAGGCAAAAAATCCTCGTCGAGATGCACATTCCGCCCGATTTCTTTAGACGAGGTTTTTAAACCTTGGAGACTTTGGCGAACTCGGACAACACACTGGACGAGGAAATCGGCGCGTGTAGCCACGGCTTAATACAGCATCAGAAAGTAATAATGTTTGGTTATTTTGCTGAATAGTTTACCAGCTGTTACGAAAAATTTTGCAAGCATTTATATTTCACTGGTTTAGAGCTTTGTTGGAACACTGTAGATTAAATCAGTTTGTTGGAACACTGTAGATTAAATCAGTTTGTGAAGTTTTTGGCCGACCGTTAGGTCGAGCTTTAAAAACGATCTGTATGTCTGTCATTTGTCTGTAACGCCTGTATTGTGGCTAAACCGTGCGTCGTAGGGGTCGGAATGGTATTGTTGGATACAGCGATGACAAGTTCCTATAGGCTATCAATAGCAACCATGTCTCTATCTGCAACAGTTTGGCCGCAGTTTTGAATGCAAAGTTGCTGCCAGCAGCCATTATCTACTTGCGCCGAATCCTAGCGTTGATTGTAGCGTTCGATATAGCAGAGTCACCATAGCGTGTATGTGACTGCAGTCACTCTGGGAATTTTCTTTTGGAAGTCGAACGCTGGCCTTCAGTATAGGCGGTAAGGTCGGCCCGCTCTAGCATCAGCTGGGTTTTTTTGGCAGATTGTAACACTG
>Ga0209454_1004452_pt1 | contig 10468 bp, 4 predicted proteins | sample WorMetHERISLAND1_2_FD_187400 | JGI IMG/M metagenome (GOLD analysis project Ga0209454, IMG submission 187400) | Marine gutless worms symbiont microbial communities from Max Planck institute for Marine Microbiology, Germany - Olavius geniculatus... | ecosystem: Host-associated > Annelida >...
CCACGCTGCCCTAGATAGGCAGCGGTGGGCAGCGATAGTAACAATGGCGTCAGACACCAACGGGCATTGAGCCCACGGTTGTCGATGATGATGATGACGGGTGGACCCTGGCTTTCAAGATTTGTCACTTAATGAAATGCATCTTCTGCTGTATTCTGTAACAGCTGCACAATGATACGCAAACACAGCGAGCCAAAAAAATTTTAAAATAACGTGAAATTATGCAACTTTTAGGAAAGTTTCTGGGCAAATTCCCATAACAAGTTGTTTTTCCTGACAGTTCTTCGACATTTCCCTGACTTCACCGATATCCCTGACATTTGCCTGAGATCTGTATAATTCCCTGACATTTACAGGTTTCCAGTCAAGAGGTCACCCTGATTTATGCAAATTAGGCAAAGAATACTCAAATGCGCTGCTAAGCGTTGCTGTCCTTTTTCTATACAGCATTCTGAAACTTTTGACGGATCACACGCTTTCTACCACTAACTATCGCTGCTAAATTATCAATGCTCAGATAGGTCTGGAATAGTTCTGTTTTTGGCCCACCCTGTACATGCAGCATCAGTCTTCAGTAGCCGACCCTCTACCACTCGCTGCTTTTGTTATATTATGTCAGCTTCTACTGCAAGGCCGTAGCCTGAATTTTGACCTTTCAATTCACTCACCCTTCCTTCTCTCCCTTCCATTCTATTTCTCTTTTTTCCTTTCCCTCGGGGTTGAAACACCAGGTAGACACCCAGAAAACCTGGTGGGATTTATTGGGTAAACCCAGCTAAAAACTGCGCTAAAACCTACCCAAATAAAACCCACCTAAACTTAAGTCCACTTTTAGTAATTTTCTTATTCCACTAGTAATGAAATATTCAATTATGGTCGTTTTTGAAACATCTAAACGTATGAATTTGTAAATTTCTGTACATTCTATGCTCTGGGGAGCAAATACAAACTAAGATGAATCCAGCAACAAACTTTTTGGCTAAGGTTTAAGTTGGGCCTTTTAATAAACCCAAAACCCAATATAAGACATCGGGTTTGGCTTTTCAACCTTGCTCTCCTTTCCCCTAACTTTTCCTACCCCACTGCTTTCTCCCTCCCAAAATTCAGCTAGGGAGTCTGGGTGAGTGGTGTAGGCTCCCCCAGCAGTCCCAGCCCTAAGAGCATTTTTGTGTATTTTGGTTCAAAGCATATTTCGTGACAACACTTTAGTCATTTGTGTGGAGTGCTGTGCAGATGACCGTTTTGTTGATCTGTCATGTGAAAAAACAATTTCCAACATTTCGGAGGAGTGTTGAACCCGTTAGCCCCCACATACACGTTAAATATGGCCCTGTTGTACTGTGTTGATATTTGGCCTTCTGTTCAGTAGCAGACATTTTCCAGACACGAACTCTTCTCAGTTACAGCTGTGATGTGATGTGATGTTTTGTTGTAAAAATGAGTGCATTCGTTGTGCTTAGTATGTGAACCGCTGACAGTATGACTTTGATTAATGTTATTACATGACTGACTGACTGGCGGCGTGTTGAAATTGGGCTATGCCTCGAGTACCCAAAGTTAGTGTAAGAATTAACCCCGTATCATATACTGTGATTGATTTCATCTGAAGTGCAGCTGTTGCTGCTGTGTGTGTCATGTTACAGGCCAGTGGCCAGTTCATAATTACTGAGCACGGCTCATGACAGTTCCTCATCTTACAGGGTGTCCTGGTTTTTAGAAACAAACTTAGTAACATTTCACAAAGTAGTGTATCATACAGACATCTGTCCTGCTACATCCATGTGTCCTATGGGGCACCGTATTCTTTCCTTCCTTCTTTTTCGTGTGATCTACTTTGTCATTCCCTTCTTTTTCGCCTCCTGCTCCCATTTCAGTAAAATTTTTAAAGCAAGCAAAAAGCCACCAGTATTTTTGCAGTGTTCAATAAAAATTTTAGGGGCAAAGATTTTTAGGGACAGATTGCAACTGAAAGCACAGGAATTTTTCACACACACCCCTTGTCCCTTCCTTGCTTTTTTCTTTTTGCTTCTTCTTTCTTCTTTCTTGCTATCCCTGAATACAGCAAGGGGACCTGGCTGTAAGCTCTACTTCAGTTGTTCCGGATGGCACCAAGGGATTTCGTGAAACTATGCATTTTTGTCACTTGCATAATGACACATTTGCATTTGTATTGTACAGTTTGGATATATAATACGGTACTGAGTTTTAAATTATGTTTGCGGGTGATGTACTGTGTAACAGCGTTTGCCAATTAAAACGTTGGTTACTGTATTATAGCCATAGTTATTATTACTTAACAGTTAAATAAAAAAAATTTGTGCGACATTATCAGCGTTACATTTATTAGCCTACATCAATTAATTCACAGTAAAATGAAAATGATGCAATGTAAAAGTGGGTTCATTATACTACTGTTGCAAAAACTTCATCAGCAATCGAACACCACAGGCCTTTTGTGGCCCACACAGCCTAAAGACCACCAGATTGCCAGATGGGGCGAAAAGCACCAGTTGGGCGACTTTTGGCAGCCATTGGCAACCTGAAATTCGACTTTGATGCCTTGCTTGCTACTTTTTGGGTGGAATTTTTGAATCACTGCTGCCGTTGGGCTACATATTAAAGATAAAAACTGGGCTAGTTTTTGCCACTGTTGATGTTGACATGACTTCCAAAAAAATCTGTCAACCCTGCAAGGCCACTGTGCAGTCACTTATGCAGAGAGAAAAGTGCGCAGTGTGATACTTAGCAATGAATAAGTTCAGCTTCGGAGGAGATAGAAACCATAACAATTATGGCTGCTGCCCATTAAATTTTTGAAATAAACAATTAATTTCGAAAAAAATTAAAAGTAGTCTATTAAACTCTATTAATTTTTGAAAGAATGCAAAAACTGCACAATTCAACTACTGGTTATTGTTCTTTTAAGCAAAATCAACAAAGTGGTGACAATGCAGTAGCCGACACAAATTGTGTAGTCAAAGCTCACAAAAAGTAGACTGTTAAACTAATACTTTAAAAGTAAAAACCTTGACATGTCCTATGCGAATCAAAATTGGATTACAAATGTTGAGCATCAATCATTTCAGGTTGTTTGTGCAAAATTTTAATCGATTAATTAATGGTTAAATTCCGCAGTCCTAATAACAATACTACTGATATGCACTGTGTCTCAAAAAGAATCCCGACATAGGCCTGATCGATTATAACTTGAACAAGAACTGCAACAAATTACCACCAGGTTTTAATAATTTTTGGTCCAGATATTATGCACACAGATGGACATCACATGGTAGTGCAGAAGCAGGCATTAGGTGAGGTGGGAACTTAACGGTTAATTTTGATGACCAGTCGTGTCACTGCTAAAAATCCTTCAAAAGTTACAATCAATAATGTTGGGGATACTTTCTTCAGACACACTGTACATGTAATATTTTGTGACATAGCAAATGCAATGTAATATTGCATGCAATGCATGTAAATGCAATATAATACTATGTAACACACAACATGAGATTTTTTAAAATGCAACACCAATAATGGGCCTCGTACTCATCCTGAAATTCAAAGCTTGTTCTTAAATCTCCTAAAAAAGCAAATTTGTTGTTCTGAAAATCTTGCAAAATTAACAAAAAACAATTACCCAGTAGGCTAGCAATAATAACAGGACATGTACATCAACAAAGCATTGTATGTCTGAAAGAGCCTTGAAGTTGTCTCTAGTTAAAGAAGTATCTTTTTGTAAGTTCTTAACACTTCATTTTGTAAGCTCTACATACTGGAATGAAAAATTTACTGCATGATGTGGCGGGAGGAGGGGGCTGGGTGTCCTGAAAAAATGTTTACAGAGTGGAAGGACTACTAATATGTGCACCTAGTACTACATCACAGACACAGATAAAACATGCATGTAGATAATATTTGTGTATAGTGCAGCTATCATAAATATCGATCTAAGGTATGTCACTAGAACAACACTATAAATAATAGGATAAAAGTCTTCCTGCAAATATCTGTTAATATTCAGACAAATGGAGGATTTAAATACGGTTTATGCCAGTGCTGTATTAACAAGTTTTTGTCAGTTTTTGCAATTTTGAACTTTGATGTAAATTTTTTTACTGCATTTTCATACCAAACCAATGCAAAACAATACAATCCTTATGTTTTCATGTTACTTTGTCCACGGTCATTCTGCAACAAAGATATAATTCTGTTATGAATGATGAATTTTACTTCTGATATATTATAATGCAGTACAAATTTTGCACGTTAATTCACTTATGTTGCAAAAATTCAGACAATGAGTACTTTTGAGTATCTTTCAGACTATACAGTTTAAATCAAGTTTTTGCTGTTATAAACCACTTAGAGGAGTGGCAAAAACAGGTTTTTTGCCAACAAAAACCCAACCCTGTTTACAACACTCAGATGTTCACTGATCTGTGCTGTCAGCATACACAGCTACTGGCTACATTTACGGCTCCTTTAGGATACTGCGCATATCAGTCAGAACAGTGTCACGAAACTTTTCCTGCAGCTGCATCATGTAGTCCAGATGATCCTTGATCCTGAAGTGATGAATCGGCTGCTCCTTGAGGAAAACCAGCAGATTCTTGTCTTGCATCTGCTGCATAAGCTCATGCTGCAGATGACGCAGTATTGCAACACATGTGTAGACTTGGTAGTCGATGCCAAACACAAGACAAACCGTCATGTACTGACAGATCTGTGGCCAGTCAAGGTAGTTCCAGAAGCACTGGTTCAACCACTGCTGGCAAATCTGTGCAGAAGAACAACCGGACATACGGAAAGCAGAATGGATGTGGGGCAACTCCAGCTGAAGAATCAGTTCGACATCGTGGCAGGTGACTGAATAGAGCGGCAGTATGCCACTCAAGACGAATGAGCAAGGCAGCAGTTTCGAGCAGTGGGTTCTCTGAGTCCAAAGAAAGGCAGAGTCGAGCAGAGATGAGAAACTGGACAGAATCTTGTACGTTCTGTCCACGTTCCCAGAAGTCATCAGGAATATGGTTGCAAGAAACCAGTCAAATCCAACTTCGCTATGCTTGCAAACACACAGTTCATTGTCCGGGATGCTCAACTGCTGCTGCCTGAGACCATGGCAGCATTTCTTCAGAAGCCGACACAAGCATTCTCTGGCTTCGCTTTCCTTAGCTAGCAGCTTAAGGTAACAACCGTACCTAACTGCAATGGAAGCTCCTAATATCTGCAGTGGTGAAATATCCGCCATTTTCGTCACACTGCCATGTGACTCAGATAAAGGAATTCGTGGAAATACTGTTTCTGTTGGATTCTGACATCGAACTTCAACTGCACATTCCATAAAACGCAAGCACATATCCAGGCTAAGGTCACTGGTTTGTCCAGTCAGCTCTAGTGCAAACAATTTGCATGACTTCTCCAACCATGACTGGTGCAGATCCAGACTGCTGAAAAGCTTTGCCAAATCTGAACCATCATCTTGAGAAAAACTGTGCACCTGATTAACCATGTACATACTCGGAACAGGATATTTGGAAAACAACTCATATGTAAATTCACGCCCCTCGTTCTCAAGAGTCCTCGGAGGCAAGTTTCTTTCAGATGGTCCTCCAACCAAGAAGGTTTTAACAAGAATGTAGTTTCTTTCCAAAGACAACATATCCAAAATTGTTCCGTGTCCTGGGTGAATGTTGTCCACTTGAGCCTGCAGCAGCATTTCCTGAAACTTGAACTTGTTCTGAAACAGCAGCATGGTGTCCAGGCAACTTGTCAGCACACTCAGAAGTCGAAGACCAAATATATGTGAATATTCGTAATTGAACAGTGATTGCATCTTGGCAGTGGTGTCAATGAATGTCATCCGGTCCAGCAAATCAATGACTGTAGTTGGACCATGCCGATGTGAGTAATCTTGCTTGCAAACTGGCATATCTTGCAGCCCAACTACTTCAAAGACAGATCTGAATGATGACAGAAGATTCACAATGTTCATGAATGGTTTTTTGGCAACTTTGTCAATAGGACTCACAGGCCAGAACCTTGGAACAGACGATGCACAGTCATCCAGTGTTTCCACAGCGTTCCATAGAGCTCGTATCAATGCACATGTAAACCCTGTTTTGTCCATAGCTGCAATCCCAGGAGCAGTAGCAGCTACCTGTGACATCATGTAACCGTAGCCAAACTTCTCACAACTGCTTACCTGAAGTTTTCGTTCATATCGTGAATACATGTAGGAGACACATTCGCACATCACACCCGTCTGCTGTAGCAAAAGCACTCCTTTAGGAGTAGCAGCAAAGTTCAGCAAATCATCTTGCAGCAAATCATCCCATGCATCAGTTTGAAGTGATTCACCTGCGGACCATTCAACTGATGGTGTAGGAGTAGCGCAGTCACCCTCCCTGTTGGCTACCTTCCATGCTGCTGTCAGAGAATGATGCAGTTTGTGCTGATACAGCTGCAACAAGCCTTCACACGTACTGTACAACTGACGGCATATGAACACAAGGCTCCCAACAACTTGTCTCGGTATGTTGTCCTCCTTCAATGCTTTCTGAGCAAATTCTGCTAGCACATGCACAGGTGACAAAGATGGTGAACTTAATGGTGACTGCCAATTACAACTTTCACCATAAAGCAATGCCCGTTGGCCACATCTTTTTGATGCAATGCTAGACAAGATTTCAGCTACATGAGCAAGCAGAATATCTGATACCTTGGTAGTACCAATATCCTTCGAGACGGTAATTGGAGTCATCAGCACGTGAATCAGGGTGTCTTTGCAAATGGTTTTGTTACATACATCTTCTGAAGTACACAGTTTCTTCATCATATCAATAATCAGTAAGCATGGGTTAAACTCATCACCCATTCTACAACGGTGATGATGGGGTCCCGAATCACGCGTCACAAACCGAAGAAGTGCTTCCAGCAACTGTGTCAAACTGACAGGCTCTGTGCCACTGCATTTGATGGGAAAGAACTTGCGTCCACGTTTGTAGACAATCAGTCGGCGAATGATGCACAAACAGTGCAAGAAATGTGCAAAGTTTACTTCACGCTCAGTGTAAATCAATCTTTTCTCTGCTGTACTTGGACTACCATCAACCTGGCTGGCTGGTATATCGAATGACAACACAAAGTTCAAACACGACAGCACAACACTGTTAACGAAATGCTGATATTCGTCAGCTTCAAGTATCTGCAACAGGGGTGATCTGCTGGAATGTCCATGCATGGTGTTATTAAACCATTTTGCTTTGCAGTCAACCAAAGCCATAAAATGAAGTGGAGTTAAACGTGATGTAAGATTTGCACATGCAGAATATTTTGCCAACAGCGATATTGTTGGTTTTAGTATCTTATCCAAACATCCTTCAGGGTAGCGTTGCCAGTAATGAGGGACCAGCTGCTGAAAAGAATTCAACAGTCGAAACGACCTCAACAACTTCTTGATGTAAGGCTGTGCGGTATCTAAGCCATCTTGAGCATTTGGATGCACATCTTCAAGTCGTTCTGATTTCCACTCACCATCCAGAAACTCTACTAGTGGAATGTAGAGCTCGCGACTACAAGCATTATTAGTACTCAAGCCACGAGCAATGAAGCGCAGACTTTGTGAGGAAAGATCTTCATCCTTATCAGCCAATGCACTAATCAGACTGACACGTATAACTGGCCAAACATCACAGTTCTGAATATCAAAGCTCGTAACTTGCAGCAACTCATTAATTGCATCTTTTCTTATACTGATATCGTTAATCTGTCGCAGATTATGTGCAACTTGTTTCTGCTGCTCAGAACTCATGAAGATTACTGCACTGTGATTTAATGAGTTGTCTCCGATAGAAGACTCAGCATCACTATAGACTGGTTCAGTGCCATAGCGACGATCATGGCTACAGAATTCTTTAGGCACTGCACCGCCAGTTGCAGCTGTCTCATCACCACTCACAAAAACTTCATTGTGGAAATTCTCAAGTATATGATTACATGCACCTGATACATTTTTACGAATTCGTTCTGACATGTCGACATATTCAGAAGAATTCAATACTCTGGCAGTAACGCTGGCGACGAGATTTTCATTTCTTGCTGTTGGGTTAGTGTGCTCACCACGATAACGTTCGATTTCGGCCTCAATCATAAGCCCAAGTACCTTCTCAATATCAGATCGCAGAGTTTTCACGAAGGCATACTTGTGAAAATCTTTATTATGTTCCTCCATGTGTAAGTAACCATTCTGGACCTCTTCGAGAGACTGTGCATCACGAATATACGAAGTACAGCCGACTATCAGCTGATTTATACTGTTAATCAAAGCCGTTTTCTCGTCCATTTCCGCCCGCAGTAATTACATATCGAAAAATACCTCAAAGTTAGTAACAAACAGCAACAGACGTCTGTGTGTAAGTCCAATACCGTTTCTCAAGTAACCAACGACGCCATTTGTAAACAATGCTGTTTGTAAACACACGCACTCTGGGAAAGCAGTAAGTAGGCTAACCCTGATCTTGAACACGAAGTGGATCTGGATCTGCTGGATATTGCGGCAATGGAAGTCAAAGTCGAAAACACAGAGTCGCTCAATAAAAACGGATAACGTTGGTAATTTGTAAAAAGTACTAAAGAATTTAGGTACTTGTCCGCTAATTCACCCGCACCCGAATTATTCTTGTTAAGGCTAACAGGGGCGTATTCAAGATTTCAAGTTAGGGCGGCGTGAAGTGAGGTGGTCTGGAGAACGGAAGTCCCCAGTAGGGTCCAGGAGCAAAGCCCCGGTAGGGAGTCTGGAGAACGACGAAGTCCCCCAGAAGGTGAAGCTTTTTTGCTTATAAGAGCATAATTTTAGAGCATGTTTTTTGCGTCTCAGCGTAACTAAAAATTTTTTTCTTCAGAGAGCAAATCCAGGGAGTTCTTTTTCCCTTTCCTTTCTTTTACCTTTTCCTCTCTTACTTTCCCCTCTCTTTTCCGTTTCTCCCTTCCCTTTGCACCTTCTCATTTCTTTTTCTCCTCTTTGCGGCCCTTTCCCTGTCTTTTCCCTCCTTCCATGAGTAAAGTAAGACCCCAAAATTTTTAGTTTGGGGATATGGGGGAGCACTATGAGCTCTCCTGTAGAGTCCCAGCTGAAATCAAATTTAGAGCATTATACTATAAGATCTAGTGGAAACAATTACAATTTTTTACAAAATAAACTGACCAAGTTTATAGTGCAGCTTAAATAGTGAAGTCAAACAAGGTCGGTGCACGGCGCCACAAATTTAAAAGTAAGTGCTATACAAGTAATCTGCGAGCGAAACGAGTAGAAAAAAAATTGAGATCTTGTACGCAGAATTGTCGAATTAACTGTGCCTTGCGTATTCCAAACAATTTGCACTAGGCCTGACCGCCTGATGCTGGGTTATACCTCCTCAAACAGTTCATTTATTTCGCCGCCTTCATATCACTGTACACTGTAGTTTTCGTTAGCCCAAAGTTTTTTTAGAAGCCTTAAACTACATTTCTGCGTGTGAAACTGTGAATAGCAATTACGGTTTAATCACAATTCACTTAGGCATGCGACTGTAAACGGTAGAATCGTAGGCCTACGTGTAGTTTGGACGTTAAGATCAATTTACTACCGGTAACGTTGGCTGCGCCGGAATTTCTGCCGGAGATTGATGAGACAACTCGATGCAGTCGGTGCGAGCTTCGCGGGAAATGCGCGTATCTATAGTGAATACTAATAGGCCTATCGTCAATGCAAGCACATTGCCTGATCACTATGTTGTGCTTTAGCGACAGGCCTGTCGTAGTTGTGAAACACGGAGGAAAATAGAGGACTGGTAAAAATGGTTAGTCTTCACAACATAACCGTAGCCTACTGTCGTAGTTAGTTAGGCCTAATTATGTAGCTAATTTTGCGTAAAACAAACTTGATTCGTTTTCGTAGCTTATTAGGCTTTTCAGTCGATTTAGCTGCTTTGAGTGAGCAGTTAAATGCAAGTCCAAACTTCAGTTCAGGACTCAGAAAGAATTTAATACGAACAAATTATTGTGATTCCTTTAGAATTTGACGCACGACAGCTATGCTAAGACGTAGAGGCGTCTGTTCGTCTGTCTGTTCGTTTGTCTGTAGGTTTTTACGTGCAAAAGCAGCTACTGCCTTCAGCTCGTCTTAGCCATCGCAATTCGGTCTGTCTGTCTGTCTGTCTGTCTGTCACACGGGTGGATCAGTCAAAAACGGTGCAAGCTAGGATCACCAAATCTTCACCATCAGCTGCCTGGAAGACTCTAGTTTTAAGAACCGTAAAGCTTTTCCATTAATTCAAAAAGGGTCACCCCGAACGAAGGCGCTAAATGAGAAGGGGTGGGCAAAATTTGCGATTTTTGGCCATTAAGTCGCGGTATCTCAGTAACGGTGCGAGATAGGGCCTAGGTTACTATTAATTACTAATAGGAAGTCGTACACTGGCTCTCGATT
>Ga0209454_1004457_pt1 | contig 10465 bp, 8 predicted proteins | sample WorMetHERISLAND1_2_FD_187400 | JGI IMG/M metagenome (GOLD analysis project Ga0209454, IMG submission 187400) | Marine gutless worms symbiont microbial communities from Max Planck institute for Marine Microbiology, Germany - Olavius geniculatus... | ecosystem: Host-associated > Annelida >...
ACCTAATATTGCACACCTGCTTCATAGCTAGATCAGCCACTTCCAGATCAGCTCAGCGATCAGCTCAGCTCAGCAGATTAAACCGACCCGAAAATTGGCACGCTTTGCAGTTACTTTTGCCTTGATAAACGTTCGCGACAATTTTTGTTTTTATGCAAGCTGTTGCATTTCGAGTTAGGAGCCCGTAGCTCTCCCATAACCATTTGTTTCTGGATCTTTTTTGCTTTACATAACACCGCTATTTCAGTTTCTCTCATTTTGTTTTTGCTTTGAACATTTTTTCGTTTTTTTGTCAGTTTATGCGCTAGATTAAACCAGCAGCTTGCTTGTCAGTCTTTCCAGTGCAAATCCCAGCGTATCGCATCGTGATAGACGAACGGACGGACGGACGGGCATGACCCGTAATGTGGCCAGTTAGAACGACAGCACGACGATACCGGAGCTCACTCAACTTGGACAAGCTGGACTGCAATCAGTGAGAAGCAATATTGGCAACATTGTTCACGAATCGACAAATCGACAAGCTTGCGGCGCATCAAAGATGTCTGTAGGTAGCCTATTCTCTAGAGAGAGGTCAATGGCACAATCGACTCAAGCGTGAAATTATCAAAACCAACAACGTTTACACAACATTTCATGTAAACAAATTGATTTATGTGCAGCAGTTCACTCCAATTGATTTTGTCTAATTGCTAGTGCTTTGTGAACACTTCGAACGACACAAATGGACTCGACGACGCCGAATGCGCCCCCTGTGCTGTATCACACGCCAATAAAGCAAGGCAAACAGCGAGGCCACATTGCAAATCTTTAAAAATCTTTGTTCACCAAAAAATGGTAACGCAACAACAAAAAAAGAAAACGTAAATAATTACGTAATCAAAAGCGGTATCACAATGGATTACACATCTGTTATGCCGTTTATCAACAATGCTGCTTGGCAAATCATAATTAAAACTAGAAATTTGGGGCAAAGTGAGTCCGCCCGGTGCCCTTAATCCGATTGCGGGAAAAATTTGAGGGTTAAAATTTTCTTCGTAGCAAACTCACGTGACCTAAACTCAAATGATTTAGCATAGGCAGAACGTGTTGTCGACTAAGGGTACGTCAACACGTACGCTTATAACATATTTAAGAAGCCAAAGTTCATCAAATTTTTTGTTTAATTCCCGAGACAATGTTGTTGATAACGCTGTTTACCGCTTGTCGATATCTCAATCCTTTCCAGAGATATTCGCAGTTAAAGTCGAAAGTTGTCCTAAATCCAACAAATTTTTGACGTTTTTGCTCTCCCAAATTTTGAGGGGGCGGTGCTCCCCCAACAGTTGTACCCGCGGTATCACCTCTACTTAGGGGACCGTCACTCGGCAAAGTTTTATCAGACTACTTACACTACCGCCAAAGTTATAGGCGCGCATTTATTAAATTTGAAGCCAATTTTTGACCCCCCTTTGTAAAAAAGGTTGTCGGAGACCGCCGTCTCCGGTGGGGGTGTTCTAGTAAAAGTTGGTCATTCTCTAGTGCGTGTGAAAATTTGGGGGCGTAGCACCTCCTAAGAGTCAAAATATGGTCTTCCGAAAAAGTCGATTTGGTTCGGTATGACTACACATCTACGTCTGGGTTGTTAGTGGACGAAAGTTTACCCCCTTTTTCACCCAAGGCGGGAAAAATCGAGGTAAATCAAATGCTTGTCCGATTTTGAACATTCGGAGATATTCGCCGTCAAATTTTGAAGTCGAGCAAAATCATGCCAAACTGTGCATGTTTTGGCCCCTATTTTTTTGGAGGGGAGGCCCCTCCCGAAAGTTTTGACCGGAATTATAAAAACGAACACACTTTCGATCACGGTGCAAAATTTCGCGGCGATGGGCCCCGACGGAGCTCGGAGATCTCGCAAATAAAAAAGAATAAACGCCAGCAAAATATAAGTCCGCTCCGTAAAACTAGTTTTCGCGTCTACAAGTTGTGGTTCCACACAACCGCCATAAACGTTTTGCAAACACCTGAGCAGCTTGTATTTTTACCACTTTTAAATCTAGGCTTACGAGTAATTTTGAGCAAAGCTCACGTGACGCGCGACAGCATCGGTCCTGCCACCTGGGGAATTAGTGTACAACATGCAGTAAATAATAATGCTTTTTGAAAAAGTAGGTATACGCAAATTAGCTCCTGAACCTAGGAGACCAAAGCTCAGACGGTTAAAATCCTCGTTCTTTGCTAAAAATTTCATACGAGGGTTGTCCCGGTAGTGATTTAGGTGCAAATCATCGTTGAAATATGCATCGCAACCTAAAATCAGAAAAAAAACACTGAAAAAAACCCGCTTTTTAGATTTCAAGGTCGTTCAAGGTTATCAATGTTAGTACATTAAAAAACTCGTCAGCAGTGCCTGTTACAGTAAAAGAAAAGTGGCACCTTTTTTGCCAACCCTGAATATACTATAGGCCTATACTTATAGTTTGTATACATAGCTGTAAAATTACGAATTTGCAATAATTTTCAATGTACCATATTATAATAATTTTATTGCATTTTGTTCACATTACAGTTTTAGAACAAAGTAAAAAACATGCGTACATTTAAGCGAGCTTTTCTTTTACGCCACGATTTTCAGATTCGTGTTACTGCAGTAGTATAATGTGTGAAAAAAAAGTCGTTTGTCGTATTCTTTCTTTTAAAGTATTTAATTTAGGCTATTTTTTATTCAACATTATTCTGAACAAAATATTGTTTTTGTGCCGCATGTACGTTCCTACGTTCTTATAATATGAAATAAAGATAACTTTTTTATTCTAATATACTTACTGAGCTTCAGATATCCCCAGTTTTTTCAAGTCCACACCCCACTGACGCGTGTCGCACCTGAATTAGATCGCAGACTGCATGTATCCAGGCACAGACCTTTTCACTGCGAGCGATAAAAATCGTTCTATCGAGCGTTTGTCATTGAACTACTCAGCTATTCATTCGTTCGTTCACTGGTCGCAGTGGTCGGCGCTATCAACAACGCTTCTATGTCGCCAAGCAGTGTGTGTATGCAACGACTCAATTGCCTGCATGCCCTCAATGCGCGGGGCTTGCACGGACAGGTGGCTTGCCGCGATGATGCACAACAAACACTGGATTTAAATGCGCTGGCGCTGGTGGTTTGACTTAGCTGGTAACGTCGTTGGTAGCATCAAGAAAGTTAATAAACGCCGAGCTCGGTTAGCAATTGGACGGACGGCCGTCGCCAAGCGGGTAAACGATCCCGGTACGTAACCAACGACCCGATCGACTGAGCATCGCCATCCCGTTGTGGGTAAGCAAAATAAGGACCAGCGACAGTTGGACGTGTCGACGAAGATCACTTAGTCCGTGTATGCGTGTGGGCATCGCACACTGGCACTTCCTTCGCCGTCTGCAAAGCATACACCGCCACTTCTGTCATGAGACAGTTACAAAATAACATACTCAAGAAACTAAACTTAAGTCGCTTTGCAGACTTCGTGAAATAAAAGAAACTTCCAGTTTGTTCACTTTGTACACTGGACACTAGTTCGTGCAACGCAACTGATCTGCCATTTCAGACTCAGTTCAGTTTAGTTCAGTAGCTTCGTACATTGCTTACCAGCAACTGAACTCGACTAAAATTTGAGTTCAGCTGAGTTGAGTTCATTTCGTTTTCTTTGCATGCGCCTCAAGACAGCAGAACTGGCCGATAGCGGAGCCGACACGCGTCGTTGACGAGTGACGCAAAGTCAGTGTAGGCGTCCCACGCATCAGCTGCTGCAGCAGCTGCAGCTGTATCGCAGGCCGGTAGCGCCTAGTCTATTGACGTCACAGACATAGTCTGACTGTCGGTCGCTGGACCGTCGCGCTTCACTGAATCGAACCTGTCACTCATTGCACGCAGTTCCGCCACTGTTATAGCTCTACTGCAGTACTGTTATCGATTGGTCGCCAGTCGCCGCCTGAGAACTACTAGTAATTAACGCACGACTAACCCCTTCCCCCACTCGGTTCAAGCTGTGGCTGGAAAACTGGTTTGCCAGTGGCCAGTGGGCGCCTTTAAAGTTAAGCACAGGCTAAAGTCGTCATCATCATCAACACTTGAACAGCACTCGGCTTGCACCACCGGCAGCCTACTGTTTTCACTCGTGCGTCGTAAAGCAAACGACGCCGTACTCTGTGCCATCTGAGCGTGGTTTAAGTGGAATGGGCCCAACTAGGTCTATCTTTGAATCGCTAGTGTGTTGTGACAGCGTCTTATAATCACGTACTAATAATATGTTACTACCGTGAGCTGGCACAGACGACGCGCTATCATCCTGTGCATTCCTGGGTTACACGCAGACAGACAGGCAATATAACAACGCTCGAGTACAGTAAATAGACTGCTGTCGTGTCGTCGTCTCTGTCAGCAGTGCCGACGCTCATCAATAAAAAAAGCGCCGTGATCTACGCAAAGCAAAGCAAGGCACAGTAGGTCTAGTCACCTGTCTGCTAGGGTCGGAGCACAGTGACTATAGGCATACGCAAGCATGATGGCGTTGGCGCCGCCAGTTAGTTCTCAACACCACGCCGCGTACAATATGCCTACGATCCTAAGTGCTTTATATGCACGCTTAAGCTTTTTAGGCCTATTGTGGTACCGGTTTTGTCCGTCCGTACGTCCGTCTGCCCCATACATGTCCCCAGTCGAAAACAAACAAACAGCCCAGCAGTCGCTTGAGGTGAGCCGACCGCACCGCTTGTCCGAAGACCATTCCGAGAAAGCGATTTCCTAAAGGTGAGTTAGCCTACAGTTCCACACATGCTAAACCCCTGTGTTATCGCTGTTATCGAACGCTACAATCAGACGACGGATGCAGGCAGCAACTGTGCGTTGAAAATTGCGGCCAAACCGCTGGAGATAGCGACGTGGTTACTCGGCGCCTCAGATTCAGCTCACTGACTATATTGTTATTATAATGAAAGCCTACAGAAACTCGTCATCGCTCCATCCGGACGATGGTAAAAACGGATTGGCGGATGTGCGGATCTGCGGATGATTAAGATTAAAGTTAAGAATAGGGTTAGAAATAGTTAAGAGATGGTTAAACTAACAGATTACAGCTTCATCACGCAGTTATTTGTTGCGACATCCGCAGATCCGCTTTTTACCCGTAGCCGCCCTATCCAACGGTTCCATCGCCGACTCCCTACGACGTACGGTTTAGCCACAATATATGTGTTGCAAACAGACAGACGACAGAGAAACGACAGACACAACACAACCTTGTACCATAGGCTCGACCGTAACTACGCAGTCGGCCAAAAGGCGTAAAACAACGCGAAGTGTGCGCGAACGTTAATTCGTTCCTCTCAGCATGCAGGAATAATCGCGCGGTGTCACGCCGATTTTCAGTTCACAACTTCAAAGATTAGGCGCGGTTGGTCACGTGCGTTAATGTATCTACATGTTGTGAACTAGCAGGCTGCAGCGAATTTATTTTTGACGGTTTTATTTTAGCTGACTTTTTATTCTGAATGTTGACGTCACGGTCACCCGACACTTAGATATTTTGCCAGAGCGCCAGCATGCTAAACGTTTAGCCGACTCATCGAAGCATGCCTGGTGACGGCAGTCGTCGGAAGATAGTTCAAACACAAAATGCTCTGCTCTATGTTATATGTGGTAGTGGGAGTAGTGGTATAGTGGGCAAGAGTTATAGTGCCCTCCCTACACGAGACCGGAACGGCAGCGCAGTGCATTACAAATGTCAAGGTGTCAAAATTAAAAATTAAAAATCACTAAAACATATAGAAAAAAATGAGTTCTCAGTTTGCGCTTAAATAAGCTGACAGTGTCTGCTTCACGAACTGCTGCAGGAATACGTTCCGTACGACTCGCCCGGCCACAGAGAATTAAGGCTCTGTCGCCAAATTTCGTTCTTGTACACGGAACAGAGTAGTTGATTTCCGAGCTGGATCGCTGCTGCACGCTTGTACAGAATTGCTGAGGTAGTCTAGGCACTGTAGTATATCGATTGTGTAGGTCTATATCATCAGAGCCAGCTTGAGCTTGATTCTGTACACCACAGGTAACCAGTAAAGCTCCTTCAGAGCAGAACGCACATAGTCACGTCGCGACAGTTCCACTGCACTCGCTGTAATAGAGCTATGGTAGACAGCGGCAGACAACTCAAGATGACATTGCAATAGTCAAGTCCGCTAAAGATAAAAGCGCTGATTAGCTGTTTCATGACTGCGACGTCGATATAACGCTTTATTTGTCGTAACCGACGCAAACAGTAGAAGCACGTGGTCGTGATTCGGTTTATATGCTGCTTGAGAGTGAGTTCGCAGTCAAGCAGGACCCCGAGGTCAAGGACAGCATCATTCTGCTGAACATCAACTGAGTCGATCGTAAGAGTACGGTCGGCTGACGACAGTCGTCGGAAGGATGTCCGGATACCAAACCAAATCAGTTTCGTTTTTGCATCGTTCAGCTGCAGCCCACGAGACACGCACCAGTCCTGAAGGTCACTGATGCCGAAGAGATTAGGATCACCGATCGGTGAAAATAAAATTAACGGTTGAAATTACCGATCGGTGAGCAGGTTTCCTGTTTTTTTTGTATGGGCCACGTGTGCCTGCAATAACGATATAAAGTGGTTAAAAGAAATTCGTACCTTTCGGCTGATATACCGATAGAATTAAAGACGCGGCGGCTGAACTATCTTGTAGAACCAGGAACCGAGGTATCTGCCTAACTTGGACCGCGCGACGGACTCAGACGAAATACGGCAGCCGCCACAGCTAGGGCGTCGGGTGACGACAAGATCAGAAAAAAGATCAACAAACGATCGACAGACTTGAAGCGTGTCGACTTCAGTTTGACCCGCTACAGCCAGCAAAAGCAGACTCAGACAGACGAATGAGACGATTGCGCTCTTGACTGGCACCGAATGCTTTCTGCTGCTGCTGCTGCTGCTGCTAGTCTACTGCTCCGCATCACCGGCGGCACACTGACACTGTGCCGATACGTCACGGCACTTCGTCAGCCAATCAGCGGGCGCGCCGACAGTGATGTCACGAGCCGGTGCGACCAACGCGGCTCGGCGGTATATTTCGCCAGTGTAGGTGCATGGTCACCACGAAGTTGATTGATTTGATGAAAGAACTTTGCAGAGACAAAGTCTCCAAAGATTTATACAGCCTTCAGGCTTGGATAACGAGAGTGACGGCTTGATAGAGTGCGTTCTTTTGTTGATGTAGCGCATGACAAGTCTAACTATAGCACACACGAGTTTCTATTAGTCTTGTTAGGAAAAACCGCCAACAAACGAATGCCTATGGCTAACAGTTTTAAATTTTTGAATTCCAATGTTAGAAAAATGAACTGTACGAAACTAGGCCTATAGTCGTAACGCTGAAGAAAGAAAAGCACCAATGTGCTAAACAAGAATCGTATAATGCAACGAATCGATTTCTGTAAAGCTTACTAACCTCATTACGTTGACGGTCAGCCAGACACCAGGCAGACGTGTGTACATGCAGTTAGGTAGATCAAATATATCGCTGACGACGCGCCACCCGCAGTGACAAGAGAATGATAGACAGTGCTTGTGTAGGGTCTAGCAGCAGCGTCTATTCAACGCACGCCGGTGTATGTCGACGAACAGCGACGACGTGTTACGACGTCGGTCAGTGACAAACTGCGACGAGCAACCAGCGACTGGTGACAAGAATAAGACGGTGGCTACATGTGCAACTGTTGCACAACTGTTGCGCAACAGTAGGCACCGTCTAACAGCATCGGCGACTACTTGACTACGCGTACGTACGCATCAACGTCACAGCGACCGCCACCCACCCGTGTTGCCTGTTGTGCAACAGTTGCACATGTAGACACCCTCTAAAACGCTTGAAAACGTCACCCGCCACCCTTTGACGTCGTTCACGACAGCGGTCGCGCGTCACCTGCCCACACTTCTCGCACACCTCCACAGCCCACCGCCATCTACCCCACTACCCCTCACACTCTCGCACCACGCGACACAAAACTACCATCGTCGCCGCGCCAGCGCACCAACCTTTAACCGACAACAATGTCCCCACTAACATCACCCCACCCAGCCACCAACAATTCTCACCGTCCATGCGAGCTCTGCAGTCGGCAGACCTTATGTAATAGAAAACGTTGCGACTGTATTGCTGTGTGACATCTTGGTTGGCATAGCGATTGAAAATTGAACGAGTAAAGAAGTAAAGTGTCAATTTATATAGCGGCTATCTAAAAATATCTAATGCGATCTCTCAGTACATTTCGTGAGCAATATTTCGCAAAAAGGATGTCTTCAGCTGACGTTTGACGTTTGAAAGTGTTGAGACTCAGTTCTGGGTCACAAAGACTGTCAGGTGCCTACAATAAGTGGCTGTAAAACTGAAACTTCAAAGTTTGTTTCAAGTTGTCGCCGTTTAGTGCCAGCAAAACTTAAATGGAAACAAAACTGGAAAAAACTATAACTCGTACGTTGTGATTTTGTCTTCGGTACTTTTGGGGCAGTTTTGGCGGTGCCAATTACAGCTGCGTAAAACAAAGTTGCATGCGAGTTTTGGTATTGTCTTTGTTATTTTTTAGCCTATATGTAAACACCCCCTGAGCCTGAGCACGTCATCATAGCCGACTGCTACAAAACTAACCCAAACGGTGCTGTGTGCCAAACTTTTTACGGGCAGGCCTATATAACGCGTATGACACCCAAAAGTATAAGGGTTACTCACGTTACCCACATGCACCTCCTTTTCGAAAAAAAAGTGTCGAAGGGTCATATCCGGACTGTTCCTGCATGGAAACACGCATAAGATTTTAGGTCTATAGCTTTAACCGTGTCGGAGCTATATTGGCATTTGACATCCGCTGCGCACAAAGAGACTATATTACATCCGCCAATCGCCATTCAGTCCATTCACTTGGCGGAGATAGCAAAGATGCCCCGACCCAAGGATCAAAGAAAGAAACCAGAGCGTCTGGATACCAAAGTGTCGCATGGGACGTATATACTGTAGGAAGGAAGCACGCGCGGTCCAGAGAAACCATGCTAGCGGCACAGGCGGATTAAGAGAGGGCAAAGGGGCTACTGAGAACAGATTAAATGTCTAAGCTAATATATTAGTCCGGGCTTAAGTTAATACTTTTTGATTTTTGCCGTTTTACATCAGCGCTTATACAATATTAGATGAATTGCTTGCAGTTTTTTTTTATATATAAGCTTAATCAACATATAGAAATGAAAAAGTGTGACGTTTTTTAAAAAAACACGGTGTACTTTTTATTTGCTGTAGATGTTTGGTATTCATTTTGGATTCAAGCAAATTTAAGCGAACCGTTGAATATGGCAAAGTAGTAATGTAGGCCTATATAAATAGCCTACATTCATATATTCATATATTCATCTTTATTTATCATAAATACTGCACAACGTTTTATTCTATTTTTTTGGTTTTACTGATTTTGCTCACATATCTTTAATTAGTAACGTGTAGAGCGTATCTTACAGCAAACTGCCAATGACATTTTTTGGCGAGAGACAACATGACATAGAAAGTAGTTTGATTCGCGGTAGCCTATTTTACGTCACAATTATTCCGATAGCGCTTAACAAGATCAATTGCATAATTTATGGCGCGGAAAAGAAAAGCTACTAGCGTGCGTCAACGTTGTAGGCTACAGGTACAAAAGGACTTGATGATGTGAGAGCGGTAGCACGAGTTATGGCGGTTTTCCTATCTGCCCTGCGATATCATGCTGCCGCGCGTGCCCAGCGATTGCGTGAGACGAAGACGAGGGCATCAGTGTGTAACTGTAATTAACGCAGCAGCATTTAACAGTCGCCGCTCACGCGATCGCGCGGTAGCTTACAGAAACCGGCAGGGCACGGCACAGGTCACGGCACGGATCGCCGCCATTGTCAGCTATACATCTAGGCCCTCCCTATAGGCCGTGTACCAGCGGCGTTGTGGGTTAAAAAAGTGGACGGGGGGCAGGAAGTTGTCATTTTCCGACAGACACTGGCCTACAAATTTCCGACAGAAGAGATTATGGATGCTCAGAATTTTAATTTTGCCTGTAAATTTTCTAAACATGTTTTAGCCCAATATTTTGTACTGTTGGACGACAATTTTGAGACAGTGCAAATTTTAGGGTGGGCAGCTGCCCCTCTCTATCTCCCCTCTTCCACGACGCCACGAACTGCCGTATACAGAAATGCAGAAGCAACGGCGCGGAATGGCGCCAGTCTGGAAATGTGATACAACGACACGCGGTGAACATCTTACATTTGAACATGGGCGTTGGAAGTGTTTGAAAGTTGGGGGAGCAAGCAGTGGCCGGGGCCATGGCGAGCGCGTGGAGCGCGAGCCTATAACGGGGGTCTGGGGGCGGAGCCCCCAGCGGGGTCCAGGGGCAGAGCCCCTGGTGAGGGTCGGGGGGGCGAAG
>Ga0209454_1004461_pt1 | contig 10460 bp, 7 predicted proteins | sample WorMetHERISLAND1_2_FD_187400 | JGI IMG/M metagenome (GOLD analysis project Ga0209454, IMG submission 187400) | Marine gutless worms symbiont microbial communities from Max Planck institute for Marine Microbiology, Germany - Olavius geniculatus... | ecosystem: Host-associated > Annelida >...
ACCGAGATTAGGCCTGAGATAAAGGCAGATTATCGGATTTAAAAAAATAATTTTTGGTACAACTATTCTAACACAACTTGCCATCAAACGGTTATTCAAGTTTCCACTGAGATTAGGCCTACTAGAACCAATCTGAGAGTGAGTCTAACAGTGTCTTGTCGGTATTGTCTGTTCACTGCAGATTTGCATTTTATGCACAATCACTCATGGACATGAGTTGAATCAATCCATTGGTTTGGTTGAATTGGTTGAACGTGACCGCAGCGAAAACACGCGCTGTCATAAAACAGCATGCGGTCTCTGCAACAACCTACTTGATTGCACAGGCTTTGATCTGTATACACGGCAGGTCCAGATAATAGACCTCTTGACACAGCCGGTAGTTTGCCCTCGTGACCCTACCTGCATAAACAGCTTCTGTAATTACGATTCAGTGAGTTTTATTGTAGGTCTAACAGCTACTATTCAGTTTACGATTAGTGCTGTGACTTTGACACTTGAGTCCAGAGTTATAAGTCGCCATTGCGAGCAATAATAAGTATTCTGCATAGTCGAATTTCGATACCACAAGACCAAGATGCATGAGAACGAGAACAGTTGTGACGAGAACGACAACGACGAGACCAAGAACGAGAACGAGACCATTAAATTTGGTCTCAGGACCACGTTGGTCTCGAGAACTTAACATCTCTGAAAATTAGTTATAATTACATTAATTGTCGTTTTCTGTTAGCCTCTACTTGCTGCAGTGTTTTACCTTAACACTCTATTGCTTATTTTGTGGTGATGTGCCGTTAAAAATCTACCCACTCATAGTATATTGAAAATGTTGAGTAGTTTTATGTGTTTGGTCAGAGGGGTGTCGAATTTTATACATCATTTATTTTTATGGATAGTTTGTATGCAAGGAATATAATGTACTATTTATTTTTTTCAATTAAGATTTTTTTCTGGACTTCACCATAAGCCCAGGGATTGTGTGTTGATTTTTGTGCTTGTGAATGTTTATCGTTTATTAAAAGCTGCTATGTTGTCAAATATAATGCAACTTTTGTGTACGAAGTTTCTATCGGCATTGGTGATTGGGTTGTGCCTATTGTGGGCATGCAAGTGTTTCTGTTCATTGACCTGTCAAATGCTGTGATTGGATGCATGTGAAACCTCTGGTTTACGTCAACTGTGCAGTGTCTACCATATATTGACTGTATTGATTGAAAGTGTCAAATATGGTGCATACCAGCAGCGAATGGCAGTAATGGAAACTGGTTCTGATGCACGGACTTTCTCTGTCCATCATCGTTTCAGGCTCAGTTCTGCCTAAGGCCCATATAGACATCGGTGACATTATCTATGGCATGTCACTAAAATTAGTCCAGTCTTAGAGAAAAATAAAAGACATTGGTGCTAGACTTTCTAGCCGCTGCCAAATATCTGGATCCGCCAAAATTTTCACCACCGCCGAAAATTTACCGAAAAAATGCCACCAAATTTTTAAAATTCATTAGCTGCCGCAAAAAAATTTGGCTGACCTTCGGTCATACTTAGGTTTGGTTTTTCTTTTATATCCAATTCACTTTGGCGATGTCGACGCGACTCAACTGCCATGACGTTATATACTGCTCTTCTGAAATCTGAACTAAACATTTACTTGTGGACTAATTTAAAGCTACAGCAGCATGCACATATATATATGAAATTATTTTAAGTGCGCTGAAATGTTACTGTTGTAGCTGCATTTCAGCCGAAAGTTAGCCGTTACTTAGCCGGAAATTTATGTTTGAGAGAAATGGGACAAAATTCGGCCAATCAGCTGTATTTTGGTTTAGCCTGATTTATTTCTCTGAAAATTTCGCTAGAAAATTTGGGTGGTGCCGAGTGCTGGCATGATATGCAGCCATCCGTCTGATTGCTGAGCATCTCAGGCATTGACTCAACAGTAAAAAGAATTGCATCATTTTGTTGAGGCTTTTGTCATCTGTGATATTAACATTAGATAGGTCTTAGGAACTGAAAATTGTTAACACTTGAGCTACTTCTACCTGCCTTGGGGAAACTTCACACCAGTTTTTTCAGTATTTTTTTTTTAGTTTTTTTTTCTGACTCATGAGAGCATGTCACGGACAGACAGATGGACGAATGTTATGCATAATGCAGCCCATGGAAGGATAGCTGCATAAAACTCTTGGTCATGCCCAACGAGTCTCGCAAAGTGGGAATGCATGTTAATAGAATGGAACGGGTATCTTTTCTTCAGTGTTGGTGCTGGATTTTGTGATGTATCGTGATCTGTGATTGGTCGGTGGTTTTTCTAATGCTGGCAGTGATTGGCGAACTGTGTAATTTGCTGATTGGTTACTAAGGGCACTAGTGTGTAGTGTCATATGCATGCATGCTGATGATCGATGCATTGGTGGATAGGTGGAGGATATATTGTTCTTGATGATTGGCACTTAGCAAAACGTTACTGGTATCTCATTGTTTTATCTTAGTTTCACCATTCGACGTTGAATTACGCTAGCTGTCTGAGTCTTGCATGTTTCTACTCTTCGACTGATGACTGTGCTTTAGGGGCAAGTTGGATTTGATGCAGATGTTGGAGTAATTTTTCGCCAGAAATGTTGTGACGACTTTTCTTTAATGTTTCTTGATTTGATCAGTTTTGATGTGGCTTTGGAGAGCAATGAGCATGTCTTCTGGTGCTGTCATATGTGGTGTCAGTTCCTCACAATTCTGATGGAGTCGGATCTTTTAGTGATTCTGCCTGTGATCCATGGAGTTGGTAGGAGTGATTTGGATATGCTCGGTGGGGCTGCGGGAAGCATGCTGGTGGAATTGTCTTAGTGTCAGAACAGTCAAGTCACCATGTGGTAATCTATCTCTATCTGTTGTTAGCCTGCATATTACGACCGCTACAGCGTCTGGCCACATTCGCCGCGTCGCTCGCCACGCTCAGCATCTTTTGACATTGTGAGTAATGTTGAGTTTTTAAGTCGATGCTAAGAAGCTGGGTGGTGTTGTCAGATGCCTCTCCTTATGGCTGTATTTTTGCTGCTGTTGTGCCCACAGTAGGAGGTCAGCATCATTTTTGTGAATGTGCATTATGTGTCCGTGCATTTTGCCTGGAAAGACCGTCCCCGAAATGACCTATATTGTGTCGGGCGGGACGTAAAACCCTACTCTCTCACTCACTCACTCACTCACTCACTCTTTATCTCTTCAGGGCATTTGCTCTTACACGAATTGCTTGGTCGGCTTATCACGCCAGAAACAATATCTGTTCTCTAAGGCAGGCCACATGAGCTGTAGAATGGGCCCAGTTCATTTCCTGGCCAGGTGGCATAAAAAGCACCTTTGATTAAAAGTAGTAACAGGTATATAATTCGCATTCTGTAGTGATAGCTGGGTTTTTGTTATTTTTATACTGTTATTTAGCTCGTATATGTAAATGCCTTGTTTGTGATTGCTGTTTTTATGTGTTGGTAGTTTTATTATGTAGGTCCGGTTTTTGCGTCGCCAATCAAATCAAATTTGATCTCCGATTTACTGGTCTCCGATCAACTTCATGTTCAGAACTGATCGTCGATCAGCTGTGTTTCATTTTTCGTACATTTTTTTATCTCCAGTTACACGATGAATGATTTGTTGATTCACGATCATCTGAGCCTACCGGTACTTTATGCCAATCTGATTGGCTCGCAGTGACCTCGATTTGCAGTGTTAGAAAAATGGTTATTGAGATGATCTCCGATCAAGTCCCAAGGTGATTGGAGATCAATTTGATCAGCCGTCAAATGTGCATGGAAAAACGTGACTTTAGTCCGGTTTTTTGTGTTAGCTAGTTTTGTTTTTTTGCAGTTGATCGTTGTTGCAAGTGATTGCATGGAAAGATCATCTTGGCAGTGAGCTGTCTGTGTGTAAGACTCCACTCAGTTACTCTAAAGCCTTGCGTATCTTATCTTCTGTACGTGTATATGTGGATTTGTGTGTTGCATAACAGCAGCAGATGCAGCAGTCGACTGCGGCAGCGAATGCAATGCCTGGCGATGACAAGGATCGCAGGAACCCAATGGTTAGTATCCGCAGCTAGTCATTTCTTTGTCTTAGTATCTCCAGTATGTATTGATGTTTTTATGCCTCCGCCAACTTAGTGGCTGGAGGCATTATGTTTCTAGAGTGTTCGTGCGTGCATGTGTGCATGATGAGTCCCGAACAAACATTGTTACCGCAATATCTTGGGTATTTGTTGACGGAATTTGACCAAACTTTCACCACTAACGGACTTTCGGACAAGGATGAACATGTCAAAATTTTTGGGTCAAAAGGTCATAGGTCAAGGTTATGCTGGGGTCAAATATGCCCCAAAATGCACTCTTTGGCCTTGATGGAGGCATAATAATTGAGGGAGTCGTAACCACTATCTAATTTCTTTTAAGTTTTGTTGCTATCTTGAAACAAAGCTGAACTGGTTAGGTTTTTGGAGTTAGCGGCAGCTGCCAATGTCTGGAACTCTCTACCAAATGACATTTGCAGTGCCAGCTCTCTGTCAAGTTTTTGACAGAAACTAAACATACACCTTTCTACCGCAGCATACTTGTAACAAACCATACCCACATCACCATAGCACCTCTGGTCTGAACACTTTGATGATGTGCCACTGTCATCGTCATCATCATCATGACGAGTAGACAGCTGAGGTCTGTTGCGGTGACTCCCCACGATGTCCACTTACCTCAGCACTCTGCCACATCTGTCTCCAGCTGGCCGGTGTTACGTTGCTGATCTGCTGTGCCGAGGTTTTTCGAGGACACCCAGGAGGTCTTTGCCAGCTTATTTATTTCCGGACTCTGACCACCCTTCAATGACCCGATTCAGCGCTTGGTTTGCCGCTGTGCAAATAGATTTTTGTGTTTATAATGGTAATGCAGGCCTCAAAGTGGGATAGCATGTGCCGGTGTAGTGTAAACACTTCTTTACTGGAAAGCATATCACCATTTCTTTCATGAGACTTTACATAATAACATATTTGATACACACCATTAGATCTGCATCCACTCTCCAACAGTTCACATACTGACACTCGATTTTCCACTTTAAGCCCTGTCGTAATGTATACTGTATTGATTGTTATGCACAAGAAAGTCGAGCTAACGCCAAGGGGAACATGCGACAGTGGTCAATGTATGAAGGCTCACTGCGAACCAGTCTAAGCTCACCGATCCCAGCAATTGACATTGGACATGATGATTTTAATTCTTCATCCACATACGCTAAATGGCATAATCGGTCTCACATGGCTGCTGCCTTTGGAGCAGCCAAAAGCACGCATTTTGAAAGTACCTAAGTTCGAGAACTCTTTGAACGCAGGGAGCCGAAATTTAAACTAATAAAAACTACGTTTAAAGCTGAAAATTTTGTTTGCAGGTTTTCATGGTCTATCTTTAGTGATTTTGGCACAGTTCGCTCTTAAAATGTGTGTTGCAGCCCAAAATCGACAAAAATACATAAAAAGTTAAAAACACCAATTTTTGGCATTCAGGGTCATCCAAGGTCATTGTTTTTGGTGCCAATCGAAAGCCAGTGTACGACTTATAATTAGTGGTTACTACCTCTATCTCGCACCATTTCTGAGATACGGCAACTTATTGGCTAAAAATTGCAAATTTTTCCTACCGCCTCTCATTTAATGCCCTCGCTCAGGGTGACTCCTGTGGAACTTACGGAAAATTTTACGGATCCTGAAACTAGAGTCTTCCGGAATGCCGACGGTGAAGATTGACGGTGAAGATTTGGTGATCCTAGCTTGCACTGTTTATGACTGATCCACCCGTGTGACAGACAGACTGACAGACAGATGGACGGACAGAATTGTGTTGGTTAAGATGCGCTATAGCAGTACCTGCTGTCGCGCGTGAAAACAAGTGAACTGGCCGGTTGTTATGGTCTGGAGCCATTAAACAGTGATCAGCATATTATGTGGATGGTGTTTGTAGCAGCAGACAATGGCTATAGCCTCACAGCAGCAGCATAGAGATCTACAACAACAACAACAACAACAACGACAGTTCATTGGTTAGTCAGTCAGTTTTCTCTTTATTTCCTTCGTTGACTGATGATAGCTCTAGTAGGACACCGATGTTGTGTCTGTACCATGTTTTGGTCTCTAGGTGTCAGAAATAAATTACAGTTAGATCTAGGGATGTGACGAAGCAGAACAATATTCGCATTTATCGAATATTTTGAACAAAGCGAAACATCCAAAGAAGTTGTGCAGTGTTCAGTCAGTAAAAATCAGTGTTTAAGGCGAAGTTTAATCAATCCATTTCAGTTAAAGAAGTGAAACATCTAGAGTGTTGTATTCTCTTCAGTCAGTATTTCTTATCCTTAATTCAATAAAGTTCAATCAAGATGAATAAAATGAAATATTCGCTATCTCCAGAAATGCTGCCAGCTATTCGTCGAATACTGAATAGCTGGTGAGTATTCTCATGTCGTCGAATGCGAATATGAAGTTCATCACATCCTTAGTTGGATCTTGGTCTGGAGATCTTTGTCTCAGTTGAAGGTATCTATAGCCCTTCATGGTAACCCGTGACATAGTTATGGAGCTTCTTCTGCCATATGGGATGATGCACAGTGTTATGCAATAGTTTACGTGTGTGCAGATTTATCCAGAGAGTAAATCAGTTCACAATAGGTCAGCTTTGTTGCAATGAATGAATTAACAGGTAACCACGTCACCAAGTCACTATATTGGTGTTTTGGTCTCGGTTTTGCATTTTTGGTTGGTGTTTTGGTCTCGGTTTTGCATTTTTGGTCTTGGGTGGAAGTCTCAGTCCGTAACTGTTCTTGGTGTGGTACATGCCATTTTGGTTTAAAACTCTAAGCTTACTGAAGAAACCATATCAGTTTCATTAAGCTGCCGTTCACCTCGGTTTTCGGTCTTGTTCTGGAATTCTTGGTGTCATTTACGTCGCTATTAAGTAGGAGACGTGCTTGCTAATTGAAGCAGACATCAGCTAATGAGGACAGTAGAAAATCCGGAGTTTGGTGATACACTATAATACCATAGATACTCGGACAAATGGGACTGCTTTGTTGTGACCATCAGTCAGCCATGCCTAAACCCGTCTGTTGAGAAATCAGTTTGACCTGAATGGTGTGTTTCTACAGCCCAGCAGCAACAACAACAGCAGCAGCAGCAGATGCAAGCTAACAGCCAGTTTCAACTACGACATCTCTTACAGGTTGAACTTTGCTGGTCTTTGTAGGCACTGCTATTTTCTTCATCTTATTACAGTGCACGAAAAGTTTGTTTGTTTGTCTATCTGACTGTTTGTCTGTCGTACCTCTCTGGCGCCTTCTGTGTTGCATTGTTGCGGACCCCAACCTCGGTGTTTGAGTCCTTGGGCCCCATGCTTCCCCCATGGGCAGCCTGAGCAAGGGGGAGGGGGTTGAGTTGCCGGCCGGCTATCTGTATAGTGCTTAGCGCAGCATGTAGTGCTTTGTGGCACCATCTGGCGAATAGTGATCACTTAAAGGTCCTCTCACCTATAGGGCAGGAACTTTGCTGGTATAATTAATAGGCAGAAAAAGATCCAAGTATTTGGTGTCATCTCTACTTGTAGCAAAGAAGTGAATCTAGGGCAGTAATTTTTGTTATTGCTGTGTTGTTAGTTTGTGTTACAGTCGACCAATACGGTAGTGCTGTTGTTATTAACCTTTTATTTTATTTTATTGCTACATTTTTAGCTGACCGTACTTTAGTAACGGTCGAGCTGTTGTCATGGTTGTCGTCCATCTGTCCATTCGTCTGTTCGTCATGGATGTACTGTGGCTAAACGATGCAAGATAGGGCATAGGTTGCTATTGATCACTTATAGGAAGTTGCATACTGGCTTTCAAATGACATATAAATCGATTATTTTGGATGACCTTGAAGGATCATAATGCACTATGGAATGGAATGTTTCAAGCTATAAGTGGCCATATCACGGAAATGGTGCAAGATAGGGCCAAGATTACTATTAATCACTAACAGGAAGTGGCCTTCCCCTTGTCGGATTAGATGGAAATCATTGACCTTGGATGACCTTGAAAGCCATTACGAGCTATTGTGGCTAAACGGTGCAAGATAGGGCATGGGTTGCTATTGATCACTAATAGGAAGTTGCATATTGGCTTTCAAATGAAATGAAAATTGTCGACCTTGAATGTCCTTGAAGGTCACTGACAACCAGTATGGTCGGCTGTCCTACCGACATCTGGGCCTCTTGTTTGTTGTTACTTGGGATTTTTTATGCAGCCAGGTCTTGCTTGTCCGTTTTTCCGTCCGTTCGTCTTTCCCACACAGGCTCATGAGTTGTAAATGAAAAGCCGTGGAGAAAAAGAAAATTGGTGTGAACGTTGCCCTCGACAGGAGTAACTAGTGTGACAGTTTCCAGCTCAGAAGGTGAAAACGTCAAGGTCACCAGACATCAAAAACTTCTAAAAAATGACCCACGTCTTGTGTCAATGTTTTCGAGTCATCCCGGACACATTGGGCACAGCATTTCGCTAGGCAGTGTAAAAGTGAACTTGACGTTCAAAATAAGTAAGTGCTGTCCCTAATGCTGTTGTATTCTGCCCTATGGGCAGGTTTTTGTTTTCCATCGACACCATCTTGCCCTCTCCTGTGCCAGCTCGAGTTGTGAATAATCCCTGTCCTCGTCACTTGTCTCCAGTAGCCAGTTCAATAGCATTTCTTTCGGTCTTCCTCTTGTCTTCTTCTCTGGCAGTCGACCTTCAAACACTGCTATCACCAAAGAACCATGAGAACAGTGTTGGCAGGTGCCTAATAGCTAATAATTATTTTAAATTACTGACATTGTTACCTCGGCCGTTGAACATTTATCGAATGTTTTAAAAACTGGAAGATAAGGAAAACAATAAAAATGGGGTTTTATTGAAAACTAAAATAGAAGTGTTTATGAACGTTTATTACAGCTGTGATTGGCTGGTGTGTTGTCGCTATAGCAACAGATGCGTCAGCCAATGATGATGCAACAGCAGCCGGGTGGTCCAGCTGGCCAGCCTCCGCGTATGAGAATGATTAATGCTCAGCCCAATATACCGGCCACGCAACAGAACCTTGCTGCCCACTCCGCTGGACTTACATTCAACATACCCACGGCCGCTGATGAACACGGCAATCTCCCCTTTGACATTCAGTAGCCCCAACAGCACGCTCGCCTTAGTGTAACATAAATTCCCTTGCTTACAATTGGTGTCCATTCCTAACCCCTCCCATCACTAGGGCCCACAGTTTTCTGCGCGCCACAGAATTTCGAGCCAAGCCGCGGAATTTGCCCCTTTCCGCAGAATTTTGATATCTCCGCGGATTTTCGCAGAATTTTGCATAAGTTGAGAAATAACCAGCATTTAGTAAGATTATTGGCTTGATGACGTAAATATTACTAAGTACATGCTAACTATATCACAGAAAAAATCAAATTAGACTGCAGCATAAGACCGTGGGTCCTACTAATAGCTATTGTAATACGGCACAGTTGACACAATGCAGCTTGACAGATTGCACTTTTGAAAAAAATGATAATTTTTCTGCATGTTGCTAGCATAATTCAGCGCAGGGTCAGCCTTCAATAACTGAAGTTTCTGAACAGGATAGAGCACAGTTTACTCACAAACGTAAGGCCACGGAATTTGGACGATTTTGCTGCTTTGAGCCACGGAATTTTGCAAACCAGCCTGCAGAATTTGGCCAAACTTTTTGCGGAAAACTGTGAGCCCTACCCGTCACTAGAATTTTTATTGGACCTTCGAAAATACTGGTGCAGTTTGCTTTCAAAGTTCTATGGAAACAAAACTATTTGGATTCAGTCAGCATGTTATGCTGCAGCATTTTTACGTTCGTTCTTATGTTCTCATGCATACTGTTTAGTGTACCGCTTTTTAAAATGAGTTGCTGTGTGATATTATATGGCATATCCTGAAATATGAATTTAAAAATTGCAAATTATTCCCTGTCACTATTTTTTTTCACCAGATTACAATCGGGAGCACATATATGTTTTAGGCTTCAGGCTACATAATGAATGACTGTTTACACTGGTGCATATATATATTTATTGTGATAATGTAATTTATTTATTCAGTAGCATCGTGGCACCTCCCCCTTTTCAGAATAAACTAGAAATTTGGGGCAAAGCCCAGCGTGAGTCCGCCTGGCGCCCTAAGTCCGATTGGGGGAAATTGAGGGTGGGGTTAAGAGGGGGGAGAATTTCCCCGGCATCAAAGTCACGTGTGGCGCGAACTCAAATGCATTGGCATACGCCGAACGCGCTTTGTCGACTTAGGGTAGGTCAACATTAGCGCCTATAACTTGGTTCGTAGTGGACGGAATTTTACAAAAAAATTTTTTGTTCAACGCGGAATTAACCGTATTTGATAACGCCGTTTAGGTT
>Ga0209454_1004463_pt1 | contig 10458 bp, 8 predicted proteins | sample WorMetHERISLAND1_2_FD_187400 | JGI IMG/M metagenome (GOLD analysis project Ga0209454, IMG submission 187400) | Marine gutless worms symbiont microbial communities from Max Planck institute for Marine Microbiology, Germany - Olavius geniculatus... | ecosystem: Host-associated > Annelida >...
AGGGGTAATGAAGATTTAGGCAAATTAGGCAAAGAATATTTAAATGATTTGCTATGCAAGTTCGGCCCTCTTTGTCTATAACATTCTAAAACTTTTGACGTATTACACGCCTTTCTAGGGGTAACCATCGCTGAGTTATCAACGCTCAAACAGGTCCGGTTTTTTGGCCCAACCTGTATAAACAAATACTTAGCAGCAAGATGGCCTTCCGTTGTTAGATGCATTAAAATTGTGACCACCAATGCACAAGAAAATAATAAATCACGTGACTGTACGTAGCATATTACAAAAGAAATATTTGCAGGAAAGCTCTGAAAAAAGCCGAGCGGATCTTACGGCGGTGGTGGCAGGATAAGCAAGCAGCCTGTTAGCAGTGTAGTCCATCAGCCAGTCACCACTGCGAAGGTTATCACACAGCGGGTGGCCCAGGTCGTTCACTGCACGACGATGTGCTAGTATTGACATCAGACCTTTACACATAGACAATAATAATAACTAGAAGGTGCTCGAGAGAGTGCATATCTCAGCCAACTAAAGTGATTTAAACAATACTACTACTACTACTCTCTCTCTCTCTCATTTCTGGTCGAGGAGGTGAGTCACCATCCCAATCCGTTCCAGGAAGTCCCAGAAACGTCGTGGATCAGTTACGAACAGATGCCTGTGATGAACTCCCAGGAATCGGATCTCGTGGTTGCGGCACTTTGTTGGGCCGGTGAGGTCAGAGGCGAGCAGCAGGTGACCGTTGCCAGTGGTCGCTGGTAGCTCGGTTGACATAGGGCACAGACGCTTCCACCACGAGAAGTTGGCCGCAAAGGAAGCACTACTACTACTATTGCTACTACATGTACAACTACAACTACATCCTACAACAAGGAAAGGGGAGGGAGAAGACAGAGCCGCTTTGCGGCAGGGGAAAGGGAGGGAAAAGTAATAGCCAGCGTTGGTGCAATGACGTCATTGCCATTATGAGACATCATGTACGCACACAGAAGGACAAAACGACCAATCTCTTAATCTCCTCCAATGTTCACTACGTTCACCTTGGCAGAAATAATAATCATCATGATAATAAGCGAAGTGAACTATCGCACACTGGCTGACTGAGATGCTAACTACATGATGAAATCAAGGTCTTTAAACATGGACACAATAACATATCGATATTCAGCACTGTGCAAATTTATATATCACAGTAAAACCGACCAACTCTGAGGCGGCATTAAATAGCTACATTGTGGACAAAAATTCTGATACAGCGACAAAAACAACAATTATTTCTAAGTTGGAATTTACCAAAACACAAAGAACAGACAACAAACATGGTTTTTCAAAAACCATACTGAAGTCAAAATGAAAAATAGGAAACGTTACCCTGCAGTCCGCAGTACTTCAAGTCTCCGTAGAACGCAAGGTTGTAAGTCCCGAATCCCTTCCCATCATCCCGCTCCTCGCCGTCGCAGCGAAACAGAATCCGGTTGAGATCGTTCAGCGACAGCGACGTGATGTAGGACTCCAGCTGAGCACCTTGGATGACACTCATACGTCGTGCACTGAACGTTTTCATGCGATAGCCAAACTGAGACAGCAGACGACGAACGGCGATCAGCGCCGACTTGATGGGAGCGCTCAATGACACACTGCAGACACCCATACAGTATGATACAAACCTATTTTAGCACAATCATAGACAGACTGCCGTGAAAGAAGCTGGCCCACTACAACTAAGTTCTTTTGAACTGAGACAGCAGACGATGCGCCGCAATCGGCGCCAACTTCATCGGAGCACTCAATGACACCCTGCAAACACCTGTACAGTATAATAGAAACCTATTCTTTTACTACAACCATAGTCACACTGCAACAAAAGCAGCTGGTCCAATATTGCTATAAAGTAAGCTGGCCCGTTACAGCCAAGTTCGTTCTAACTGAGATAGCAGACGACGCACTGCGATCAGTGCCGCCAAACACTCAAATGACACTCTTCGTACACATTACAATACGCACTCTGCCAAATACAATACAAATTACTGCCAAACTCTTTTATTGCAGTCATAGTCACACTGCTAACTGCTGTAAATGAAGCTGGCCTCCTACAGATCCGGAGATATTCGCAATCAAAATCCATTCACAATTGAGACAAAGTTTGCATGCATTTGGTCCCCCAATTTTTTTTTGGGGGGGGGAGCCAAATTTTGAGACGTTGATTATAAAAAACACATTTCCCACCATCTGGCAAAGCTTCACAACGATTTCCCACGGGAGCTCAAAGATCTCGTGGTAAAAAAATAAAAAAACACCGGTAAAACATAAGACATCCTGTTACTAATGTACGGGCAGCCTAAAAAACAGAGGCACTTAAAGGGAATTGGGAGGGGTTGGACAAAAGCCAAAAAACGAAATCAACTAGATGCTGGTATTACCCAATGGCTAAAGACAATGAAACAAGTTAGACGAAAGCTACATAAAAAACCCCATAAGCAAATGGTGTTGTGTTTACCGAAGTGCAACAGTGCTGCCAGGTGGAAAATTGTAGAACTCCACTTCTTGTTGGTTCTCACCGCTGACAGAACGAATACGAACCATCTTACAACAGCTACTAATACACTACCACCCACAACAACTACAGCAGCAACAACTACACTACAACTACAACAAAAACTTCAACACAGAATGGTGGCTACGGACCGGAGTGCAATGGCGCTGCCAGGTGGAAAATTGTAGAACTCCACCTCTTGTTGGTTTTCACCGTCGACGGAACGAATATGAACCATCTTACTGTCCTGAACTTTGACATGCTCCGAGACTGAACACGAGAAGTTAGGCAGACCGTTGATGAACTGGGCATCAGACTTGTACTCGGCCATTTCACTCAACTTCTGAATCTGGGCTTCGAAGACTATCTCATCCACAATGCCTGCAACAACAACAACCACGTTACTACTACTACTAAACTACTACTACTCAACTATTACTATTACTACAACTACCACAGTCACACCTGAACTCAGTGACTCTGATTAGCTTCCAGGTCCATGTTTCAAATATTATCTCATCCACAATGCCTGCACTACTCCTAATACATTAGTACAACAGCTATAACTACATCACTACAACACTAACACTGATACAACAACTACTACTGTACACAATTGCTATATACAACAACTACAACGGTCAAATTTATATCAACTGAATGTGAGCCTAAGCACAGCAACAACAACAGTGTTGCAGTGGCAGTGTAACGATAAAATGTTAGACTCACGATCGAGAATTTGTGGTTTCAACTGCTAGCACATGGTTACTAATTTGTCGGGCAACTGACTGTTGACTGGTATATAACCAGCCGCCTAGGTAAACTCAGCCTTCCATCCCTCCGGGGTAGGTAAATCAATGACCAGCCTATCTGGCTGGGGTTAAGGCAGGCACGTTCACCTATGTGGTCCCATATGGCAGGTGACACTCCATAGCATTGACAATCTTTTGATGTGGGTTTCCCATGATAAGCTCTAAAAACCTTCTAAATTACACAAAGGCAGCAACTACAACAGCAACAACTACACACAACTACAACTACATCCTCCACTACAACAGTCCCACTGGCATTTAACGACATACAAACCGATTTACTAAAAACACATTTTCTTTATGTGAGATAAAAACAACTGCTACCATTTAAACTACGACAACAACAACTACTACGGCTGACCTGGTATTTTGACATTGGGCACTCCGCGTGGGTCCAGATGGTGTGGGTAGCAGAATGCAGTGCGAGCTATCATAATGACAGACTGGTGACTGACAGGGTTGTGACGCGTCACCGACAGCGTGTCACCACTCACGTTGTCCACAAACACCTACGCATGGAGAGAGACTGAAATATACAAAAAAAGAAAGAAAAAGACAGGCAGACGGACAAAGAGACAAACAGTCAGATGGACAACCCAGGAAGCATGGTGCTACAGCTGACCGTTAATTCCGTGCAAGAGCTAGCTAGCCAGCTATAGCGCATATTAGCTACGGTAATTCTGTCTGTCTTGGTATCTGTTACATCCCAGTATAGTTCCAAGACCAGGTGCAATAGATTCTTCGGGTTTTCAGCATATGATAGCTTGAAGCCTCTAGCATATTGTGAGAAAATTTCATGCCACTGGTTGAAGAGGGTCCCCACGAACGAGGGGGCAAAAGAGGGGCACTCCCCCTTAAAAAGGCGTTATTCTACAGCTATTGGCGTGTCTAACGTGAAAATGGTTGTAGATAGGCACAGACATGCTAGTATCATAACAAGCACTGGCGACAAGCTTCTTAGAAATGTCAACATCGATGACCTTGAATGACCCTGAATCATAAAAATAGGGGTTTTTAGTAATTTTTTGGTGATTTTTAGCTGCACAAGAGTCAACTGCGATGAAATGGACAGAGACAGACCAGGATTACCTGCGAACAGCAACTGCTATAGGCTCTTGTGCGTCTCATGAGCATTAGCTCAGATTTTTTGTTTACGTATTTAATATTGAGATTGTATTAGTTCTGGTATAATTTAACACATAAGACTGTCTGTGGGTGCAAACAGGAGCCAAACAGCTGCAGACAGCAACTTCATGATTACTAATGACAGCCCATACACACATCCAGTGTTTACTGTTTTGTTGGCAAATCCTCCGCTTTGATTGGCTGTCATCGGGTCACGGCCGACGGACAGACAGACTAACAACCGCTGGTGACATCGAGGTGATCTTCAGTACGATCAAATAAAAATGAGAAAAAAAATCAGAAATTAACTTTTAAAACGTACACCAAAGGTATTTCTGTTAATATGCACAAATAAAAAAAATAAACAAAGAAACCTGTTCAAAGCCGGACTTGGCAAGTTCATCGTGTAGATTGTTAATGGCCTTCTTGGCAGCCATGATGCCGGTCCTGATATTACACACCGACACGGACTTAGCATTGGCGTCCAGCGACCACTTGGGGTATAGACGCTCCTCCGTCACCACGTTTATCTACCCACACACATAGAATATTTAACTACACACTGATGGAGACTTGGCACCAGCGTCCGACGACCAAAGTCAATCCAAAGTCAAGACCCAATCAGCAGGGAATTACCCAAGTTAAAGGAATACAATTATGATTTAGGAATTGCCCACCACTCATGAGCACAGACTAGAGCAACAAGATGGCTGCTGCCAGCGATCGTTTGTGCCAACTGAATGTTCCGCAAGAAACGGGAAAAACTAAGTCTAAAGTCGGTGTAATTACTGCATCAAATTATGACGTTTCATATTCATAATGAAAAAAAGCACAGATAAACCTCAGTTTCAGCTGTGTTCTGAAACATAAATAGAAATATTTCCAACAGAATATCTTATTCTTTTTACACTAAAAAGAAACGTCAACCATGCTACGTGCAAAGCTAAAGTATGATAGCTCTCTAACAGGCTCTGAAAAGTGAAAACAAACAGTACATACTACAACTAAGTGCTAATACCATAACAACGACTACAGTACATACATGGTGAGGTACAAGTTCGTCGTAGCCACGGTTGCTGCCAGTTGCACAAACTGTCATTGCAATCAGGGCTGCTGATGGCAAAATATCATATGCACTCCGCTTCTGTAAAAGCACACACAGAACACTGAATATTATTATTATTATCATTTCTGGAAACACTGGTATTGCTTAGCCCCCCAGAAAGTTGCACTCAAAACAATCCAAAAGTTGTGCTGAATTTGTGGCAAAGTTGAGCAAAAATTCACGAAAGTTGCGCAAAAACTGTGCACGCAATTCGGCCGATGCTAAAAATTATGAATCCAATGCTATGATTGCCGACACTGTGCAAAATATCCCTGAAAGTATGCAGCAGTTACATAGATAACATAAAAGACAGAATTGTGGATAAAAGCCACTGGTATCAAGTTATGCTGAAAATAAAATACACAACTAGAAAGCAGTCAAAGCTCGCACACCTCTGCCAAGGCAATGTTGTTCGCTAGGTGGCAGCACCATCTTCGGTTTTGCAGCGGTTTCCCTTATGCCCCATTGAAAGCAATGGTAACGAAAATTTCAAAGTAATCCAGAATCCAGGATTCCTTCCGGATCGCCCCCAAAATTAAATCACTGGTAGTTTGTGCCATTCCTGACATACCCTCAAAATTTCAGAAAGATCCGTCCATAACTTTTTGAGTTATCTTGTACACACACACGCACGGACACAGACAGACAGACAAAGTCCGGCAAAAACATTACCTCCTTGGTGGAGGTAAAAATGACAAAGTAGACCAGTCAACTTGCCGAGATAGGACTTTCGTTGTCATGCGTCTGGTCAAAGAACAGAGCATGTGCCATTGAAGGCATTATGGGACGAGCTGGAGGCTGCATGAATGAGCCCACCGGAGAGCCACCAAACCGATGGATGAGCCGACCCAACTCACGTGCCTCCCACGCATTCAGACCCTCTGTGATATCACATAGAACAATACTACAAATACTACTACAAATGCAACAACAACTGCAAAAACTACAACAACAACAACTAATACTACATGTTTAACCACCAAACCGATGGATTAGGTGACCCAATTCACGTGCCTCCCACGCATTCAAACCCTCTGTCATACCACAGAGATACTACTACAAACACTACCACACCACTACAACAACTATTACATGTTAAATCACCAAACCGATGGATTAAACGATCCAGATGACGTGCCTCAAATGCACTCAAACACTCTGTCACATCACAGAGGACACTACTGCAAATACTACTACAATTACTACAACAACTACTCTATGATGGGTCAAGCTGGCAGTTGCATGACCCAGACATTCAAATCCTCAGTCAAAAAAATACAGATGTTTTCAGCAGAAACTACATGCGGCTGCTGCTATTTTTGATATTACATCTAATGGGCAAATGGTCAATTGATCGAACGTTATTCCTGACTATGCCAGATCGCTAAAAGTAAACTCGTGGGAATAGTTGAAACAAAAAATTTTCGTCAGCAGGCACTATATCAACATTTTACATCCAAAGTTACAACTCCCAAGTTCTGATGAGCTGTGGTTATAAAATATTGCTCAATCAAAAAATCTATCACTTATATTCATCCAGTAAACCATTCGTCTGATTAAGTGAAGATGACAACACAAAAAGCCCTAAACAACTGCTTCGAAGTAACTGACTAGTGCTGGGCAGACAGACCTCGAATGAGTGAGTTGAGACCGAGACGATTGATGAAAACATTATCCATATACTCCGAGCTGGTGAACAGTTCTGCAATCACGTAGAGGTCAGGACGCACCTTGCGTGCCTCATCCAACATGTACTACAACATACACACAACGAGAATACGACTACAACAACTACTACAACACGTACTCCGAGCTAGTGGACAGTTCTGCAATCACGTAGAAATCCCCTCGCCTAACCTTGCACGCCTCAACCAACATGTAGTACATTATACACACACCAAAAATAGTACCACAACCTTAACCCTAGCCTAACACCTTTAACCTCCGAAAATGAAAAATGGCCTGTGGTTTACATCTAATCCAAGAAATGTTTGCATCAATTTTGGTTTGCCTTTGACTAATCATTTTCCTGTTAAGACGATGGCATAGTAATCATAATCATTACAGTGCCTTATCTACAATGGTGAGGCTGAAGTCGACGCGATCGCCTTATCCAACGGCACCATCGCCAAACTCCTATGATGTACCATTTAGCCACAATACGTGCACTACAGATGATAATATGCAGACAACAGACAGACAGATGACACATCATGCCAAAGTCTCGATCTAACGCTCAGCCAAAAACCATAAGCAAGTCACATCATTAACATTTAACTAACCAGCACTGAGCAAGATATATACCTCAGCGAGGTGGATAGGTGTGCTGTGGCAGTTGTCAAGTCGAACACCGTGAAAGATCCTCGCAGTCTCTGTGACGTAGCGCTTCATGTGTTCCCACAGGTACGGACAGTCCTCCGGCTTGTAACCATAGTGCAGTTTCACATTATCGCCCCAGGGAATCAGCTCACGACGCAGGTAGATGTTTGATCCTAGTAATACACAGACATGCAGAGATGCAAACGGACAGAGACACAGGGGCGGACAGAGAGAAAGATGGACATATGGTCTATGGGGCTGTAGCCGTAACACAGCTTAACAAAATCACCCCGTGGTATCAACTGACGATGCAGTCACATGTTTGAAACTAGTAACACACCAATATACAGCAAATACAAAGTCAGATGCACAAAAACCGACGAATGGATAGACAGGCACACAGAGAGACGGACAAACAGTCCTCAGGCTTGTAGCTGTAGTGTAGTTTCACGTTGTCACCACACAACATCAGCTCACAACGCAGGAATATGTTTGATCCAAATAACACAGAGACATGCAGAGATACAAAGAAAAACGAACATGCAGTAAGCAACTACTGCCACTACCAGTGCTACAACTACTACCACTACCAATACAACAACAACAGCAACAGCAACAACAACAATCACAACAACAAAGAAAACTACTGCTACTGCTGCTGCTGCTACTGCTACTACTACTACTACTGCTACTGAGACTACTACTGCTACTACTGCTACTGCTACTGCTACAGCTGCTACTACCGCTACTGCTGCTACTGCTACTGCTACTGCTACTACTGCAACCGCTACTGCTACTACTGCTACTACTATACTGCTACTGCTGCTACTACCGCTACTGCTACTGCTACTACCACTACTGCTACTACTGCTACTATCATACCTTGCTCGGCAAAGTTCCTGAGTGGATCATCACTCATGACCCAGCCGTTGTGTGCCATGCAATAAGCCCCACGCTCGGAGTTCATCATTTCTTCTTCCTGCTCCAGAGACATCTTCTCCTTTGGCAACGTAAAATAGCTAAAACACACATATATATACGGCTTTTGCTCAAGCCTTGGGTACAGATAAAATAAAGCATCTGCACAAACTTCTTATAACTGATCTCTTTTAAAGATAATGGTAAAAGTCGGGTACTTGCTATAACACTGCTTACATGAATCAGACAAGAAACGCTTTGAAATCTCGGAAGTGGCAGCTGATTAGCATGAGCTAATGATACCGCAGCGCAATATGTGGTCATCCATTGCCCGAGTCAGCACACAAGTGGACCCACAGTTTGCTGCTAGCAGACATACCACCACACAAATCAGTAACCCGAAAGCTACTACTCATTTTCCATCCCGCTGAGGGTAGGAGGCTGAGTTGACCTGTTGTACAATGTGCAACTACATCTACAACATTTGCACAAAACTTTTTAGAGCATCAAAAACGTTCTGCAATGTTTAATACATGGTCACAAGCAAAAATAAAGCAAATCACAATGACTGCAAAACATTAAAAAATAAACTTCTGTCTTTTAGAATACATGCGACGGTACCGACCATGGCCATAAAAGAGCTCTATGTCAAAAGCTGAGCTATCTGGTAAGGGTTTTCGTACATTATAAGTCTACAATGGATTCTAAATGAGCAGTGCCTCTAAAAGCTGCAAAAGAAACAAAAATTGACCAGCTGTACTTAACTGAATGCATACCGAGACAAAAATGATGACAGCTATGGCAAACCCAACTATGGGCAGCACCAGGTCACAGAGAAATAAGAAGACTGAAGGCACGAACAGAGCAATGCAACTGAACTGAAATGGACCGACACGGTTTTTTACGACGAAGAATTCAGCTGTGTCTAAGCAGCGTGCACTGTACAAAGCTGGCAGTTCATTTAGGGAACAAGTGTGCAGTTTATTTCTGTTGCTTTCTACACACCTTTAGACTAGAAATTTTAGCTAATGCTCAGGAGACGCATGAAAGCCTATAGCAGATCCTGCTCATAAACTGTCAGTCTACCTCCAGCCATTTTGTCGCAGTTCATTCTTGGAGTGTGCGCTGCAGCAGAAGATCGCAAAAATCAATAAAACCCCTTATTTTGGAAGTTCAGGGTCTTTCAAAGTCATCGACGTTGATACAGCTAAAAAGCTTGTCACTAGTGATTGTTGTGACAGGCAACATGCACATGACTATCTGCAACCATTTCGACGGAAGATTGGCCAACAATGGCAAAATAACGACTTTTCGCAGATACTGCTATTTAATGCCCTCGTGCGCAGGTTTCCTTGAACTTAAAAAATCGCGACTTAGACCATCACAATCTACGTTCAGCGCTAAAAATTCCATATGCAGCTTGTCCATGTCTATCTCAATCGATTTCAGCACAATTTGTTCTTGAAATGTGTCTCGCAGCCCGAAATTGCCAAAAAATCCATAAAAACCTCTATTTTGGCATTCAAGATCATCCAAGGTCATTGAATTAGATGCCAATCAAGAACTAGTGTACGACTTCCTATTAGTGATTATGCAAATAGTAACCTAGGCCCTATCTTGTACTGTTACTGAGATACAGCGAC
>Ga0209454_1004466_pt1 | contig 10455 bp, 3 predicted proteins | sample WorMetHERISLAND1_2_FD_187400 | JGI IMG/M metagenome (GOLD analysis project Ga0209454, IMG submission 187400) | Marine gutless worms symbiont microbial communities from Max Planck institute for Marine Microbiology, Germany - Olavius geniculatus... | ecosystem: Host-associated > Annelida >...
ATTGATTTTCAAGTTACAGTCGAAAATGTCGGGGATGTTTTTTGAGACACAGTGTTTATACTGACATGCTACGATTTCTGGATTCGTTGCTTAGGCGGTCGAATTTTGTGTTCTCGTTGTAGCCTACCACATTTTGTGGATTTGCTGGAGAGTTTGATTTGTCGTGAAACTTGCAGTAAAGTGGAGTGTTGGTTTAAGCCGTCGCGACTGCCTGCTAGCGTCGAGATTAAACGATGACTGGAGGAGGCTGTGCGCCTTATCCCAGAACTCAGACATGCAGCAGACTCCCGGCAGTAGTTCATGGCTTCTAGACGCGGTGTGCTTATAACGTACGACGCCAGGATTCCGTGTTCAGTGGAGGTCGGTTTTGAGGCGTATGTCTGACTGACTGACTGTGAGAACGTATCTTAACCGGTTTCCATTTCGAAGAGTCGATACTTCGCGGATTTTTCGTAGCTGTGCGGAAGTAACTTGTGCACAGTTTTGCTGCTGGCGTCCTGTCTACAGCGTCGCATATCACTGTGTGTAGGCTAGGCCTACGTCCAAAGAATGCACGTGTGGTTTCATAATTGCTCCTCGAGCTGTGAGTTGGCGCGACAGAGCTCGAAGCGAAGCCTGCAGAGTAAAAGTATTAGACTGGCGAAGCAACCGCATTTTTGCCGCGATTCGCCGCGACCATCGTGTGTAAATCGTGCGTCGTATACGGTATAACCGGCAACTTACTGTTGACGCAGCGACTACATTTAACAGTACGCAGCGTGATGATGTGTTGCAGTACAGGTCTCGTCATACAACGAGTTCGTCGTTGACCGCTAGCCTGCAGATGCCAGCGAAGCCATGGTCGGACTAAGATCACGCGGTTTATGCCATGACAGGAGGTCAATAGATCAACCCTTTTCCACGATCATGCTCTAGTACCAAGACTCAAGGACTTGGCTGGCCCCCGTGCAATGCGGATATGACACGAAGATTTGATATGCCGGAAGACACGAGTTTTGCGTAAGTCGCTGCGACCAGAATCGTTAGCATATCGTTACGACCCAGTCAGTTAAAGTCGCAGATTGCTAACGAAGCTTGCCATCTGGACAACTTGGGTTGGATGCTGGCTTATTTGGGTTCAGTCGTCGTCATGAAAAGAGACGCGCTTGCACAGAACGGGCGTCAGTCGGAGCGAAATCTTGCTCTCGTCTAAGGAATATGTGCGTGCTAATGCATGCGTGGTGATCGCCGACCATTAACATGAGAACAAATACGTAAGCTTCCAGGTAGCAACTGTAATCACAAATATAGTTTCAGCTGTACTAGACGTGTGAAGTGACCCCAGTCCGTCGCGTCAAGTCAGTCGTGAACGATGTCAGCTAGCAGCAGACGTCAGAACACTGCGGTGGTTTCTGAGAGGTGGTCGACATGGAACGTCGCAACACCCGGCGGTGACCAGGCGGTGACACCGTCGCCCTGCCGTGATCTACCGCCGCTCTGGAATAGCAACCATGTCACCACACCAGCCGCCGTACAGGTATAGTCGCTGATGGCATTATAGGCCTCACTATAGTTAAGCCCAAAATGCTGTGCTTTCGGTTTCGTGTAATATTACACAAAAACTCATAAAAAACTGACATGCTAAATGGTACCGATTAAAACTAAAGTAAAAATAGTGTAGCATTACAAATTGGATATAAACATTTTTAGCAAAAAGTTAAAACAAAGTACAAACTGCACTAATATTTTGAGGGTCTAATAAAAATTTTAGAGACGCAAGTTTTTTAAGGGCGAATGAAAAACGGAAGCACGGAATTTTTTCAGGCTTCGTTAGCCTGAAATCAGGAATTAGAAATGTGGTTAATTTCCAAGGTTAAGCGCAGCAGGTATAGCGCGGGAACATGAGACACATACCTGGTTTTATAAAACGCATTTCTTTACAGAGGTAGTTAAGTTTTGGGGTTTCTCCGTTTATATAAAAATAACTTTAAAAGCGCATTAGTTAGACGCTCAGGAAACGTGCGAACCGTGGGTCGGACCGCGCTAGTATAGTCAGCGGACCAAGTGCGCGAAACAAGCGCAATGAAAACTGCAACAGGCCGGCCGAATGAGATTTTCCTGATATTTTTCTAAGTTTTATCTGACTTTTCCATAAAATAAATCGTAAGATTTTCTTAAAATGTGTCGCAAATCTGGCCATTGGTCGACACTGGCAGTCGACAGCAGTGTTAGAGTAAGACGCCGTGGTTGAATCTCGCGGGCACTGTAGAATCACCGCTCACTGAGCAGCAATAAACGTTCGTAAATATTTTGTTAGGCCTACAAAACTAAGCGTTTTAATGACGTTCGTTATTAACAGTCGAAGACTGACAAACGTCTACAACATTTAGCAAATGTCAAGATTTTGTACGACTTGCTGTTTAACAGTGGCGTCAATGTAAATATTTCTGGGGAAAGGGAAAACGAAATTTTTGCCTGCAGGAAAAATGGACGCATTCGAATAGGTCCCTGTGTTCCGAGAAAGCAAAAATCGAGGCCAAAAGATAACGGGGTGTGGTTACAGCGAGCTCCTGTTCACCAGCGAGAGGGTTTGGGGGAGCGTAAGTTGTAACTCCTCGGCGGAGTCCGGAGCAGAGCTTTTGCCGCAAACGCATTCTGAGTATAAAAGAGCCTACAAAACGACTGAAAGTTCTTTAAAAATTGAGGGACGAAAAGATACTCTCGCCCGAATCCCGGATATTTTTAATTGGGGGTGATCGCTCTCCTCGCTTTCGAGTTCGACGCCACCGCTGTCCGTCACACACGACAAATGGAAGTCGGCGATGTTGCTGTAACACAGGCGCGAGGACGGCCGGTGTCAGCGGCCAGTATTGTTGGACCACCAATCGACTGGGCGTCGACCCTGGCGTTGGCGGTCGACGAAGAAGCAGCGCGCCGTGACGAGCTGCGACGTAAACGACGCCAGGCAGTCATCAGCTGCTGCAAACGATTCGTCGCCTTCCTCTTCTCCCACGTCGGACTCGCCGCCATGGTAGTCGCTTACTCCATCCTCGGCGGATTCCTGTTCCGTGCCATCGAAGCGCCTAACGAACGAGATGTCAAGGTTTCAGTACAGTCTAGTATTGTTATCTTGAACGTTTACAAACGTTTAAAAGTATAGCATGTTACAGAATGTCGTTTTTAAGTTAAACGTTTGCTATTTTCTAAACGTTTGTCTCTATGAGTAAATACGGAGAAACATAGACTCTATTGTGTACGACGGCGTCGTGGTTTACACAGTTGATGGTGGGGGCAGCAGAAAGTGACAATTTTTAGACAAACAACTGCACATTTTTCAGAGAGGAGATTATAGGTGTTTTCAGTTTTAATTATGCTCTTAAATTCTCTTAAAATGTGAGATTTTAAGCCCATGTTTTATTTTGTAAATTCTAATACGCCACAATTTAATGGAAACAATTGCCCTTTTGTTCCTTTTTTGCCACGACATACCACTGTTATATACACCCAAATGACCAACCAAAAGTTGTTTCGCTGTCTGTAGAAAGAAGTCAGGGAGTTCAAGGCGAAACAAATCGCGGAGATTATTCGACTTTACCAGGTTTACGCCAACGTTAGCGAGCCGCCGAAGGGGGAGAATTTCAGCGTCAACGTTAGCGAGATATTCGACAGGTTCCAGAACTGTGTGGTGAAAGAAGTCAAAGAAAAAGGCTGGGACGGCAAGGACGGTGACAAGTTGCAGTGGTCGTTCGCTGGAGCTTTGCTGTACGCCGTCACAGTCGTCACCACAATCGGCAAGTCCTTCTTAGTCGTATTATTGCTGCCCACGGAAGCGACGGGAGTTATTGTTTCAGCATCGTCGCTAAGTTTTTTCTTTCGGTCAACACGAGAACTTGTGCACTGCTGCATTTAGTTTAATGAAAATTTGCGCAGACAAAGAAAAACCAACTTGACAACTTGACAACTAGAAGGCTGTTGATGTTAAGTCTAGCCCAAAACCTCACCATGCTCAAAACTAACTACTGCACACGGATAGCCGCAGTATATGCATATGCAGACACAAAAATACGAGAAAAAACTCATGTAACTTTTTGAACTATGACCTTCACCAGGGACGTCATTTAGGGGGAAAACTAGGGGATTTATACTTGGGGTTTATGAACCCCCAAGGATTTATTGTTTTAATTTTGTCTGTGAATCGTACTTTTGTTTAAACGTGAAACAATGTTACTGCTGGAAGTACAATAGCAACGAACAGTTTGTACTTTCAGAAATTATTGCAAGTTTCTTGTCTTTATGTCAGTTATGTAATTCTGACCTCGTCTTGCCAGAGCCTATTTCAGTTTTGTTTACGTAAGCAAAAATAGAACACGTACAAACATATCTTTCAAAAAATAGAATACGTACGCTACGTAATTTCGAATCCTGCGTAAAACGACAGTGTAAAAATGCGTGAAGCTCAAGTGTAGCCAGTTGGATTTAATGAACGACAGTGCATATGGCAGTAAAAAGACGGCAATTCAGTCCGTCTTACTGTCACCCTCGTGAGTTTTCGTAAACGACCGACGACAAAATTTTTGGCCCCCGACTGATCTTTAGGCCTATTGTGTAAATTGCACAGAATTTGGTCAGTTGATTCCTATCAGGAATCATTCAAATTGTTGCCACCAGATGTCACATTTTAAGGCTAAAATATATTCAGCTGGGGCTCCGTCCCAGACCCCGCTGGGAAAGCTCACAGCGCTTCTCAGACCCCCTGGCTGAATTTAAAGGGCCCTCCTTTTTAGTAAAGGGGAGCGGAGAAAAGAAGAAAAAGTGGAGGGTATGGAAAGGGGCCAGGTGAAGAAAAGTAAGGAGGCTAAGGAGAGATAAAAGGGAGTAAGGGAAACAAAAAGGCAGAGGCGTAGGGGAAAAAGTAAAGGGGGAAAGAAAAAAATGGGAGTGAGACCATCCAATGATTTACTGAGATGACGCCATTGACTACGAACCATTGGTTATTGCGTAATTTATCATTAATTTCCGCAGCTCCAATTATTTTCAATATGCTGCCGTCGTACATGGGCTGCATTTCGCGTCTTGCCCGTCTGTTTTTGTTCTTCTGTCCTGTTCGGTCTTTTAAATCAAAACCAAATTTTTGGCCTTTTGTGACTTTTTGTTTTTTAAGTTAGGAACCTGTACAGGACTGACAGACGGACACAAAGACAGACGGACCGGCAAGACGCGTATTAAGACGGTTTATTAAGACGGTCGCGTAATAATAGAATAGTGGCACTGGTGTTTAACGTTAGACGAATGCTACGTGTGCGTTTAGACCAGGTAGCGGTTTTATAGTCGACTAGATAGCAAATTGTCTGATAGATTATAAATACATCGATGGCACTCGTCGCCTAAAGGCCCTACCACACCTCTTGATGTGGATTATCTCGCACCTTCTGCGCACCAAACAGTGCGGTTTCTGAAGCTGCGCGTGCCGCAGTAATCGGACGAATTACTGCGATACTCCACTTTAAATCGCGATGTTAATGGCAGCGTATAAATGATTATTTTATATACCACAGTAATATGTAATAAGCTATTTATTTTTCAACCTTAATATTCTTACTCCAAATCGTTAATTGGTTATTTTTATGCAAAGGTTCTTCATCGTTTAAAATTTAATTATAATTTATATAACGATAAAACGGACCGATGGATTGCGCTTTTTATCGCACGTGTGAAACAAGCCAGAAATATCGCAGAAATAAACCCAAAACCAAATTAAAACTAAATTGTTTTTTTCTCATCGTACTTTGTGAGAATGAGTGTTGTATGACGGTTTAAGCGGACGTGGACTTGCGATTTAAGTCGATTTTAGTGATGTGGAGTGATCGGGTATTATGATCTATGACAGTATTACGTCATTTGGCAAACAAAAATTCTTTGAAATGTCGTTGTGAGTGACCGATTCAGACTACAGGAAGCAGCACTCGTCGATTTCTGTTTGCAACCGAAACTTTCCGTGATAAGTTTTCGCAATGTTGGATCTTAAAAATAAAATTTTTTTTAAGGCAACTAGACAAAAAAAACAAAATTCGCAAAAATTGATACAGTAACACAGTACGTTAATAAAATTGTAAATGTGCGGCCTACGTATTAAGTCGGGATTCTAGCGAAATTGTTTTTGGCAAGATTTGCCACCACCCACCGCGCATTAGCCTACAGTTGTTACAGAACACGTTGTTATTTAAAATTAGTAGGCCTATTACACAAAGCAACTTAGCAAAGCATTTAAAGTGTAGTAGCAGTCGTCCACCAAAGTACATAATTGTTTTAAAAGGATGATCGACACACGACTTATTCCGACACAATTATGCTTTCACAGGGTCACCAAAAGCAGCAAGTAATAGATTGAATAGATCGTGCGATGACAAAGTAAAACTATTAGAGCACTGCAGACTGTAGTGTAGACACTGCCGCGAACATTAATTGAGGCCTAGGCTTAATTTGTTGAAATTTTCAGTAGAGTGTGTCAAGCGTCGATGACAGTATTTTTGCAAATCGGCCAATATTTGACAGAATTACCGGGGGTATCGCAAATAAAATCGGTAATGCACTTTTGACTTACGAAGTTCCGGCGAATATTTGTTCTCAATAAATAGCAAGTCAGATAAAATCGAATCGAAATAAACGCATGTTTACACGTAGAAGATAGTTTTATCGTCATGGTCAGCCCAGCTCTAAAAATCGATCAATTACTCATCGGTCCATCTGTTTCTCGTAACCTTGAGAATCGTCGTCGGTTGCGTGCAGTTACAGTTTATTGACACTCGTCCTGACCGTAAACATTTCATCGTTAGGCCTATGCCGATTCCAATCAGTAGCCGCGCCGCCGGCTTACAGATTGCGTCTATTTCGCACATCTTCCCCATCAGCAAAGATCGCGCATTATCGTCACCCAGAAGAGACGGTTAGCCAACCATCCGTTTACTGTTTATCGCAGACCGAAACGTAGCGCTGGATAAAAAAAACTTGCGAAAGAGTTGTATTTTATTGCAGGAAACTTAACAGTGTGTTTTATTGTCAAATCAATAACCTGCATGTTTTCTGCCTATTCACGTCACCCTAACCAGTGTTGGGTTGTAACGAAGTAGTTCTACTTCGTTACTCTACTTAAGTAGAAGTTTTTACTTTCTACTTCTACTTAGGCCTAAGTAGTTTTTTGTTAGGCAACTTTCTACTTTTACTTAAGTAGATTTTTGAATTTGATTTTTTTCAATTTAGAAACTCAAACTTTGCTTTACAGAATTTATGCAGCCACTGTATACATGCACAATGCAGTTCTCACAGGCTGAAATGTCAGAAGGCTTGAGTTAATTTTGTGGTTATGGTCTAAAGTCATAGGTTTATATACTGATACTGGCTACTTACTTGTCATTTTACCTTCACTCATCCCCAGCAGGAAAATAAGATCAAACTTTAGTCTACAGTTTCAGTGCTTCTGTGCAAAATTTATATAATGACGCGTACTTAGCGTTAAAGAAACAGTCAGAATGAGTGTTACAGTCTTAAATGTCAAGATACAACAGAAGGGCAAGACGTTACGATACAACAACATCTTAAGACGCTTGATTACTACTACTACAGTGGCGTAGCCAGGATCTAGTTGTAGTGAGAGCACTTGGCGAGGTGGGGCATAATGAAGGTGTCTCCTTTCCACGGGGAAAGGTCTCTCCAGAAAATGTTCGGATTTTTGGTGTGAAAATGACGTGCTTTGAGGTTATGATGGGATTGTTATGTTATTGGTATGTAGCAAAATGCAGGTACATTTCCACCTAATTCAGCCGCATTTTGTTCAGAATTAATCAGCGAAAGTGGTATGTGACGGCTGGAGGCGGCTATTGATGAAAAACATATGATCGAAAGCAGTGTTTTTCTGGACAATGGCGTCGATTCGACGTTAATGTTTGGCGACCCGAAGGTTCGAGAACGAGACGCCGTAGGCATCGAATTCGAGTGGGGTGGAAAATGGGAAGGGGCCAGTTATCCCTAACTTTGGGGGAGTTGCCCTGTCCCTAATGTTTGATCACGATACTGATGTGGCAGTGACTGCTGATGCTGCATATTGCAGAGTCAATGCCGTTGCACTAAGACGTTGATTGGGCAAATTCTTAATCAGTTGCACTTCGTCGACATCGTCAGATCATTTACGATCGTATCAGCCAAACGAGCGTCGACAAACTGGGAATTTCTAATTTCTTCGGCGAGACAACTTGGCTTGAAGAAAGATAAAGTGTCAGATCTTGTTATAAGATTTGATACGTTATGTCAAATGCACATGTTTGCGGACTGCTGGTTCAGGCAAGTTGCATGGCTTCAGCGCCCACCGCAGTTGCAAGCATTGCATATTTTGTCGCATACAAAATTATCTATTTTTAACAAAAATTGTCAATGAATGAGTGACATCAAAACATTTGAAATATTTCGTGATGCATGAAAATTCCTGCTCTTGGTCTTGACAAAACTCTTACTTACATCGTTGCGCTGGAACATTTGTTATATCATTGCAGTAGTGAGCACTGGCTACTCAGCAGCTACCACAGTGTCTCGATAGAGTTGCCTATCTCGTACCCGTTTGAGTCAGTCGCTGCTGACGTCATTGGCTAAGCTGAGCGATTATTGGCCATTTAGCTTTCTTCGTTCGTTCTCACGATTGTACATTATCGGTTATTATTCGGCGCTTATTTGTTTATTTATCTGCTGGCTTTGTTGGCAGGATTGCAGAAAAAGTTACAGGCGGATTTGGTGGACATTTTCAGGGAAGGTTATACTTAGCCCAACTTAGAGGTGGTTGGATTTTGGTGATGATCCGGATTAGCGTCTGGATGCAGGATTTTTACCACGGATACTTTACCATTGCTGGATACGACGTAGGGCATACGACGTAGGGCAAACGTTCACCAAATCCGGTGCTGCTATCTCAGGCTATCTGGCGAACACAGCGGGAAAAAATTCAAATAGCGTTGGCGAACGGTTGTGGTTTCCGTGTGCCATTTTAGTTCACAGTGTATCCGGAAAAACGCACCTGCCGTTGAACACAGCAATGTATGAAATGATGCCGTAAACGTAAAACAAAAACAAGTGTTCTGTGTTTTATTTCAGGCTGTCCATGTAACAACGGCTGAAACGTTTGCTGGTAAACCGGTCGGATGGTGACAACATTTCACCACAGCCATCCGGCGTTAAGGACGCGAAAAATGTTTTAAATATGCCGCTTTTTTACCACTTCAACAACACGCTGTAGCGTACAAAATATTTATCACAAATCGATAGGCCAAATATTGGAACTTTTATACGGCATTATCAAGTTAACACCCACTCAGGCATTTGTGTGGAAAATTTTTAACGGACTACTTTTTCTCTGTTGTTAGGCCTATATTTTTTTGATTTTTCGGACACGGCTTAGCTAGTTTTTTTTCTTGACTTTGAGTTTGGTGTCCAACTGGAGGTCTGAATGAGCGCTGTGGGCTGCCAGCGGTCAGAGAAACGCATCTCCACCAACTGAATTGCATTTTGGCGCATGTTGAGGTGAAAAAAACACACATAACTTTTGCTTACTGACAAAAGGCGGCATTGCTCAAAAACATACATTTTAGATGTCTTGGCTGCAGTTTCTGTCCCGGTAAATAGTTTTATCATCAGTAGCGCAACCGTGATGTAAACTAGTCGTCGAAACGAAAAAGTGAGGTTTCCAGACTGTTATTTATTGCAATTGTCGGTACACGGACAAGCAGGCAGTACAGAAAAAAGCATCCAGCTTTCCGTGCATCACTATTATTATTCCGGGCAGCAGTAACTGTAACGTAGCACCAGGAACGAAAAATCAGAGAAGCCTGGAAAAAGCCTGATGGTGATGGATATGATAATAATAATAATAATAGGAAGAACGTGACTTTCGTGCGGGCATGCAATGCTTCACGCGTTATAGCCATCGTCGAACCGTCTGTCTGTCTGTCTGTGTGTCTGTCCGTCACACTCTGCGATTTTATCAAAAAGTGCAAGCTAGGGTCACAAAATCTTCACTGTTGCTGTCCCAAAGACTCTAGTTCTTTTGTGACAAAATTTTATGCCGCAGCGTGATGGGATTCTAATCGAACGAAGGCGTCAAAAGGGGGTACCCCTAAAAATCGTTTTTGCCGCTATTGGTTCGTCTAGCGTAAAACAGTTGCAGATAGGCACAGACTTGCTGCTTATCATAACAAGCACTGGTGACGAGTTTTCCGGGAATATTAACATCGATGACCTTGACCGACCGTCAATTCCCATAATTCGGAGTTTCATTGATTATTTTGCGACGAGTGACGAAAATTGCGACGAAGTGGCTGGAAATGAACCAAGACAATCTGCATATGAAATTTTAGCATCTGACGTAGATTTTAGTAGTTGAAATGCAGCCTTTATGTTTAAGGAGTTTTTTTATGTGGGGGGCGTCAAATATAGGCA
>Ga0209454_1004467_pt1 | contig 10454 bp, 7 predicted proteins | sample WorMetHERISLAND1_2_FD_187400 | JGI IMG/M metagenome (GOLD analysis project Ga0209454, IMG submission 187400) | Marine gutless worms symbiont microbial communities from Max Planck institute for Marine Microbiology, Germany - Olavius geniculatus... | ecosystem: Host-associated > Annelida >...
AGCCTGAGGGCAGAGATTAACAACAAAATTTTCTCGTCGATCAAAATGGCATTTAATTTTTTTTTTACATCAAAACAGAATTGCGTCCCTAAAAAGACATTTTTCGCGGCAGTCTTCAGATACTGCAGCTAAACGGTCGCCGCCACCAACTGCATTCAAAAACTTCATTGCTGCACGAGGAGTGAGTGCCGCCGTGAGTCCCGAACGCCAACGGCTAAAAAATGCATATTGTTGCCTACATTTTTCATCCTTTGCCCTAAGCCAGGGGAGTATTTATTTGTTTCCGTAACTCAGCTGCTTCACTAACAGCTGGAATGACAGATGAGTAGAAAGACTACTGTAACATCCTAAATCAACGGCTTTCCGTTTTGTCAAAGAGTTACGAGTCTAGTCCAAAGTCTACAGTTACCCAGCTGGCTGTTGGTGAATATGACTTTCTACACCAAGACCACCCTGCATACAGCAACGACCTTACCCCCAGTGACTGTTATCTGTTTTGAAATCTGAAATCTAATAATGATGGTATCCGCTATCCATGACGATGAATGACTCAAGCCTCTTTTGTTGACGCTGGAAATCAGTTCTATTTAGTGCTCTGTGAGGTCATAAATTATAATGACGTAATATGCGCAACAAACTCATTAAAGTTCGTAAAGGATGTACGATTCACTGATGTATAGATTGTGTTTTGTCTAATATGTCAAGGCTGGAAACTTTTGAGATGACCCTCGTATAACGTGAGTCCGTCTGGGCGCCTGTCGCCAGTTATTGCCAGGCCACATGGCTCTTTATACTTTCTGGAACAGCAGTCGTGCTGCAAGAAAAAGTAAGTGTCTATATACATGTAGCTAGTCATGACAAACCGTTACAGAGCTTTGGAGCGTCACCTACCGTATAGAATTACACAGTGTTACCTGTCACACGATACAGCTGAACGCAAACCTGCCTTAACCCCAGTTCGACAGACCGGCACTCAATTATCTTACCTCGGAGAGATGGAAGGCTGAATTGATTTGCGTGACTGGTTATATACTGAGGTACTTTACTTGTCGAATTTACGACCCACGATTGCTTCGCCGGTGAACAAGCCGGAAGTTGATGGGAGTCGTAGGCGTTTCTTATACTGCCAGTTATTGTTGTTGCGGCATTATTGTTACTAATAATGGTAGCTGCTGTTATGTAATTATACTTTCTTAATCGTGACAACAAAAAATGTTTAAACTGGTTACAGCACAACGGTACAACGGCGTTGCAACGATTACAGTTGCGTCGTGTCTTCGTACTATTAAAGAAATGTGCAGAGCTATTGTTAACAGTGAACTGGAATGACGTTTTGTTGACCGTCGTGTGTGCAAAAAGATGCGAGACGTGTCTGTCTTATTGCACAAACAACGCGTCGGCGACTGACGTTGACAAGATTTTCACGAGTCATACAGAGAGAGTGCAGTGGCTTATGTGTGAGTGGCAACTGCAGGGCATAACCCAATTACCGACGTCATGCTTTCGGCCTACCAAGAAGCTTATCTTGCGCATAGAAATCACGTCTTTAGCGATATTGTGCAATATTTTATACCCAGAAGATATTGCATGTTATGCGCATGTGATTTGTTCGCGACATAGCCTATGTATTACATACGTTCGTTCTTAGTTACTTGATGTTGTTAATGTCGATGCCAATCGAAAACTCACATACACTGTAAGCGTAATTTTTTTTTACTTTTCAAAAAATTTCGCGGGGGAGCATTCAAAATTTTGGACCTAACTTTTAAAGCTACTGCGATTATTTGAAAAAGTTTCACGGCGATCGGACAAATGAGTTGGGAGATATGGTGCTGCAAATTGCCAGAAAAAGACATCAACACTAACACATAACGGCCTTCGGGCGGCCTTAATTATACTTATTTATACTGCAAACACCACATCGTATTTGGTTTACAGAATACCATAACCTATTGTTTGTGGTAAATGCGAGTTCTGAGCAAATAATAATCTTGGAGCACATGTCACAACAGCAGAGAACGACTTTGCTCGGCATTAAAGACAAAAATAGGCCTACACTCGCTCCGGACGCGGTTTAGAACAAGACAAACATGTCCCGATCCTGTCATGAGCGGATGATAGAGCATCGTACTGCAGTAATCGATGTGTTGCAGTTATGTCACCTGTCTGTCAGTCAGCTCCGTCTGTTAGCTGCTGCAGCCACCTGTTGATGACGTCACGACGAGCTGATGACGTCACGTCGTCGTCCGTCGTCGTCTGTGGATATATCTCCATTAGTCACGTGGTCAGAATTAGGTTTGCGCGTCCGTAGCGGGCGACGTGTCCTGTTGGTCGTCGGTCGGACTCGCCGCTGCATTACGTCGGTCGGGTCGAGTCGGACGCTAGTCCCTGCGGCCAGCCGTCGTTCTCTGCTAGCTGTCCTGTCCGACCACTGAGCTCTCTCTGTGTATCTGTCTGTCTGCCATGCGGCAGCCGTCTTAATGACGTTGTCAACCGACCGCCAAAGCTCGTCCGTATGCACCGGACGAAGCCACGTCTGACGTCACCGGGCCTCGCAGCGCCACAGAAAGATAATTTGTGCAATTTTCTGAACAAAATACTCATTTACCCGACTAATGCGTTGCCATTTTCAAACAGAATGCGGCGAAGTGCACAGCCACACAGCACACAACAGCAAACACCGCCACGTCAATATCATGATGCAAACCACTCATTTTGAAACATTTAAAACAGCTCTGGAAAACTCGAGTTGCACATATCGGTCTAGTGTTTACACGAAACAATTGTCCCAGCGATCGGTCGCCGAGATTGATCGCTTGTACTGAATACACGAGGCGACGATCGCCGTGACCAGTCACCGCGACGATCGCCTTGTGTAAACACTACATTAATCTCAAATTTTTTTTAAAAAAAAACACACACACACAGCATTAGATAATGTATTACAAAACGAAAAATTAATTTTTGGCTGTTGTAGAGTAGATAGTGACTGAAACGTTGACGGTAAACAACAATTAGTCAAGCTAAACCATTTATGAGCTACTGAAGAACAAAGTTTTCAGACACCGTCAAAAGCATAGAGCAACGGCGAGGTTACATAGCAAATGTCGCAATTCCACGCAGCGGCGACGAGGAAAGCGTGGTCGCAAAACGTCGAACGACGTGTCGCAGTGCGGCAGTCGTCTCTGTCTTGGACGGAGCTCGGACATAGGCAAGAAGTCACTGGACAAGGGCGTTAGGATAACGATAAACCAGGGCGTTACAGCTTGAAGTTCACCGCTCATACGCGCTGCAGGAACAAAAAGGGGTTAATTAAGCGGATATTTTACTCAGTACGAGCAATGGCTTCACGTTACTTCATCGATAAGCGCCACAGATCAGTAACAAAACTGCACGGAAGGAAGTCTGCAGTCGGTTGAGTTGGATGAAATTTAGTTTTGTAGTTTTGTGACAAAAGCCTTTAGTTACAGTAGCCTACTTTTTGACAGCGAGATTTTCGCTACGGGACGCGCTAAGACACGTGACAGCGGTCGTTAACTCGCTACAACGAAGATGCACCAATCAATTATGAAACGTAACGCGACGTTAAAGTATTTTAGGAAAGCTGAGATAGTGTATGAGTGATCAAAAATGTAAAATGTTATGGTTAATGCCGTTAACAATGGCGGCAGACACGTTGAGAATGAGAAGGCCGAGACGAGACACGTTTGCGAGCTGCCAGTATAGCGTTGACGAGATCATCAGAAATGCATGACTGGACTGCTTCAGTTGAACGATGTTCGCAGTCAGCAGATGGGTGAGTGTTTGGAAGACTGCTAGCAAAGTGGATAGGAAAAGGTTAACGTGAAGTTAAACGCTTATAGATTAATGATGTTTTAGTTTACTTTAAGTAAAATAACTTTACAATTAATCAGTTAACTGGTACTAATGCTAGAAGTTGTCAAACGCCTAATACAACTAAAATGAAAAGATTCGGAAAAAACTAAGTCAAAAGTTGTGCTACCAATGTTGGTGAATAAAAGATTGTCAAACGTAACATGACATCTCTTGGAAAATGGTTACTTTTGGTCAAAGTTTATTATCGTCACAATCGTCGCAACATTTCGATTTTTCCTTCACAGCTGTCGACTCGGTAGTCACATTAGTAAGAAATAGCGTGAGTAAAAAAAGAAAGTAGCATTTACTTTTGTAACCACACGCAAAACGTACGCTATACAAGACAGCAGATACATAAACCAGCATATCGTTATAATGTTCTTACGTCTGCTTGTTAATGTGGACCATAAAGCTCGTACACTGATTACCAAAATTTAGTATTAAAAGCATCGTGGCCTCATGTAACCGTCTGCTGTATATGGCTAAACGGCACAGTTGGGAAAAACAAGCCAACCACCTACGTCTATTTTCTAATCGCTTATCAGACGGTATGATTACTGATATCGGACAAGTGATTGAAGAGTGGTCAGTCATTCAGAAGACGAGATGGCACGGTCTGCCTTCATGGCGCCGGCTCGTGGATAGACCCATGTGTCTCGTAAGCGATGAACATTACGATACTATTAACAGACGGCGCAGCAGCAGCAGCAAGAGGAGACGATGCAGGGATGCGGGGAAGGATGAAATATATGACCGGTGCAGAGTCGACGATGTTGGATTAGTCGTGTTTCAGTATCTTCATGTGAGCCAAGCATTGCTTACAGCTCATCAAATGTACATAGCCTACCTCATTTACTGCCGTTTTTTTTATTTTCTCCACTTTAGCCAGTCTTAGCCCGTCAAATTTTTATATGTCAATTGCATTCTAAAATTTTTAGGTTAAAAATCGTGCTTTTGTGAATTTATTTTAAATTATGCAACACATGTAAAACATAATCTATATACTTTAGATGTTAAATGAAATAACGACGTACCTGCTGATTATGATTATCGATTCATACTCGTACTGTTTAAAACAATCGATATGCATGTAGGTCTAGTTGCAGCGCCACGTAGGCCTACCAGTCCTGTGTATCAGGCATACAAGAAACCATCTAGATTAAACTTACGAAGAATTTTGAATAATTACTGACAATTAATATATTAAATAAAACAGTTTGCACAATCTATATAACAGTAAAACGTATTTAGATTTTTAAAAAATGTTTAATACATTGATTCTCATTAGTTATTAAACAACCACCGTCAATGCGCAACGGCATACACAACTTCTATCTTCAACTGTCAGCCGCTGAAAACAACACGTAAATTAACGAACAGAGTTTCATGTCACACATCCGTGCAGTAGAGTCCAGTGATTATTATACCGACAAGTTAATTTACCGTCAGTACAGAGCGTGTTTAATATCAGACGACAGGCGCCACTCTCCAATCCGCACCGTTTCCTGTCCGGTTGACGTTTATTCACGGGGATAATCTTAAACGTGCGTCGGAAATTTATAGCAGAACGAAATCTGACGCTGCTAAAACGTGAATCTGCCAACTGCTGTAAAATAACTGAGCAAGGAAAGCATTTTAAAGAAACGTTTTTCGTTTGAAAATTTAACGCAAATGTCACCTGGAATAAATTTATAGGTTGCAAAATCTGATTTATAGTTTTCGAATGTAGGCTATTGCAACTATAAACGAGTACGACCGATGAGAACTAAAAGGTGAGCGACGGACAAAAATTACTCTGACGTAGAGCTTAATGATTAGCCACTTTCGATGCAGTATTTATAAGTTTAATTGTTTAGCGACGATTTAGACGCAGCAGGCTATAAAGTGTCGCTTTATTGGTGAGCTGTACGTTCACATAACTTTTTATCGTTGTTAGGTGGTGTCCATTTTGTCGTCTGCGCCGCCGGCAAATCACTCATCGTCTCGTAGATATATGACGCAACATGTCGCATGCTATCCATCACCACTTCACACTGTTCACTGCAGGTGAGCTTGTTTCACAAATCCTCTCACCGTCCGTCATGTTTCATAACCGGATACGTCTACTATGCAATCGATCATTCTGTAACGAGCAGACTTCGTACATTTTATTAGGCCTACGAAACATTTCACTTGCATATTAGTCAGTAGCCATTCGCGTTCACTTGTGCATGGACGAACCAAAAAGTGACGCCGTTTTGGCAGATTGAGTTTCGTTTTCTGTAAGATGCATTATACGTTATATGTATTTGCAATTTTTGTTGACTCGCGTAAATTTTTTAAGAGACGTTATTATTACGTAGGTTTTTGTCTGTCGATATAAGAATTCTGTTGTTTTTTATGCGAATAAATTGAAATTTTCTAACCACGGTTTGATTAACTAACGACAAATGCTGTTTAGTGCACAATATGCGTGCAGAGAAACATTGGAGTTTTGAAATAAAACTATGGACATGTTTTCGAAAAAATAAGCACATTTAACTGGCATTATATTGACCCATGATTGTTTAAATGGGCATCACTCATATGGCCCAGTCTGTACATGTAAGCATGTTCTGCTATCGTCATATTGACGACCAAACATTTCCTGTCGTCGTTTGGGCAAGAACGTGGAACGATCTACAGCTGTAAGTGACGTCATCATGAACATTGACGACCGACAGTTAGACTTAAACTGCTAGTTTTGCTGTTATTTGTTTGACTTGTTATTGTAAAGTAGCTTCTTGTGCGTTTGCATTATTTACTAAAAATTATACGTGTATAATAACTAAGTGTAATATTAAGCCGTGGTCAAAATTTACTACTCTACGATTGCCATACGCTTATGCTACGAGTTCACAATGAAAGTCGTAAGCTTGCATCAATTCGACTCTCATACATATTGCGGTTCCACAAGGTCTTGCCCTCATATGGGAAATCGCACTGTACGTATCTCGCAATCTCTTGCGACTATTGTGAGCAGGTAAAGCTAACGAAATTTCATTTTCGTCAGAGCTACATGTGCGCATAACTGCATCGGTATTGTTTTTTTTACATTTATGGTAATATATTTGTTAATGCACCTGTAGCGCTTTTTCGATAAAAAATATTCATTATTTTATGTCTATTTTTCGTTTTTAATTGTATTAATATTTTCGTAAACACTGTTTAAGAATTATGATATTTGTTTTTTAAAGTTTTGTGTTCTGAAGCGAATAATCTATTGGGGAAATCGATGCACGTATATTGGCCGTATACTTAACTCCACTTATTTCATCAACATCAAAAAATCGAATTAATTTAAACGAGATTTAAATAATGCACCGCTAAGCAGGACGTCCACCGTTCCAGAGGGTCGGTGAATCATAAATATGCTATGAGCCTAGAGCGAACGACGTGCTCAGATTTCCTCGCACCTTTCAGTAGCATGACACACTAGCCGCGAGGTCACACAGCACGATATAGCAAGGTTGAGTTGTATCGGTTAATGTTCGACAACATATTAACTTTGTACGAATAAAATTTGATTATTATTTAAAAGTCAAATATAAATTATACTATAAAAATTGTTTTGTGTAGGGCCTATACATCAAAGTTATTTGAAAATGTATCAGAAATCCGGTTACAAGCATGATGAAAAAATATGGCCAATGTTTTATTTTACATGCAACATTGTCCCTCTTTCAAACTGTGTTTAAGATGCTAAATGTTTTGCATCATATTCTTTTAATATAATCACTGCCTTAAATTGAAACTTTTTCGGCACTGGTTCTGAAGCGCTAAAAAGCTTCAGGATTCACTGTTGCATGGCGTATAGTCTTTTACGCATTTTCCGGTGCTGCAAAGCAAACTGACATGGGGGTTAGCGGAGCAAATGTACTGATGTAATCACCATACATGTCCATCGCTAGACATCCAGATTTTTGTGTAACCCTTTGAGGGCAACAAAAAAGCATTATAATACAATTTTAATACAATTTTGTTTGCTAAAGTAAATCTAAGAGCCAGCCAGATATATATTGGTAGCACACGAAGTTTAGACTTTTAGCTCAGCCAGTTGTAACAAAAAACAACTAGTGAAAAGTGAAGGCCTACTGTACCAAACACCAAAGCGGCTTCTTAACTAAACTCTTTGCTAGTAATGTGTATAGCATATTACACAATGTAATAACACGTGTACAACGTTATCACCACCTATCACTTGTTTGAGCATTATGCATGAAATCACATCAACGAACTGCGTTTTCGGTATATTTATGTTTCAAGTTTTAATACCATATTAACGCTCAAAAGTCAAAACGCCTTTCTGCAGTGTTAAAAACGACAACTTTTGACACTCTTTTTTTTAAAAATTAATGCATCAGCAATGAACGAACTATTTTTTTGAGTTTCACACAAACGTCGTAAATAAAGTGTTGTTATTGGTACAAACATAAATCATACGAGTAAGAGTCTATATTCATAAAGTCATAGGTTATTCTGACATGTTTATGGGACGTTTCCCAGACAACACCACGCGAATAGATTGATATGTTTTAGGAAATATATTCGAGGAAAAGTGAAAAGATAATGATTATTCGCCGAGAGACTTTACAGGGGGTTAATGTGTGCTGGTAACGCAATCATTATAAATCTCGTGCGCTTAACGCCCGTTCTTCCATTTAAACACGAGGAGCGTCATTAGCGCCTGCTGGTGGGAGGTGGGAGAGCTAGCGCTGTGCGGGTATATGGACACTGAGTGGCGTCAGCATGCGCAACCAACGCCACACACACAACAACGTCGCCACTGGCGTTTTGCATCACCGACGCTGCTGCCACTACTGCTGCTGCTGCTGCTGCTGCTGCTGTTGTCGTTGTTATGATCTGCGTCATGAACGTGCCCCAGCCTTCGGTCGCTTGTCACTGCTTTGCGGTATTAACTGGCACCGTCTTTACTCTTGCCGTCGTGACGTTGTAGCGTCGCCGGTAGACGGTGTGCGGGCCTGACACCGGCACCGGTGTGCTCCTAATACCACGTGCCTCGCTGCGACCTTGTCTCTTTATAGACGCACACAGCACATCTGCGCGCATTAGTGAATTGGAAACAGTTCAACGACCGGTGCGGTGTCTCGACAAAGCGACGACGAAATGGAGATCGCAATAGAGTTAGCGCAGGGTGACATGCGTCGCTCACAGGAAGTACATTGTCTGAAGTGGACGCCGCGCTAAGGTCGAGGTCGGTCTTTAAGTTCAAGATGGCTGCCACGTCGACTACCCTGGTGGTGCTGCTGGCTTGGCAGCTGTCTATGACGTCATTCTGTGACGTAGTAATGGCGGTGAAATACACCCAGCGCGCTCTGACATCATCAAACCGACGAATCAGGTGACTAGCTCGTACCTAATCTCCTTTTATCATCTTCATCATCAATGTTATTGCTGTCGTTGTTATCGTTAATATTTAAGCTTATGATTTACACCACAGTACGTTTTGGTCTGAAAGGTCAATTTGACGTTTAAAAGTGTCCCTATAGTTTTGAAATTTAACAAATTTTACATATAATGAATAGCTGGTTGCTAATTACACTAAATGCACGTAAACGTTACAACATCGTGTTTTTCACGAGTTATAATTGTTAGGCCTGATGCAAGTAAGGAAGGATGTGACTGTCGCAGAGAGTCGACGTGTTCTCTGTTACTCATTCGCGGAGGTGTGAAATCATTTATAATGTTTCATCGTTAGACTCACGCGAACCTAGAGGCGTATATGGGAGGCGTGAGATTGTAATTAGCACGAAGATAGAAGAGCGATGCGAAAGCGCGAGAAACACCAATTAGAGTCGAACACATAGTGAAAAGCCTGTTAGCGATTCGGCTATGCTGTCAGCTATACGTGAGGAGATTAAGCATTAGCGTAAAATACATGTACACTGAACGATGCAGTGAAAAAGCTCTCACGTGTGTCTGAAATTAATCAGTAAGCACTGTATCGTACAGAACAAAACTGCAAAAAAATGTCTATAGATATAAATCATGTTCGTGAACAAGCTTTGAGCTACTTGCTACGTTAACTCGATGTACCAAATTTTGTTTTAGATTAATGGCTACAGTGTCGTGTGCAAATTTTTGTGATATTAATGTTGTACAATTATTGACTAGCAGTAGCACTTTAGGTTTATTTTTAGTTACATATTTAATCCGTTAACTTTTTACCATACATATGGTACAAGGTTGCGTAATATCGATAAATAAGCAACTTTAAAAACTGATCAGCATGAATATTACTAACAGTCTAATACTATGTAATAGTAACTCGTGTGGTACTAGCAAATAAGGTCTTCTGAAAATAGTACATTTTAATTCTGGACAGTAGAAAAGGAAAGGGAAGAAAAAAGTTAAAGGAAAAATGGGGAAGAGAAAAAGGGAAGAAAAAAGAAGGGAAAGCGAAAGGAAAAGGGGAAAAGGAAAAGAAAAGAAAAAAGGGAATGGGAAAGAAAGGGGAAAAAGAAAAAAAAAAAAGGAAGAAAGGAAAGTTAAAAGGAAAGTGGAAGGGGAAGGAAATGGGGAACGGGAAAGGGGAAGGG
>Ga0209454_1004471_pt1 | contig 10451 bp, 5 predicted proteins | sample WorMetHERISLAND1_2_FD_187400 | JGI IMG/M metagenome (GOLD analysis project Ga0209454, IMG submission 187400) | Marine gutless worms symbiont microbial communities from Max Planck institute for Marine Microbiology, Germany - Olavius geniculatus... | ecosystem: Host-associated > Annelida >...
ATTGTTATGTGATCTAGATAGAGAATTTGGTATTTGTATATTAACTTAGCGTGAACACCCCAATTTTCAGCTAAACTACTGAACCGGAACTGCTATAGGCTTTCGCGTGTCTCGTGAGCATTAGCTCAAATTTCTTGTTCCTGTGGTGAAATTTCGTGCTGCTTGGTGAAGAGATTTTTTTCTGGCTCTCGAACGAGGGCATCAGAGAAGGGTACCCCAGTAAAAAGTCAAGTTATTTTATCACTATAGACTCGTCTAGCATTAAAACAATTGCAGATAGGGACAGACTTGCTGCTGATGAGCTTTCAGAAGGTACCAACATTGATGACTTTGAATGACCTTAAACACCCAAAGTATGTGGTTTTAGTGATTTTTTTGTGATTTTAGGCTGCGGCGCACATTTCAAAAGTGAATTGGCTGGAGATAGACCAAGCCAATCTGCGTGTGAAATATTTAGCATTAAAAATACATTTTAGCAGTTTCAGTTTTGGCTCTAGGTTGAAGGAGTTCTTCATACAAAACCATCAAATTTGGGTACCCACTCAGAGTGTGCAGTTTCGACTTCTATACACCAGTTCAGTGTGAAAAATGTTGCAGATAGACACAGACTTGCTGCTTAAGCATTGCTGACAAGCTTTTTAGAGTACCAACATTGATGACCTTGAACGATCTTGAAATCTAAGAAAGCTTTGTCTAGTAACTTCCCATCTACTGAAGTCAGACATAGTTTCTCTTCTATTGACATTACCTTTGTCTTTTTGTTATTCAACAATAGACATAGTTTTCAAGATTTGTACTTGTATAGTGTTAGTTTTACAGTGACTAATTTTGTTAAATTTTAGAGATTGATTGATTATGAAATTTTTAATCAGTTACAACTCACAGTCCTAGTTTATGTAGATGGTCATTGTAAGTGTAGTAATCAGTGTCTGTCTGTGAAGTGCACATGATCTCTCCATGTTGTGTTTCCATCATGTTGCAGCTGCTTTTCTGTGCTGTTTCAGTCTAGTCTGTCAGTGTGTTGATGTTGGGTATACTGTAGGTGGTGAATGCAGTAATCAATGTGAGGTTCTTGGTGGTCAAAGGCGTTGCTGGGGATCTGCTCCAAACATGTGCCAGACGTGTCAGTTTTCACACACTATTATTATTAATATATGTAAAAAAAAACTTAACCAGTTTATAACTGTGTGTAAGGATGATGTGATGATATCATTCCTCTAAAACAGCGAAAATCATTTGGGTAACCTTAATGGGGCTATGCATATGGCGTCCTTACAAGCTGACTTTAGTTGGTAATCACTAACATAGTCTAAAGCCTTCTTCATTTGATGTTATTTGTCCTATTAGGCCTACTTGCCCAATGGTTACCGATTTGGCCGAGATATAATGTTTTGTTGAAAAAAGGATAATGGTAAGTGCATGTTCGGCCTTTTCATTTTTCAGTTTTTTCTTTTTTACATACAGCTAGCACAAATTTGATATGTTGCCTACTGATTCTTAAGCTAGGGTGTAAAATCTGAATTTGATACATGTGATTTGATTTTTGTTTACATTAAAATTGTAAGAAAATTACAGTGGGAGCAGTCTCGAGCATCAGTTCCACATTGGTCACTCTAATTTCATATACTGAATTTAAGAGCCTTTGTTCTTAGATACACTGCTGACGTTGATATGTTGTGTTTTATTGAACAGACAGTAAGATAATTAATTTGTTGTCAATTTATTCTGGACAACGGGTGTTTTTAGGTTGCACTTTCTGCGTGGAAAAGTTTGCCACCGTCATTTAAACAACTGTTTAACATTGTATCTTTTGAACGGTGTTTCAGTGGGCATTTTATCTCTAGTTTTGTTTTTAGTTATTTGTACGGTACACATCTTTAAGTTTATTTTAAGTTTTAGGCACATGTTGTACAGCACTAATCATTTTTGTAATTGTTATCTTTGTTTTGTTTGTTAGATTGATTTATTGATTGATATGTTATGTATTGTAACAGATACTCGCCTGTCTTGCAGTCTTAATTGCGGAGGTCACTGTAAGGGACCAAACCCCAACGACTGTTGTAACACTCAGTGTGCTGCAGGCTGCACTGGACCCTCCAGTGACCAGTGCCTTGTGAGTACTGAGACTTGTAATAGTACTAGTAGTAGTAGCAGCAACCACAACAACAGGTTGTTGGCATGGCATAGTGATAACGCATTTCATCTTATCAACGAAGTTACTCTACACCGGGCCGGGTTGCTACTTGGATGGGTGACTGCCTGTGGATAGGTAAACCATCTCAGTATGTAACTAGCCGCCTATGTCAACTCAGCCTTCCATCCCTCCAGAGTAGGTAAATTGAGTATCGGCCTATCTGGCTGGGGTTAAGGCGGGGTGCATTACCCTGTGTCGGGTGCCAGGTAACACAGCGTGATCCCATGCAGCAGGTGATGCTCTGCAGCTCTGAAATGGGCTTCCCACAAAAATCTATATCACTACCTTTGAATATACTCAACAAACTAACTAATGAAGGTTGTAATTTATAGCTATAGCCGGAAACTGGAGTCCGGGGATTGGGTTTTTGGTGAAAAGGCAGTACTTACAGTTTGTGGGAACATTGGAAAATTTAAAGGGTTGATATACCCTATCTAGCAAAGTCACGTGGTCTGAACTCAAACGCATTAGCATACACGGAACACACAGTGTCAACTTAGAATAGAGTCTGCGCTTATAATTATTTTGCTAATGAACCAAAGTTCACCAAATTCTCTTTGCTGAATTCTGTAGGGATCGCTGTTGATATGTTTGTTTTTACTTTTCGATATCTTGATTGATTCCTGTTTCTGAAATATACGCCATCAAAGTTGAAAGTTGTCCAAAATTGTGCCAAATTATAGATGTTTTTGCCCTCCCAACTTTTGGGCTGTGGGCTCCCAAAAATTTGTACATAAGTGATCATGCCCACTTTATTGCATGTCATGTGGAAAAGTTTTTTGCGGTCACTCCCTTACCACCAAAGGTAAGACTCTATGCTAAATTCTAAGCCAATTTTGATCCCTTTTGTGAACAAGAAATTTGAGCTAATGCTCAAGAGATGTGCGAAAGCCTATAGCAGTTACTGGACAACAACGGTAAAATATCGACTTTTACGGGGTACCGCTTTTTGATGCCCTCGTGTGCAAATTCCTTGAATCTAGAAAATCAAGACTTAGACCGTCAAAATCTACGTTTAATGCTGAAAATTTCATATGCAGCTTGTCCATGTCTATCTCAATTTGTTTCGGCGCAGTTCACTCTTGAAATGTGTCTTGCAGCTCAAAATTGCCAAAAAATCCATAAATCCCCCTATTTTAGCATTCAAAGTCAATCAAAGTCATTTAATTCAGTGCCAATCGAGAGCCTGTGTACGACTTCCTATTAGTGATTAATAGTAACCTTGGCCCTATCTCGCAACGTTACAGCGACTTATTGGCCAAAAATCGCCAATTTTACCCACCCCCTTCTCATTTAGCACCCTCGTTTGGGGTGATCCCTTCGAATTTATGGAAAAGCTTTACGGTTCCTGAAACTAGAGTCTTCCAGGCAGCCGACGGTAAAGATTTGGTGATCCTAGCTTGCACCGTTTTTGACTGATCCACCCATGTGACGGACGGATGGATGGACAGGCGGACCGAATTGCGATGGCTAAGATGCGCTGAAAGCAGTAGCTGCTTTCGCGTGTAAAAGTTGTTAGTGGGACCTTTTCCCCAGTTGTGTGTGGTCCAGCAAGTTTTGAGCGTTCTCTAGCATGTGTAAAAATTTTAGGGTGCAGCACTCCTGAGGGGCTGAAATATGGTCTTTGGAAAAAGTTGATTTTTGTTGGTAAAAATGCACGTCCCAAACTTTGTTGTTAATGGAACAAAGTTCACCAGACTTTTTGTCATATGATAGCGTAGGGCCTCTAGTTTCTTGTGACAAAATATGTTGCTGGGTAATATGTTGTTGGCTTGTCTGGCATAAAAAACAGTTGCAGTAATACGTAGACTTGCCCTTACTGTAACAAGAATTGCTGGCACACTTTTAAAGGGTATCAACAATGATGACCTTGAACGACCTTTTATTTTCAGAATAGGGGGTTTTAGTGATTTTTTAACAATTTTTGGCTGTGGTGCACATTTTAAGAGTGAATTGCGATGAAATTGCTAGAGACAGCCTGCGAACAGAAACTGCTATAGGCTGTCGCATGTCTCATGAGCATTAGCTCAGATTTCTTACAAAATGTCTTCATCTGTGTCTGAGATATTTGCAGTTGAAGTCTGAAGTCTGAATTTTGCATGTCTGTGGCCCTAGATTTTTTGGGGGGAGAGCCCCCAAAATTGTGGACAGGGATTATAAGATTGAACACACTTCCCGTCATGCGTGAAAGTTTCACAGCTCAGATGGTGAAAAAAAGAAAATAGTTGCCAGCAAAATATAAGCCCACCGTAAAATTGGGTGGACTGATAAAGGTTATGTGTCGATGAATTTGTATAACACACACTTTTTGCTTATTTTTGGTCTTCACTGATGTTTTGTTTGTGTTGATTTTATTTTGGGCAGCTTTAAGAGTTGTTCATGTCGTTTGACCATTTTATATTGCAGCTACATTTACATCGCATTAATGTCGTAGTTATTGTCAGTTTAGCAGTAAATGATCTGTTGTAGGCCTGTGCTAAGTTTGATGATGATGGTCAGTGTAAGGAGCACTGTCCGCCACTGACTATCTACAATGAAGTTACGTTCAATCAGGAACCAAACCCTGATGCTAAGTACAAATACGGAACACTCTGTGTTGACCAGTGCCCCTGTAAGTATGTGCTTTACTGTATGACTTTTTCGGTTCATAATACAAGTTAATTTCCAAAACAACACAATTCATCAATTTTTTTATTAGAATGCTATTCTAAGACATTTAGGGCCGATTGTATGAATGCCACTCAAATCTCGAATCAGAAAGGAGTGCCAAAGTTGCAGTAGACAGTGTTGGTAAATGTCATAGTTTAGTTTACGGTGGTCAAGTTTGAAGCATTCCTGTGAGCTGATACATTGTTTACTTATAATTTGTCATTTTACATGCAAATTATTACTCAACGCTGACAGTACGCTGGATTTGCTCGCAACTTAAAAGTTGATTGGAACTTTGATTGATGAAATGCACCACTCAGTTTTGAGTAGACTCACGTCAAGTTGATCGGCGTTTAGTTTCATACAATATTTTTTTATGTTAAGTCATCACTGAGGTGTGTAGACGCAACTTTTAATATTGGCGTTCATACAGTCGATCATTACTAACCTGCACACACACCATGAGACTGTTTGCATGTTGAAGCAGTTTTTAACATTTTTAAATATACATTTATGCATCTGTTTTGTTTGTAAACAATATTTTTCTTTATGAGTACTTCTTGCTTCAATTAGTGGTAGGGTGGTCTACTAAGCTTACTTAACACGTTTTGTCTGATCAGTGTAGTTGCTCTACACTGGGCCTGGTTATTGCTTGGATGGGTGACTGCAGTCCACAGATGGGAAATAAATAAATTATGGTTATGCATGTTGTAGCCTAAATGCTAGTTGACGGTTTTATTCACTTGTGTTTTTGAATATCAGTGGGCAGTGTTTGTCACTTTAGTGCTTAGGTCAGCTGAGCTTCCCACTTGCTGTCAGTGGCATGGCAGTGTATACTGGTAGTAAGGTCTAAAAATTGCTGCGCTTACAGTTGCCGGCATTGCTAAAAAACCTACATTCCTAAAATTTTTATTGGACCTTGGAAAATATTTTTTTGCAATTTTTAGTTTGCTTTAAAGATTTTATTACAATAACTGTTTGCATGTTGTCTGTTACGCCACCTGTGTACATTTGTTCTCACGAGTACTATTTGGTTTGTCAGTTTGTTTTTTGTGAGTTATTGTGGATTATTATGCAACATGTTACGAAATAAAAATAAAAATACATTTCTTTCGCTCCTCCTCATCTTTACTTTTTGCCATCTGCAACCAGAAGCGCATGAATGTTTAAGGGCTCATATAGTTGTCTGTCGGTGTAGCCTACCTGCTAGTGGAGGGCGATGCATGTGTTCGTGACTGCAGTCAAGGTCATCAGAGTGACGACAATCGTAGGAAGTGTGTCTCGTGTGCTGGACCTTGTCGAAAAGGTGCGTCTGCTTTACAGCATTTATGCTAGCCTCTTGTGCCTCGTGAGGTCTGGTGGTGTAGAGTAGACCCACTCCGTTTCCTAGCCGGATGGCATAAAAGGTGCCTGAAGTTTTAGTTATGAATAATTGGTATGGTTAGATTGTGTGTGTGTGTGTGTGTGTATATGTAGGTAATATGTTATTGTATTTTGGGTTTTTTGTGTTGGTTTGATTGACTTCATTGTTAACTTTCGTCGTTCATACTGGTGCAAGTAATTGTCTGCAGGACCATGTTCGAACACTGACGTACCCATAGGGGGATGGGGCACTGGAGTCATGTGCCCCCCCCCCTAGGAGCTTACTCAGTTACTCAAAATAGTGCCAAAATGCACCAGAACACGTCATTTTCACGCAGAGAAAACGAAACTTTTTGGGGGAGGGGGCAGCCCTCTTTTCCCATGGGGATACGTCCCTCCCCACACCCCACCTTTCAAGTGCCCCTACTACAGCTAGATCCTGGCTACGCCACTGTGTCCAAAATGACCTGTAGTGTGTCAAGTGGGACGTTAAACCTTACTCACTCACTCACTCACTCACTTGTCATATATGCACTAGAGATGTCACTGCATGAGTTTGAATAAAAACGTCACTTTAACTTTGACCAAAAGGTTTTCTTTTAGTGAGCAATACAGTACATAAGTTACGTTGTTTTATCAGTAGCAGTTTATGTTAGGTTAGCTGTCTGCCTATCTTGATTCATTGACTTGTTACTCCATCTCGTGTGATATTACTGCTGTGGTGGTGATTATTCAGAGTGCACCATTATACAGGGAGCCATTAGTAGTAGTAGTAGTAGTAGTAGTAGTTGTTGTTGTTTTAGTAGTAGCCTGCCCTCCAAGACCTGCAGGCCTTGACTGGCCTACAGACTGGCCTACCAATGGTGGGATGGAAGGGGGAGGGTGTCAACAAACTTTGCAACCTTGTGCCGATCGAATTTCTTCCTTTGGATGCAGCTATCATATCCACCTCTTGAATGCCCCATCTTGAAATACTTTAGTAGTAGTAATAGTAGTAGTAGTAGTATTAAGTAACTGATGTGCTGTACAGAATGTCAAGGGAACATTGATCCGGAGTACATCACATTCGAGAACATACACAGGTTCAAGGATTGCGCTGTCATTAACGGATCCATCAGAATATTGCAGAGCTCACTAACGGGGTAGGTTATGTCATATGGTTAACGTTATGTTTCACTTTTTTCACAGCAGTCACATCATTGTTTGCACTAAATTTACTTTTATACACTTGTAGCTTTAGTATCAGGATTTTTAATGGTTTCCAGAAATTAGGAAGTGGTTACCCCGAACAACTGCTAAATTAATGGGGTTGGAGAAAATTGGGCAAGTTTCAAGCAGTAAGTCACCGTATCTCAGAAATGGTGCAAGGCATGGCCAAGATTACTAAATTGATCATGATTTATTGTAGCTAAGGTAATTTTCACATGTAAGATACTGGCGAGGTATGTGTGCATCGTTGTCTCAGTGTTGGAGTAAATGCCATTTGCTCAACAAGTCTTTTTTCAACTTTTTTATGGACATCTGGCACCCTCTCGTTATTGAAAGGAGTTAGCTTGCGTGTGTCAGTCACAACAGATCCGCCAGACCCATGGAAGTGAGTGAGTTCCAAGCACTTGAGACAGTCCGCGAGGTGACTGACTATGTACAGATCCATCTGCATGATTCCAAGTTCATCTCGCTGCGATATCTACGCAACCTCCGCTTCATACTGGGACGCCGCAAGACAAAGTAGTTATTTACCTCTGATTTGTAGGTGAAATCGCTTCTTGCACCACAATCAATTCCACCTATTCCTACACATTTCTCTATAGCATGGTCTGTCTGTCTGTCTGTCTGTCGTCTGTCTGTCATATTCATGCCCCCTGCTTAAATTCAGAAATTAAAGTGACGTCACAACCACAACAAACTCGTGTTTATGGAGGATTTACGTTTTGCTGATATATAGAAATTGAACTCTTTTAAAGTCAGTACATCAGTTCTCATTAGTGATTAGTGAATTAGTGAATGCCCCTCATACATGAACGACAAATTTTGAATGACAAATTTAGACCATAAACAGTGAATGTCATAACAATTTTTAAGTTTTGCTTTCTGCTTCTTGAATATTGCTTATTCAGCAACTTGAAGGTAAACAGTAACTGAGGACTGTGAAAAATACTTCTGTATCACATGTGCAGGATATTTTCATTTAGAACCGAGTGATAAAAAATCTAGACTATTGATTTCGTATTTTGAGTTTTAGCTGCTGAAATCCGGTCTCTGCTTAGGCAACTCAGCCTCCTGCCCCGTGTAGGGTGGGAGTGAATAGTAATATGGATTGATTGATTCCTGTGATGTTAGGCGTGATGCAGCGGTGGAGATATTTGGGACATCGCTAAAGTCACTGGAGCTGGATTCCCTAAAAGAGATCCGCTCGGGACACGTCATTGTGAGAAGCAATGCTCAACTGTGTTACGCTGACAGTGTGAACTGGACGGGCCTGATCACTTCACGAAGTCAATTTTCCGTTGGCCTCAACCGCAATCATACCGAGTGTGGTAATTGTCTCTTTTTTGGTTTTTGTTTTTTTTTGTATTTTTAAAGCATTGTTATGTTTTACTGTCCATAGTACGGATGGCAGTATTGTTTTCACCATTGTCACTAATACCTCGTTTATCAGATCGAGCAAACATCCAGCTAGCTTGATGAGCTATGGTAATTAGCATGCTAATTAGGAGGGCGGGCGGGTTGTAAGTGGAAGGCCTATATAACACTTCACGTGTTATATAGGCTTTGCAATTACAACCTGTGGGCTAAACCTAGGCCTACATTTGAGCCTATATGATGAAGCAAACATCGAGCAGATGTCGAGCAAACGATTCTTTGAGACCTCTATTTATTCCCAGTCCATCCATCTGTGATGTTATTTTTCTGATGTCTATGGTATGCATACTTCTACTAAATGTCACTTTGCATGCATATGTCCACCTCTCTCTCTGTCTCTCTGTATCTGTGTCTGTTCTGACAGCGAGATGTGTGTTTGCCTGTTTGTATGTCTTATGTCTCTCTGTCATGGTTAGGGTTGGGATTTTTGGGTTTTACTGCTTTTGCTTGTTTTCGGTTTTTTAGAAAAGGCCCAACTAAATGTTAGCTCAAAAGTTTGTTGGTTGACTCAGCTGTACTTTTGCTTGCTCCGCAGAGCACAGAACATCCCAAATTTTATGGATTTGTAGGTGTAGATGTTTGAAAAAGTTACCGTAATAAAATAATTTGTTATTAATGGAACAAGAAACTAAAATCTGAATAACATTGAATGGTTTAGGGAGTGGGTTTTCAGCAGGTTTTTAGGTGGGTTTACCCAATAAAATCAGGAGGTTTCTTGGGGTATCTGCCCAGGTGTTTTGACCATGTTCTCTGTACCGGTATGTTTTTTTTTGTTTTTCTGTCTGTCCGTATCTGTGTCTCATGTCTTTGTCTCTCTCTGTCTGTGCTAGTGCAAGACAATGCGGTGTGTTCGCGAGAGTGTTCCCGCAATGGCTGCTGGGGGCCGGCTGACACCCAGTGTCTGAGCTGTGCTAACTTCACTCTGGCTGGCGGTCGATGCGTGTCCTCGTGCTCTGCTCTGCCAAACATTTACCAGGACAGCGTCAACACCTGCTCGCATTGTGATCCCGAGTGTGACGGTTGCACCAATGCGGTGTGTAGTAGTCGTGTTGGTAGTGGTACTAGTGTTAGTTGTAGTAATAGTAATAGTGTATGATTGAGTAGTGGTAGTAGTAGTAGTAATAGTAGTGGCAATGGTAGCAGGTGTTTTGGTAGCAGTACTTACCATATATGCAGCACACAAAAAGTGTGCACAAAGCAACAATTGGGAATATTAAAACTACTGTTGAGACACTGCAAAACGTTTTCGATGATATTAGCTTGATCGGGGAAACAACTGTGCCAAGTGGAGGCCGATGAGATACAAAGGGGACAAAATCATTTTTACGCGCAAAAGCAGCTACTGCATTCAGCGCATCTTAGCCATCGCAATTCTGTCTGTCTGTCTGTCTGTCTGTACGTCCGTCTGTCACATGGGTGGATCAGTCAAAAACGGTGCAAGCTAGGATCACCAAATCTTCACTGTCGGCTGCCTGGAAGACTCGAGTTTCAGGAACCGTAAAGCTTTTCCATAAATTCGAAGGGAGTCACCCCAAACGAGGGCACTAAATGAGAGGGGGGTAGGGAAAAGTTGCGATTTTCAGCCGGTAAGTCACCATATCTC